>RepKanNP_Acetate_BrdU_F21BDRAFT_1000038_pt1 | contig 61089 bp, 54 predicted proteins | sample RepKananBrdUF21B_FD_10624 | JGI IMG/M metagenome (IMG submission 10624)
CCCAGCCAATCCAACGAATGGGCACCAGGGCCAGCACGCGTTGATTGACGAACGGCAGGTTGGCACAGATCAGTGCCAACACGATGACAAACAGGCCGGCCGTTGATGCGTTCATTGCATGCGCTCGATTACGAAGCCAGTGTCAGGCGGATTGCCTGGTAGCACAGGGCCATCAAGCCGGCCGGGAAGATGCCCAGCAGCAGCACCAGCAGGCCGTTGACCGACAGCACCGAACGCAGGCCGAAGGTGGCTTCCACCGGACCTTCATCTGTCGGCGCATCAAAGTACATGACCTTGATGACGCGCAGGTAGTAGAACGCGCCCACCAGCGAGAACAGCACTGCCACGATAGCCAGCCACGGCATGCCAGCATCGACCACCGCACCCAGCACCGACAGCTTGGCGTAGAAGCCGACCGTCGGCGGCAGACCTGCCAGCGACATCATCATGAACAGCGTCAGCAGTGCAAACCACGGGCTCTTCTTCGACAAGCCCTTCAGGTCAGCAATGTCTTCCGCCTCATAGCCCTTGCGCGACAGCAGCAGGATGATCCCGAAGGCGCCCAGCGTGGTCAGCACGTAGGTCACGGCATAGAACATCGACGCGCTGTAAGCCTGCGCTGTCAGATCCGGCTTGCCAGCGCTCACGCCCGACAGCAGACCCAGCAGCAGGAAGCCCATGTGCGAGACCGTCGAATACCCCAACAGGCGCTTGAAATTCGTTTGCACCACACCGGTGATGTTACCGATGGCCAGCGAAAGCACAGCCAGCACGATCAGCATGTTTTGCCAGTCGAACGCCAGCGGCAGCAGGCCTTCGACCAGGATGCGCAGCGTCATGGCAAATGCAGCCAGCTTCGGCGCACCGGCGATCAGCAGCGTCACAGCCGTCGGGGAACCCTGATACACGTCCGGCACCCACATGTGGAACGGTGCGACACCCAGCTTGAATGCCAAACCTGCTACCAGGAACACCACGCCGAATACCAGGATCGTCTTGTTGATATTGCCAGTGTTGATCTGGCGGAACACCTCACCCAGATCCAGTGAACCCGTCGCGCCGTAGATCATCGACATACCGTACAGCAGCAGGCCGGACGCCAGCGCACCGAGGATGAAATACTTCATCGCCGATTCTGACGAGACATTCGCACCGCGGCGCAACGCCACCAGCGTGTACGAAGCGAGCGACAGCAGTTCCAGGCCCAGATACAGCGTCAGGAAGTTGTTGCCGGTGATCATCACCACCTGACCGCCGAGCGTGAACAGCGCGAACATGTAGAACTCGCCGTTGTACATGCCACGATCAGCCAGGTACTTGCGTGTGTAGACCATCGTCACGAACACCGCCAGTGCCGCCACGGAGCACAGCACATTGGCCATCGGGTCAATCACGGCCAGGTTGCTGAACACGTAGTGCGTTTCACCGGCCGCCGCATTGATGGCAAACCAGACGCTCAGCACCAGCGTGATCGTCAGCGACACCGGATAGGCAACGCTGCTGCGATTCTGACCGCGCGCCAGGTCAATCCAGTTGACGGCACCGATGCCGAGCGCGAGGAAGATGATCGGGGCGATAGCCGCCATGGATGAGGACAATTGCATGGTTTCTTCTCCCCGCTTACAGCTTGCTCTGAGCCACGTGGGTGAGGAGATTCACCACGGACGCATGCATGACATCGGTAAAGGGCTTCGGATACAGGCCCATGTAAAGCGTTGCGATCGCCAGCACGCCGAGCATGAAGAATTCACGGCAGTTCAGGTCTTTCAGTTCAGCCACGTGCTTGTGCGTCACGTCGCCGAAGATCACGCGCTTGACCATCCACAGCGAATACGCAGCGCCGAAGATCAGCGCGGTAGCCGCCAGCAGGCCGATCCAGAAGTTGTACTTGACCGAACCCAGGATGACCATGAATTCCCCAACGAAACCGGAGGTCGCCGGCAGGCCACAGTTGGCCATCGCGAAGAACACCGACAGCGCGGCAAACTTCGGCATCGTGTTCACCACACCGCCGTAATCAGCGATCTGGCGCGAGTGCACGCGGTCATACAGCACACCGATACACAGGAACATCGCGCCCGAGATGAAGCCGTGCGAAATCATCTGGACGATACCGCCCTCGATACCGATCTCGTTGAAGATGAAGAAGCCCAGCGTGACGAAGCCCATGTGCGCGATCGACGAATACGCGACCAGCTTCTTCATGTCGGCCTGCACCAGCGCCACCAGACCGATGTAGATCACGGCGATCAGCGAGATCGCGATAATGAACGCAGACAAGTGATGGCTGGCATCCGGCGCGATCGGCAGCGAGAACCGCAGGAAACCGTAGGCACCCAGCTTCAGCATGATCGCGGCCAGCACCACGGAACCGCCGGTCGGCGCTTCCACGTGGGCGTCCGGCAGCCAGGTGTGCACCGGCCACATCGGCACCTTCACGGCAAACGCCATGAAGAACGCGATGAAGATCAGGATCTGCTCGTTCATCGACAGCTTGACCTGATGCCACTGCAGGATCTCGAACGTACCGCTGTGGAAGTACAGGTACAGCAGCGCAACCAGCGTCAGCAGCGAGCCCAGCAGCGTGTACAGGAAGAACTTGAACGCTGCGTACACGCGATTCGGGCCGCCCCACACGCCGATGATGATGTACATCGGGATCAGCGTGGCTTCGAAGAACACATAGAACAGCATGCCGTCGAGCGAGGCGAACACGCCGATCATCAGACCCGACAGGATCAGGAACGCCGCCATGTACTGCGCCACGCGTTCGGTAATCACCTCCCAGGCCGCAATCACCACGATCACCGTGATGAACGCCGTCAGCACCACGAACCACATCGAGATGCCGTCGACACCCAGGTAGTAGTTGATGTGGAAGCGCTCGATCCAGCTCGACTTCTCGACGAACTGCATCGCGGCCGTCGACTTGTCGAAACGCGTAATCAGCGGCAGCGTAATCACGAAGCTGATCAGCGAGCCAATCAGCGACATCCAGCGGACATAACCGGGATTGCGGTCTGAGCCCGAGGCCAGCACCAGCACGCCGAAGAAGATCGGCAGCCAGATCGCAAAAGACAGAACCATTTTTGTTATCCCTTATTTGCCCGCCAGGAACACGAAGTACGTCAGCAGGCCAACCGTGCCGACAATCATCGCGAACGCATAGTCATAGATGTAGCCGGACTGGAGCAGGCGCACGACGCTCGCGAACCAACCCACCAGACGCGCGCTGCCGTTCACAACCACGCCGTCGATCACGCCCTGATCGCCGCCCTTCCACAGGCCACGGCCAAACTTGACCGCACCGTTAGCGAAGACGATCTCGTTGATCTTGTCCATGTAGTACTTGTTGTCCAGCAGCTTGTAGATGCCGGAGAAACGCTTGGCGATTGCAGCCGGAATGTCCGGGCGCTTCAGGTAGAAGAACCACGACAGCACCACACCTGACACCAGCAGGATGAACGGCACCGAGGTGAAGCCGTGCACCGCCATCTCAACCCAGCCATGGAAGTCTTCGCCCAGCACGTTCATAGCTTCGTGGTTCTCGCCGTTGAAGATCACCTGTGCAAATGCCACGCCGTGCTTGAAGAACTCGCCGAACAGCATCGGCTGAATGGCCCAGGCACCGATCACCACCGACGGAATTGCCAGCAGCACCAGCGGCACCGTCACCACCCACGGCGACTCGTGTGGCTTCTCGCCCGGCGCCAGGCCGTGATGCTCGTGGCCGCCGTCTTCCTCTTCGTGATGTTCGTGGTGGTGGGCATCGGCCTTGCCGAAACGCTCTTCACCGTGGAACACCAGGAAGTACATGCGGAACGAATAGAACGCCGTCACGAACACGCCACCCAGCACGGCCCAGTATGCAAATTGAGCGCCGGGCAGGTGCGATTCCGCCACCGCCTCAATGATCGAATCCTTTGAGTAGAAGCCCGAGAAGAACGGCGTACCGATCAGCGCGAGGGAACCCACCAGCGACGTCAACCACGTGATCGGCATGTACTTGCGCAGGCCGCCCATATTGCGCATGTCCTGATCGTGGTGCATGCCCATGATGACCGAGCCGGCACCGAGGAACAGCAGCGCCTTGAAGAACGCGTGCGTCATCAGGTGGAACACAGCCACTTGGTACGCCGAGGCACCCAGCGCCACGGTCATGTAACCGAGCTGCGACAGCGTCGAGTACGCCACCACGCGCTTGATGTCGGTCTGGATGATGCCCAGGAAACCCATGAACAGCGCAGTGATGGCACCGATGACCAGCACGAACGACAGCGCGGCGTCCGACAGTTCGAACAGCGGCGACATGCGCGCAACCATGAAGATACCTGCGGTCACCATGGTGGCCGCGTGGATCAGAGCGGAAATCGGGGTCGGACCTTCCATCGAGTCCGGCAGCCACACGTGCAGCGGGAACTGTGCCGATTTACCCATCGCGCCGATGAACAGGCAGATACAGGCAACCGTCAGCATGTGCCAGTCGGTGCCCGGGAAACCGATCGTCGCCAAGTTGTCACGCGCGGCAAACACGTCGGCGTAGCTCAGGCTACCGCTGTACGCCAGCAGCAGGCCAATACCGAGCACGAAACCGAAGTCACCCACGCGGTTGACCAGGAACGCCTTCATGTTGGCGTAGATGGCCGTCGGGCGCTTGAACCAGAAACCGATCAGCAGGTACGACACCAGGCCCACCGCTTCCCAGCCGAAGAACAGCTGCAGGAAGTTGTTGCTCATCACGAGCATCAACATCGAGAAGGTGAACAGCGAGATGTACGCGAAGAAACGGTTGTAGCCGTCGTCTTCCTGCATGTAGCCGATGGTGTAGATGTGCACCATCAGCGAGACGAAGGTCACCACGCACATCATCATCGCCGTGAGCGAATCGATGAGGAAGCCGACTTCCATCTTCAGCGAGCCGACCGTCATCCATTCGTAGACAGTGGCGTTGTAGCCGGCGCCGTTGATGACGTCGAGCAGCACCGACACCGACAGGATGAAGGCGATTGCCACACCGAGGATGGTGACGCTGTGGGACGTCTTGCGGCCGATCTTCTCGCCGAAGAACTTGGTGCCGAACAGCCCGGCGATCGCTGAGCCGGCCAGCGGCGCAAGCGGAATCGCCAGCAGCAGGTTAGGGTTGAGCGTGGTAGCCATTGGAACGCTTCTTATAGGTGGATGCGGAGGTTAGCCCTGGGTTTAACCCTTCAGGCTGTCCAGATCGTCGACGTTGATGGTGTCCAGGTTACGGAAGAGCACCACCAGGATGGCGAGACCGATCGCGGATTCCGCCGCGGCCACCGTCAGGATGAAAAACACGAACACCTGCCCCGCCAAGTCACCCAGGTAGTGGGAGAACGCGACGAAGTTCATATTGACCGCAAGCAGCATCAATTCGATCGCCATCAGCAGCACGATGACGTTCTTGCGGTTCAGGAAGATGCCGACGATGCTGATGGCAAACAGCACCGCGCCGAGCACGAGGTAATGGGCGAGGGATAGCGAAGACATATGGATACTCCCGGGGCTCAGCTCTTGGAATCAGCCGAAGCTGCGCCGGATACGGTACTAGCGGCCTTTTCAGCCGGCATCGAAACCAGGCGCACGCGGTCCTTGCGCTGCACACGAAGCTGATCGGCCACCTTCTGGGTCTTGGCGTCCTTACGGCGACGGGCCGTGAGCGCCACGGCAGCGACAATCGCCAGCAGCAGCACAATGCCCGCGACTTCAAAGGCATAGATGTAATCGGTGTAGATCAGCTTGCCGAGCGCCTGCGTATTCGGGCCGTTGAAGCCCTTGGGCAATTCCTGCACAGGTTGTACGCGCCCCATGAAGGTCTTGGTCAGCACCACAGCCATTTCCAGGATGATGACCACGCCCACGAACGCCGCCAGGGGCACGTACGTCCAGAAGTCTCGTCGCAAGTGCTCGATGTCGATATCGATCATCATCACCACGAACAGGAACAGCACCATCACTGCCCCCACGTAGACCAGCACCAGCGTGATGGCGAGGAATTCCGCCTTGAGCAGCATCCAGATCGCCGCTGCGGTGAAGAACGACAGCACGAGGAACAGCGCCGCGTGCACCGGGTTCTTCGCGGTGATGACCTTCAGCGCTGAGAGCACCAGCACCAGCGCGAAACAGTAGAAGATGATCGTCGTGATTTCCATGATCCTGGCGCGGGCCGTTTTGCGGCACGCGCTTGTCCAAAGCCGCGGCGGCATGATGCCGCCGTAGCTGGTTGGCTCACGAGGAGCCGTTGTCCTTCCGGAATTTCAACTGCGCCACTCGCCGCTTGCGCAGCGAGTGTCCTGAATCAGCGGTACTTCGCGTCGGCCGCCTTGTTCGCCGCAATTTCCGGCTCGAAGCGGTCACCCACGGCCAGCAGCATGTCCTTGGTGAAGTACAGGTCGCCGCGCTTCTCACCGTGGTATTCCAGGATGTGCGTCTCGACGATGGCATCCACCGGGCAAGCTTCTTCACAGAAGCCGCAGAAAATGCACTTGGTCAGGTCGATGTCGTAGCGCGTGGTGCGGCGGGTGCCGTCGTCACGCTGGTCCGACTCGATCGTGATGGCCAGGGCCGGGCACACGGCTTCGCACAGCTTGCATGCGATGCAACGCTCTTCCCCATTCGGATAGCGACGCAGCGCGTGCAGTCCGCGGAAACGCGGCGACAGCGGCGTCTTCTCTTCCGGGAAGAGCACAGTGATCTTGCGCGCAAACAGATAGCGCCCGGTCAACGCCAAGCCCTTGAAGAGTTCCTTCAGGAGCAGGCTGTTAAAGAATTCCTTGATGGCAAGCAACATGGTGCCTTCCTATTGTCCCGTTACTTCCAAATGTTCCACGGCGACACCAGCCAGATGGCAACGATGATCAGCCAACCCACGGTGAGCGGAATAAAGATCTTCCAGCCCAGGCGCATGATCTGGTCATAGCGATAACGCGGGAACGATGCGCGCAGCCAGATGAAGACCGACAGCAGCAGGAAAACCTTGATCAGCAGCCAGAAGAAGCCCGGAATCCAGTTGAACACCGGTGCATCGATCGGCGGCGCCCAGCCACCCAGGAACATGGTTGCCGTCATCGCCGAGATAACGATCATGTTGATGTACTCGGCCAGGAAGAACAGCGCGAACGCCATGCCCGAGTACTCGATCATGTGGCCGGCCACGATTTCCGATTCGCCTTCCACCACGTCAAACGGGTGACGGTTGGTTTCCGCCACGCCCGAGATGAAGTACACGCCGAACATCGGCAGCAACGACAGCCAGTTCCACGACAGGATGTTGACGCCGTGGTCCGCAAAGAAACCGCGGTTCTGCGAGTTGACGATGTCCGACAGGTTCAGACTGCCCGTCACCATCAGCACCGTCACCAGCGCGAAGCCCATGGCGATTTCGTATGAAATCATCTGCGCCGAAGCGCGCATCGCACCCAGGAACGCGTACTTGGAGTTCGAGGCCCAACCGGCCAGGATCACGCCGTACACGCCCACCGAGCTGATCGCCATCACGTACAGCAGGCCGGCATTGATGTTCGACACCACAGCTTCGGCCTGGAACGGCACCACCGCCCAGATCGCCACAGCCGGCATCAGCACCATCAGCGGCGCAATGATGTATAGGCCACGGCTGACCTGGCTCGGCACCATGACTTCCTTGAGCAGCAGCTTTAGCACGTCGGCAATCGGCTGCAGCAGGCCCATCGGGCCAACGCGGTTCGGGCCCAGACGCACGTGCATCCAGCCAATCAGCTTGCGCTCCCACAGGATCAGGTAAGCCACGCACAGCAGCAGCGGCAGGATGATGCAGACCGCACGCACCAGCGTCCAGATCAGCGGCCACCAGCCACCGAAGGTCGCCGTGCCGAAAGAAGTAATCGACTCGATCATGTTGACCCTTACACCGTAGCCGCCAGAGCGGACGATTCAACCTTTTCAACGCTCACCGCACCGAACATCGCACCCAGCTGGGCCGATACCTCGGTCGCGGCCGACACGCGGATCACGCCGGACGCCAGCGACTTGTCCAGCACCGCAGGCAGCACCACGCTACCCGGCCCTTGCGTCACGCGAACAGCATCGCCGTTGGCCAGGCCCAGTTGCGCAAACAGATCGGCCGGCAGACCAGCGCGAACCGCAGCACGGGCAGCGGCCGTCAGTTGCAGCGAACCTGCGCGGCGCACGATCGGATCAGCGTGATAGATGGGCACATCTGCCAGACGCTCGATGCCGGCAGCGGCGGCGGCGGGAGCGGCGATTTGTGCCGTCGTCGTATTCGACAGACGATCGGTCACCGGCTTGGCCAGCACTTCATTACGCACGACTTCCGAGGTGTCGTAATCGAATCCCGACAAGTTCAGCAGGTTGCCCAGCACGCGCAGCACCTTCCAGGCCGGACGCGAATCGCCCAGGCCGCGCACAACACCGCTGAAGCTCTGCGGCAGGCCTTCGCAGTTGACGAAGGTGCCCGAGGTTTCAGTGAACGGCGCAGTCGGCAACAGCACGTCGGCGTATTCCAGCGCAGCGCGCGACGCGAACGGCGCCAGCACAACCACGGTGTCAGCCTGGTCCAGTGCAGCACGGGCTTGCGCCGGATTGGCCGTATCGAATTCCGGCTCAGCACCGAGCAGCACGTATGCGCGGCGCGGGTGCGCCAGCATGGCGGCGGCGTCCAGGCCGTCGCCTTGCGGCAGTGCGCCAGCGATGTAGCCGCCGACGGTGTTGGCTGCTTCCGTCAGGAAGCCCAGCGTGGCGCCGGTCTGCTGCGCAACCCACTGGGCCAGCGCATGCAGTTGCGAGAATTGCGGGTGTGCCACAGCGGCGTTGCCGAGGAACACAGCCTTGCGCTCACCCGAAGCCAGGCTTTCGGCGATGCGCTTGGCAACGTCACCTGCTTCAACACCATCGGTACCATTCGGACGAGCGACGCTTTTAGCGGCAGCAACCGCCACCGCCACTTGCGACAGCAGCGACAGCCATTGCGACGGTGCGCCCAGCAGTTGCGTAGCGGGCATCAGCAGGTCTTCACCACCGGCGCCGATCACATTCAGCTGCGAGCCCTTCTTGCCGGCCTGACGCAGACGTGCGGCCAGCAGCGGATGATCCTTGCGCAGGAATGCGCCCACCACCAGCGTGCGCTGCAACAGCGACACATCGGCGATCGGCATACCCAGCCACGGAGCGCCCGTCGGCTTGGCCGAGAAATCGGACTGACGCAGACGGAAATCGACGTTGTCGCTGCCGATACCGCGCACCAACTTTTGCAGCAGGAACAGCTCTTCCAGCGTGCTGTGCGGGCTGGCCAGCGCGCCGATCTGCTCTGCGCCATGGTCGCGCTTGATTTCGTTCAGGCCGTTGGCAACGTATTCCAGCGCCGTGGTCCAGTCGACAGCCTTCCACTGACCGCCCTGCTTGAGCATCGGCTGGGTCAGGCGGTCGTCGCTGTTCACGCCTTCATAGGCGAAGCGGTCTTTGTCGGACAGCCAGCATTCGTTGATCGCCTCGTTGTCCAGCGGCAGCACGCGCATCACGCGCTGGTTCTTCGTCTGGACGATCACGTTGGCGCCCAGGCCATCGTGCGGCGACACCGACTTGCGGCGTGCCAGTTCCCATGTGCGAGCCGAGTAGCGGAACGGCTTGCTGGTCAGCGCACCGACCGGGCACAGGTCGATCATGTTGCCCGACAACTCGGAGTCAACAGTCTGACCGACGAACGTGGTGATCTCGGAATGCTCACCGCGATTGAGCATGCCCAGTTCCATCACGCCGGCCACTTCCTGGCCAAAGCGGACGCAGCGCGTGCAGTGGATGCAGCGCGTCATCTCTTCCATGGAGATCAGCGGGCCCACGTTCTTGTGGAACACCACACGCTTCTCTTCCTTGTAGCGCGACTCGGACTTGCCGTAACCCACGGCCAGATCCTGCAACTGGCACTCGCCGCCCTGATCGCAAATCGGGCAATCCAGCGGGTGGTTGATCAGCAGGAATTCCATCACGGACTTCTGCGCCTTCACCGCCTTCTCGGAGTTGGTGAAGACCTTCATGCCCGCGGTGACCGGCGTGGCACAGGCCGGCAGCGCCTTGGGCGCCTTCTCGACCTCGACCAGACACATCCGGCAGTTGGCCGCGACCGACAGTTTGCGGTGATAGCAGAAGTGAGGAATGTAGGTGCCCGCCTGACGAGCCGCCTCCATCACCAAGCTGCCTTCGGCAACCTCAACCTTCTTGCCATCGATTTCGATTTCAACCATGTTCTGCCACGCTTAAATGTAGGTGGGCACCATGCACTGCTTGTGTTCGACGTGATACGCGAACTCATCCCAGTAGTGCTTGAGCATGCCGCGGACCGGCATCGCGGCGGCATCGCCGAGCGCGCAGATGGTCCGGCCCATGATGTTTTCGGCCACGTTGTTGAGCAGGTCCAGGTCTTCCTGGCGGCCCTTGCCGTGCTCGATACGATCGACCACGCGGTACAGCCAGCCGGTGCCTTCACGGCACGGCGTGCACTGGCCGCACGACTCTTCAAAGTAGAAGTACGACAGGCGCAGCAGCGACTTCACCATGCAGCGCGTTTCGTCCATCACGATCACGGCGCCTGAGCCCAGCATCGAGCCGGCCTTGGCGATCGAGTCGTAGTCCATGTCGGAGGCCATCATCAGATCGGCCGGCACGACCGGCGCCGACGAACCACCCGGAATGACCGCCTTGAGCTTCTTGCCACCGCGCATGCCGCCAGCCAGTTCCAGAAGCTTGGAGAACGGCGTGCCGAGCGGAATCTCGTAGTTGCCCGGACGCTCCACGTCGCCAGACACCGAGAAGATCTTCGAGCCGCCGTTGTTCGGCTTGCCCATCTTCAGGTAGTTGTCCGGGCCGATCGACAGCAGGAACGGCACCGCTGCAAAGGTTTCGGTGTTGTTGATCGTGGTCGGCTTGCCATACAGGCCAAAGCTCGCCGGGAACGGCGGCTTGAAGCGCGGCTGACCTTTCTTGCCTTCCAGCGACTCGAGCAGCGCAGTTTCTTCGCCGCAGATGTACGCGCCATAGCCATGGTGCGCATGCAGCTGGAAGTTGAAACCGGAGCCGAGGATGTTGTCGCCCAGGAAACCGGCAGCACGCGCCTCTTCAAGCGCCTGCTCGAAAATCTTGTACTCGTTCCAGATCTCGCCGTGGATGTAGTTGTAACCCACGGTGATGCCCATCGCGTAGCCGCCGATGGCCATGCCTTCGATCAGCGCGTGCGGGTTGTAGCGAATGATGTCGCGATCCTTGAACGTGCCTGGCTCGCCCTCGTCCGTGTTGCACACCAGATACTTCTGGCCCGGGAACTGGCGCGGCATGAAGCTCCACTTCAGGCCGGTCGGGAAGCCCGCACCGCCACGACCACGCAGGCCCGAGGCCTTCACGTCGGCAATGACTTGTTCGGGGGTGATCTTTTCCGTCAGGATGCGCTTGAGCTGCTGATAGCCACCGCGCTTGACGTAGTCTTCAAGGTGCCAGTTGTCGCCGTTCAGACCGGCGAGAATCAACGGCTGAATGTGTCGATCGTGCAGAGAGGTCATTTACTTGCCTGCTCCGTTGGTCGCCTTCGCCTGGAGGTCGGCGATCAGCGCGTCGAGCTTCTCGTTGCTCATGAAGCTGCACATATTGGTATTGTTGACGATCATGACCGGTGCGTCACCGCACGCGCCCATGCACTCGCCTTCCTTCAGCGTGAAGTTGCCGTCGGCAGTGGTCTCGTTGAAACCGATGCCCAGCTTCTTCTTCAGGTAGTCGGCAGCGCGCTCACCACCCGACAGTGCGCACGGCAGGTTCGTGCACACCGACAGCTTGAAGCGACCCACCGGCTTGGTGTCGTACATGTTGTAGAACGTCGCCACTTCCTCGACCCACACCGGCGGCATTTCGAGGTACTCGGCCACGAACTGCATGACTTCGGGCGAGACCCAGCCTTTCTCGCTCTGCGCGACCGCCAGCGCCGCCATCACGGCGGACTGCTTCTGGTCGGCGGGATATTTCGCGACCGCCCGGTCGATTTCCTTGAGAGCTTCTGCTGATAGCATGTTCGTTGCGATTGGTGCGGGACGCGGGGCGAACTACAAGTACCCCGGCGTGCGTCCTCGTTTCACAGCCGCGCTTGCCTGCGCGTCAAACCGTTATGTCTTGCGGGCTTAGCGATCAATCTCGCCAAACACGATGTCTTGCGTACCGATGATCGTCACAGCGTCGGCGATCATGTGGCCGCGCGCCATCTCGTCGAGCGCCGCCAAGTGCACAAAGCCCGGCGCGCGGATCTTCAGACGGTACGGCTTGTTGGCACCGTCCGAGATCGCATAGATGCCGAACTCACCCTTCGGATGCTCGACGGCGGCATACGCCTCGCCCTCGGGCACGTGCATACCTTCGGTAAAGAGCTTGAAGTGGTGAATCAGCTCTTCCATGTTCGTCTTCATCTCGACGCGCGACGGCGGAGCCACCTTGTGGTTATCGGTGATCACCGGACCCGGGTTCTTGCGCAGCCATTCGATGCACTGACGGATGATGCGATTGCTCTGGCGCATTTCTTCAACACGTACCAGGTAACGGTCGTAGCAATCGCCGTTCACACCCACCGGAATGTCGAAATCAATGCGGTCGTAGACTTCGTAAGGCTGCTTCTTGCGCACGTCCCAGGCAATGCCCGAGCCGCGCAGCATGGCGCCGGAGAAACCTTTGTTGAGCGCACGCTCCGGGCTCACCACGCCGATACCGACCAGACGCTGCTTCCAGATCCGATTGTCGGTCAGCAGCGTTTCGTATTCGTCAACGTACTTCGGGAAACGGTTGGTGAAGTCTTCGATGAAGTCCAGCAACGAACCCGAACGCGTTTCGTTCAGGGCAGCCAGGGCCTTCTCGTTGCGCACCTTGGATGCCTTGTATTGCGGCATCGTGTCAGGCAGATCGCGGTAGACGCCGCCAGGACGATAGTAAGCCGCGTGCATGCGTGCACCCGACACCGCCTCGTACATGTCAAACAGGTCTTCGCGCTCGCGGAAGGCGTACAGGAACACCGCCATGGCGCCCACGTCCAGCGCATGCGAACCGATCCACATCAAGTGGTTCATGATCCGCGTGATCTCATCGAACATGACGCGGATGTACTGAGCACGCAGTGGCACTTCCAGGCCCAGCAGACGCTCGATGGCCATCACGTACGCATGCTCGTTGACCATCATCGACACGTAGTCGAGGCGGTCCATGTACGGCACGCTCTGGATCCAGGTCTTCTGCTCGGCGAGCTTCTCAGTCGCGCGATGCAGCAGGCCAATGTGCGGGTCGGCACGTTGAATGACTTCGCCGTCCAGCTCGAGCACAAGGCGCAGCACGCCGTGCGCGGCCGGGTGTTGCGGGCCGAAGTTCAGGGTGTAATTCTTGATATCTGCCATGATCGGGCGCCCTTCAGTGCTTCAGACCACCGTACTGATCCTCGCGGATCACACGCGGCGTAATCTCACGCGGCTCGATGGTCACCGGCTGGTAGACCACGCGACGCTGCACCGGGTCATAACGCATTTCAACGTAGCCCGAGACTGGGAAATCCTTGCGGAACGGGTGGCCGATGAAACCGTAATCGGTCAGGATGCGGCGCAGGTCTGGGTGACCCTCGAACACCAGACCGTACAGGTCGAACGCCTCACGCTCAAACCAGTCGGCGGAATTCCAGATGGTGGTGACGGAAGGCACGACCGGGAAATCATCTTCCGGCGCGAACACGCGCACGCGCACGCGCCAGTTGTTCGTGATCGACAGCAGATGCGACACAGCAGCAAAGCGCGGACCATTCCAGGCACCATCGCCGTAGTCGGCATAGTCAACGCCGCACAGGTCCATCAACTGCTCGAACTTAAGCGATGCGTCATCACGCAGCGTACGCATGACGTCGAGGTAATCGGCAGCCTTCACCACGAGGGTGAGTTCGCCAACCGCCTCGGTCAAACTTTGAACACGATTGCCCAGCGTCTTTTCGAGCGCGGCCTTCAGGGTGGCAAGCTTTTCGGTCATGTCAGCCCTTGCGCGCAATAGTATTGGTGCGACGGATCTTGGCCTGCAGCTGGATGATGCCGTAGATCAGCGCTTCAGCCGTCGGCGGGCAGCCCGGCACGTACACGTCAACCGGCACGATACGGTCGCAACCGCGCACCACGGAATACGAATAGTGGTAGTAGCCGCCGCCGTTGGCACACGAGCCCATCGAGATGACCCAGCGCGGCTCGGCCATCTGGTCGTACACCTTGCGCAGAGCGGGGGCCATCTTGTTGCACAGCGTGCCGGCCACGATCATCACATCCGACTGACGCGGCGACGGGCGGAACACCACACCGAAGCGGTCCAAGTCATAACGCGATGCACCCGCGTGCATCATTTCCACAGCACAGCAGGCCAGGCCGAACGTCATCGGCCACAGCGACCCGGTGCGGGTCCAGTTGATCAGCTTGTCAGCGGTAGTCGTGACAAAGCCTTCATTGAGTACGCCTTCGATCGCCATTTCACATCACTCCCAATCGAGCGCGCCTTTTTTCCAGATGTAGACGAAGCCCACGAGAAACTCGAGAAGAAACACACCCATCGCGAAGAACCCAGGCCAACCGATTTCACGCAGCGCCACGCCCCACGGGAAGAGGAACGCGGTCTCCAGATCGAACAGGATGAACAGGATGGCGATGAGGTAATAGCGCACGTCGAACTTCATGCGCGCGTCTTCAAAGGCTTCGAAGCCGCACTCGTACGGCGAGAGCTTTTGAGGATCGGGATTGTTCGGACCGAGAATTCGGCCGATGGTCATGAGTGCAAGGCCAAGGCCAACACCAACGACGATGAACAACAGTACGGGGAAATAGGCTTCGAGGTTCAAGGGACGCCCGCCTTTTTGAATGGTTGCAACAGCACTGCCCGCAGGCGGCGCCTTGTCGCCCCATCGAAGGCGCCGGGTCCGCAGCCTCACGACACTCTAACTGCATGTCGTTTTGCGGATGGGGCCAGAAAGGAACATTTCCAAGCGGAATGCCCATTAGCCAGACCCCGAATTTGATTGGTGCCGACGGCGAGACTCGAACTCGCACAGCTTTCGCCACTACCCCCTCAAGATAGCGTGTCTACCAATTTCACCACGTCGGCTGGGGGATGAAACTCTATCAGGAACGCGGTTCAGGCTTAACGCCGCTGCCGTTTTCCGTGTTGTTTCAAGCCTCACATTCTACCGCAAAGCGAAGCTTTTGTTCAATGCACAAACAAAAATCTTATACCTCGCGACGCACCAGAAAAAATCAACAGCGCGCCGGCAATCGTTACATCAAATTACTTCGGCACAGCCGGTGCGGAGGCCGCAGCCGGAACAGCCGGAGCCGATGCCGCGGGCGCCGAAGCGGCCGGCACAACCGGAGCCACCGAACCCATCACACCCGCCGACACGCTGCCCTTGTTGGTGCCGATCAGCGTCAGCGCCAGCGTGGCCACGAAGAACACGGTGGCCAGCACAGCCGTCGTGCGCGACAGGAAGTTGGCCGAACCGGTCGCACCAAACAGGCTGCCCGATGCGCCAGAGCCGAAGGCAGCACCCACATCAGCGCCCTTGCCATGCTGCAGAAGCACCAGACCGATCACACCAAGCGCGCTCAGGATTTGCGCTACCAGCAGCAGAGTCTTCAGAATTGCCATTTCGTTTCTCTCAATAATATGTTGCGGTTGCACATGCGCCGCATGCTGCAACCTCGATCAATCGTTCAAGCGCGACCGATCGCCAAGAAATCTTCGGCCTTCAGCGATGCACCGCCGATCAGGCCACCATCGATGTCCGCCATCGCAAACAACTCACCTGCGTTGTCCGGCTTGACGCTGCCGCCGTACAGAATCTGCAGACGCTGTGCCACACCCGCATCACGGGCTGCGATGCGTGCGCGCAGGAAAGCGTGCACGGCCTGCGCCTGCTCGCTGGTTGCAGTCTTGCCGGTGCCGATTGCCCAGACCGGCTCGTAAGCCACGACGATGCGACCCAGTTGCTCGATCGACAGCGCCTCCAGCACCGCATCCAGTTGGCGGCCGACCACCTGCTCAGTTTCGCCCGCCTCACGTTGCGCCAGCGTTTCGCCTACGCAGACGATCGGGGTGATGCCATGCTCCAGTGCACGCAGTGCCTTCGACGCCACTTGCGCATCGGTTTCACCGTGATACGTGCGACGCTCCGAGTGACCGACGATTGCGTAGCCGCAGCCAAATTCAGACAGCATCGACGCCGCCACTTCACCGGTGAACGCGCCGCGCGTTTCAGCCGACACATCTTGCGCGCCCCAACCCACCGCAGAACCCGCGAGCAGCGACTGGCATTGGGCCAGATACGGGAACGGCGCACACACCGCCAGCGTGGCGTTGGTCTTGCCTGCGGCCTTGATCTGCTCAAGCAGCGCGGCGTTGGTGCTCAGGCTGCCATGCAGCTTCCAGTTGCCTACCACCAGCTTCGGTCTTGCGTTCACGTTCTTGTTCCGCCCGGTCGACTGTCAAATAAACCCGGCATTCTACCGTGGCGGCAAAAACGGGGTCAATTTTGGCGCCTTGAACTCAATCCCAAACCAACATGATCTTGCCGATGTGCGCGCTCGACTCCATCAAGGCGTGCGCCTGCGCTGCCTGCGCGGCCGGCATCACCTCGTGCACGACAGGCTTGATACGCCCTGACGCCAGCAGCGGCCACACATGCTCGTAAAGGTTGGCGGCGATTGCGGCCTTGAAGGCCACCGGGCGTGGGCGCAACGTCGACCCCGTGAGCGTAATGCGCCGGCGCAGAATGTCGCCCAGCGGCACTTCAGCCTTGGCACCGCCCAGCAGCGCGATCAGCACGATGCGGCCATCGTCAGCCGTGCAGGCAATCTCGCGTGCGACATAGCTGCCACCAACCATATCGAGCACCACGTCAACGCCCCGCCCGGTCTCAGCCTTGACGATCTCGGCGAAGTCTTCGGTTTTGTAGTTGATGGCGCGCGCGGCCCCCAACTCCACACACGCGGTGCACTTGTCGGCGCTACCGGCCGTGGCAAACACGCGATAACCGAGTGCGGATGCCATCTGGATCGCCGTCGTGCCAATGCCGCTGGAGCCACCCTGCACGAGCAGCGCCTCCGCCTTGCCGTGCGGGCCCTGGCCCAGCAAGCCGCGATCGAACACGTTCGACCACACAGTGAAGTAGTTCTCCGGCAGCGCGGCGGCCTCGACGTCGGTCAACCCCGCAGGCACCGGCAGCACCTGACCAACCGGCGCCGCGCAGAACTCGGCATAGCCGCCGCCTTGCACGAGCGCGCATACGCGGTCACCTGCCTTCAGGCCATAGCGGTTATCCGCGTGTGACAGATCGCCGCCGACAATTTCTCCGGCCACTTCCAGCCCCGGAATATCAGACGCGCCCGGTGGCACCGGATAGTTGCCCATACGTTGAAAAACATCCGGCCGATTCACGCCGGCCGCGCGCACGCGGATCAACACTTCGCCGGCCTTGGGCTCGGGCATCGGACGCTCGCCAAGTTTCAGGACTTCAGGGCCGCCGTACTGGGTGATTTCAATCGCTTTCATGGGAATCCATTCGGTATTGGGTTACGAGGCGCTGCGCTTGGGCTCAACGAAGTGCTGCGGGATGCCGCGCGATGTCTCGCGCAGAATCTCTTGCTTGCCGTGGACGATGGCGTCAGCGATTTTGCCGATATGCAATTTGAGCCACATCTCGGTGGGCGAGCCGGCTCGGTAATCGGCTGGGCCGAGCATGTCGACGCGATCATCGGCACGCAGGTTGTCAGCCTGCTCGAATGAGCGCGGGCTCTCGGGGTTGTAGACCGCATACGTGCGGCCGCCGCCCTTGCGCGCCACCGAAAATGCCGGAATATCGCTCGGGCCATCGGCCACATAGATCATGTTGGCGAACGGCACGCGGCGCTCGTCTTCGGCAATCGACGAGTTCACATTGACCGCTTCTGGGTGCTTGTTGACGCCCTTGTTGATTTCGAACAGCGCGCGGGTTTTGGTGGTGTTGTCGATGGCGTAGATGACTTCCGAGATGACCTGGCGACCGTTCGCGTCGGGCGCCTCCAAGAATTCGCAGCCCCACACGCCGTCGATGTACGGAGCAATGGGCGAGCCCTTGATCATCTCCGTCAGCCCCGTGCTGACAATGTAGTGTTCGAGCTTGATGTCGAAGGCTTGGTAGGCAGCGTTGTCGCGCACCCATGCCTTGCTGCGCTCGAAGAAATCGGTCACGCCGGGGAAAAATTCGAGTTGAGTGCCGAGCTCGCGGAGCGTGGCGTTATCGAGACCGCCCATGCGGCCGTCGCGCACGTGGCGCAGCAGTACATTCAGGTAGAACGTTTCACGATTGACCTTCTGGCCGCGCGATTCGATAGTCTTCGAGCCGGCTTCAACTTCATCCCAGAAGCCCTGCTCGACGATGCCATAGCGCTCGAACAGCGGCTCTTGCATGTAACGCGGGATCAGCGTTTTATCGAAATCCCAGACAACAGCGATGCGGTTTTGCTCGAACAAGCGGCTCATGATGGGTCGCGGAAGAAGAACTCGCGACGCAGTGTAAACAAAAAAACGGCTGGACACTGTCCAGCCGTTTTTGGGTAGCGAGAAACCCCGCCGCCTTTACTGCGATTACTGCTGTTGTTGCTGTTGCTGCTGCGAAGCGGCGTCGCCAGCGCCCGGCGCTTGCGGTGCAGCGGCCGGCACGTCGCCTTCCTCAGCCTTGGCGGCCTTGATCGACAGACGCATGCGACCCTTCTCGTCGGTGCTCAGCAGCTTCACGCGGACAGCCTGGCCTTCCTTCACGTAGTCGGAGACCTGGTTCACGCGCTCGTTGGCGATTTCCGAGATGTGCAGCAGACCGTCCTTGCCCGGCAGGATGTTCACGATCGCGCCGAAGTCCAGCAGCTTGAGCACGGTGCCGTTGTAGATCTTGCCCACTTCGGCTTCGGCCGTGATGCCTTCGATACGACGCTTGGCTTCCGCCATGCCTTCCGACGACGTCGACGCGATAGTGATCGTGCCGTCTTCCTGAATGTCGATCGTGCAACCGGTTTCCTTGGTCAGCGCCTGGATGGTCGAGCCACCCTTGCCGATCACGTCGCGGATCTTCTCCGGATTGATCTTGACCGTGATCATGCGCGGAGCGTGTTCCGACAACTCGGCACGGGCGCCGCCCATGGCAGCCTGCATCTTGCCCAGGATATGCAGACGGCCTTCCTTGGCTTGCGCCAGCGCGACCTGCATGATTTCCTTGGTGATGCCCTGCACCTTGATGTCCATCTGCAGCGCGGTGATACCAGCGTCGGTACCCGCCACCTTGAAGTCCATGTCACCCAGGTGATCTTCGTCACCCAGGATGTCGGTCAGCACGGCGAACTTGTTGTCTTCCAGGATCAGGCCCATGGCCACACCGGCAACGTGCGCCTTGAGGGGCACGCCAGCGTCCATCAGTGCCAGCGAACCGCCGCAAACGGAAGCCATCGACGACGAACCGTTCGACTCGGTGATTTCCGACACCAGACGGATCGTGTAACCGAATTCGTCAGCGGCCGGCAGCACCGGAATCAGTGCGCGCTTAGCAAGGCGGCCGTGGCCGATTTCGCGGCGCTTGGGGCTGCCCACGCGGCCGGTTTCGCCCGTAGCGAACGGCGGCATGTTGTAGTGGAGCATGAAGCGATCACGGTACTCGCCTTGCAGCGCGTCGATGATCTGCTCGTCGCTCTTGGTGCCCAGAGCGGCCACCACCAGCGCTTGCGTTTCACCACGCGTGAACAGGGCCGAGCCGTGCGCACGCGGCAGCACCGACGAGCGGATCTCGATCGGACGCACCGTGCGGGTGTCGCGGCCGTCGATACGCGGTTCGCCGTTCAGGATCTGGCCGCGCACGATCTTCGATTCGAGCTCGAACAGGATGTTGTCGACTTCCACGCCGTCGGCTTCCACACCGGCTTCGGCCAGCTTGGCCGCGACCGACTTGTAGACTTCCTTCAGCTTCTGGCTGCGGGCCGACTTCTGGCGCAGTTGGTAAGCAGCTTGCAGATCGGCCAGGCCCAGTTCGGACACCTTGGCAGTCAGCACTTCGTTCTTCGGCGCGGCTTGCCAATCCCACTCCGGCTTGCCGCCTTCGCGCACCAGGTCGTGGATCGCGTTAATGGCGATCTGCATTTGCTCGTGGCCGTACACCACGGCGCCCAGCATGATTTCTTCCGACAGCTGGTTGGCTTCGGATTCAACCATCAGCACAGCACGCTCGGTACCGGCCACGATCAGGTCCATCTCCGAATGCGCCAGTTGTGCGCGGTTCGGGTTCAGCAGGTACTGGCCATCCTTGTAACCCACGCGGGCAGCGCCCACCGGGCCGTTGAACGGCAGACCCGACACAGCCAGTGCAGCCGAAGCAGCCACCAGCGCCGGGATGTCAGCCGGCACTTCCGGGTTGATCGACAGCACGTGCACGACGACCTGGACTTCGTTGTAGAAGCCTTCCGGGAACAGCGGACGCAGCGGACGATCGATCAGGCGCGAGGTCAGCGTTTCGTTTTCCGACGGACGGCCTTCACGCTTGAAGAAGCCACCCGGGATCTTGCCGGCAGCGTAGGTCTTCTCGAGGTAGTCGACAGTCAGCGGGAAAAAGTCTTGACCCGGCTTCGGGTTCTTGGCGCCCACCACGGTGGCGAGCACAACGGTGTCTTCCATGTCGAGCAGCACGGCGCCGCTCGCTTGACGGGCGATCTCACCCGTTTCCATGCGGACCTTATGGCCGCCCCATTGGAATTCTTTGACGATCTTGTTGAACATGGTCATAGCATCTCCTGTTCGGTATTCGCGGCGCTCACGCTTCAGACGCGATTTCATCGCGCCACGACAAACACGTTCCGGAAGACGGTGCGGTTGCAGAGGTGTGTTTTATGCCATTCCAGCGCAGCACTGGTATGCAACGCCGCGCTGGAATGACACAAGACTCTGCTTCCTGCCGCCCCCGGTCCCTGGCAGCCGCTTCATCGACTGAAACCGCCGGCTGCCATCACTTGCCGGTTGCCCGGCGCAGCCGCAAACGCAGCCGCCAAAAACAAAATGCCTGCATCAGCACGCTGACGCAGGCACTTATTCATCACGCGCGGTGCGTGAGACCCACCATTACTTACGCAGACCCAGCTTGGCAACCAGCGCGGTGTAACGGTCAGCGTCCTTACCCTTGAGGTAGTCCAGCAGACGACGGCGACGGCTCACCATCTTGAGCAGACCGCGACGGCTGTGGTGGTCCTTCATGTGCGCCTTGAAGTGCGGCTGCAGTTCGTTGATGCGGGCCGTCAGCAGTGCAACTTGCACTTCCGGGCTACCCGTATCGTTGGCGCTGCGGCCGTTATCCTTGACGATTTCTTGCTTGTTGATGTTAGCAACGGACATTTCGATTCCTTTGACTTGCGGACACTGCAGCGCTTCGCTTTTCGCTTAACTTGTCGCCGCTGGTGCCGTGTTGAACAATAATCTTGCCGCCCCATTCCGAACCCGGCCCGGACAGCAAGACCGCGATTATAGCCTAAACCCTCGGCCGGACGACAGTGGCATGACAGGACGGGTCAGTAGCGCGTCATCTTGCACGTCGTCGGCAAGGCCGTTTGCGCCGCTGGAATCACTTTCAGCGTCCGAAAACCATAGCCAGAACCCTCGATATCGAACGGCGTGCCCGGTGTGCCTGCCCGCTCCATCTGCGTCACGACCAGTGGCTGGATGGCCTGGTGATCCTCCGCGCGCAGCGTGATGCGGTGAAAACCGTTGTCCAGCGATGCGCCTTCCAGCGCACGTGCCACGGCGCCTGCCTCGGTCGTACCGGCACGCTCGATGGCGGCGACCAGCATGTCGATCATCATCTGGTCCCGGAGCACCGGATAGTCATCTGCTGGCGCCGGATAGCGGGAGCGGAAAGCCTTGTATACGGCATCAGATTTGGCGCCGCCAAGATTCGGGTGCCACTCCGCCACCGCCACCACACGGCCAACGCCCGCCTCGCCCATCGCCGCCGGCGCACCCAGCGAATTGCCATAGAACGTGAAGAAGCGCGCCTTCAGCCCCGCATCGCGCGCGGCCTTGACCAGCAGCGTCAGATCATTGCCCCAGTTGCCGGTAACGACCGTATCCGCGCCCGAGGCCGCGATACGCGCGATGTACGGCGCAAAATCCTTCACCTTGCCGATCGGATGCAGCACCTCGCCAACGATGGCCACATCCGGCCGCTTCTCGCCCAACTGCTGGCGCGCCGATTGCGCCACCTGGCGACCGAACGTGTAGTCCTGCCCAATCAGATAGACCTTCTTGACCGACTTATCAGATCGGATCACCTCGGTCAGCGCATGCATGCGCATATCGGCCGAGGCATCAAAGCGGAAATGCCAGAAGCTGCAGGCTTCGTTGGTCAACGCCGGATCGACCGCGGCATAGTTCAGGTACAGCACGCGCGACTCCGGATGACGCTCGTTGTAGCGTGAAATCGACGTCGACAACGCAGCCGCAGCTGCAGAACTGTTGCCCTGCAGAACGAAGCGAATTCCCGAATCGGTTGCCGCCTGCAATTGCAGCAAGGATTCATCGACCGTGTTCTTGCTATCCAGGCGCACCAACGCAAGCGGATGACGCCCATCAGGCAGCCTCACACCGCCGCGCGCATTCACCCCTTCGATGGCAAAGCGCAGATTGCGATCCACGGCCTCCCCCGCGTTGGCAAACGCGCCGGACAAGCCTTCGATCAATGCCAGCCGGATCGGCGCAGCCTCGGGTTGCGCGACGGCGGTGCCGCACAACCCAACGGCCGCCAACGCGGCCACAAACAAACGAAACATCATGGCAACTCCCCGTGAAGCGCGGATGGTAAAGCGCCCCACTACGCCGACACAAGCGGCCAGGCAGCATAACGCCCTACACTGAAGGCACTCAGGAGAACCATCGTGGACACCCGCCGAACTTGGCAGCGCACCGCGTTGCTCGCCATGGCGCTGGCGTTGATGAGCGCATGTACCGTGCTCGCCCCTATCCAGACGGGCGAAGCATTGATCGGCCAGCCGGCCTCCGCCCTAGAAGCGCGTTTTGGCAAACCACCCGAGCAATACCCTCGCGCTGACGGCGGCACGCGCTGGCTGTATCCGACGCAACCGTATGGGCAATTCACCTACGCCGCAGACTTGGACGCGAGCGGCAAGCTCGTCTCGTTCCGGCAGATTCTGACGACGATGGATTTTGCGCAGATCCGCGTTGACGCCTCAACGCAGAAGGACGTGCTGCAGACATTCGGCAAGCCTGAGGAGACCACCTATTTCCGCTTGATGGATCGGCAGGTGTGGTCCTACCGCTTCAAGCACGAGGGCGTGTGGCCCTCGCTGATGAATTTCTATTTCGACCGCGACGGCGTCGTTCGGCTCACGCAGGTCAGCCCCGACCCGATGTACGACCACGATCACGATTCCAACCGCTAAGCCGCCGTCGAGCACTGCAACGGCAACATCCACGCGAGGCGCATCACCTGGCGTGGATGTTCGGGTCGGCGATGTCGTGGATCACACAGACATCGCACTCAAAGACGGTCGGCATGGTGCACGCTCCTGACGTGCCCGGTGCCGCCGCACCCGCTTCGCGTTCCGGTGGATAACCGGGTGCGCGCTCAGTGGTAATCGTGTTGGGGTCTGGGCTGACTCCTGCGTGTGTTCGTTGAAACCCGCGATCAGATCTGCGGGTTGAGCTTTTCGCTGCTCTTGTCCTGCAGCTTGTTCAGTGCAGCCAGGTAAGCCTTGGCGGATGCAGCAACGATGTCCGGATCGGTGCCCACGCCATTGACGATCCGGCCCGACTTGGACAGACGCACCGTCACTTCACCCTGCGCCTGCGTGCCGGTCGTGATCGCGTTGACCGAGTACAGCAGTTGCTCTGCACCGCTGGCGACCTTGCTTTCGATGGCGTTGAGCGTGGCATCGACCGGGCCGTTGCCCTCCGCCTCGCCCGTCACTTCCTTGCCATCGGCCACGAAGACGATGCGTGCGTGCGGACGCTCGCCCGTTTCCGAGCGCTGCGCCAACGACACGAAGCGGAAGTGCTCGCCTTCGCTGTGCTGCGCTTCGTTGGAGACGATGGCAACGATGTCCTCATCGAAGATCTCGGCCTTCTGATCGGCCAGTTCCTTGAAGCGCGTGAAGGCGGCGTTCAGCTCGGCTTCGGAGTCCAGCTCGATACCCAGTTCCTGCAGGCGCTGCTTGAATGCGTTGCGGCCCGAGAGCTTGCCCAGGACGATCTTGTTGGCCGTCCAGCCCACGTCTTCGGCACGCATGATTTCGTAGGTGTCACGCGCCTTGAGCACGCCATCCTGGTGGATGCCCGAAGCGTGCGCGAAGGCATTTGCGCCCACCACAGCCTTGTTCGGCTGCACCACGAAACCGGTGATCTGCGAGACCAGCTTGGAGGCCGGCACGATCTGCGAGGTATCGACACCAACATCGAGGTTGAAGTAGTCGCGACGCGTCTTGACGGCCATCACCACCTCTTCGAGGCTGGTGTTGCCGGCACGCTCGCCAAGACCGTTGATCGTGCATTCGACCTGGCGCGCACCACCCAACTGGACCGCGGTCAGCGAGTTGGCAACGGCCATGCCCAGATCGTCATGGCAATGCACCGACCAGATCGCCTTGTCCGAATTCGGAATGCGCTCACGCACCGAGCGGATCAGCGCGGCATAGCCTTCCGGCACCGCGTAGCCCACCGTATCGGGCAGGTTGATGGTCGTCGCGCCTTCCTCGATCACGCCTTCCAGCACACGGCACAGGAAGTCCATGTCGGAACGGCTGCCGTCTTCCGGCGAGAACTCGATGTCATCCGTAAACTGGCGTGCAAAGCGCACTGCCAGGCGCGCCTGCTCGTACACCTGATCTGGCGACATGCGCAGCTTTTTTTCCATGTGCAGCGCCGACGTGGCGATGAACGTGTGGATACGGAACTGGCCGGCCGGCTTGAGCGCCTCGGCAGCGCGGGAGATGTCGCGATCATTCGCACGGGCCAGCGAGCAAATCCGCGAATCCTTGACCGACTGGGCAATCGCGCGGATCGCCTCAAAATCACCATTGGAGCTAGCCGCGAAGCCAGCTTCGATCACGTCCACCTTGAGCCGTTCGAGCTGCTTGGCAATGCGGATCTTCTCTTCCTTGGTCATCGACGCACCGGGGGACTGCTCGCCGTCGCGCAAGGTGGTATCGAAAATGATGAGTTTGTCGCTCATGGCGGTTCCTTGGTGGGGGTGACGTTTTTGACGTCGGTCTTAGTGGTGTCTCGAATGTTTTTTGCGGCGCAGAATGCAAAACGCCCCGGCGTGCATGGTTGCAGGCCGGGGCGCTGTGAATTCTGGTTCGCGAAAACTTGGCGGTTTCTGCTTGCCTTGTCTTGCGATTTCCTATGCGCGTGTCCCGACCTGACGACCTAGTAGGCCATCAATCGAGACTAGCGTAATCAGAATGGAAATCGGGCGCGAAAGCATGCGAACGACTATAGACGAATTCAAAAATTGACGCAAGCGCACAATGGTGCAGCGCATCGGTCACTCGTGCGCTTCGTCTGCTCCCTGCTTCGGCAACTTTGGACTGCCCTGCTGTCCTTGCAGCGTGCGCCAGCCCCAGAGCAGATAGCCCGACACTGCGTAACCGACAAACAGGCCGAACAGCGCCACAGGCGGGTCGCTCGATATGACTACGAACAGCACAAGCACCAGCACCATCACGCCGAACGGCACGCGATGCCGCACGTCGAGCGCCTTGCCGCTGTAGAACGGTGCGTTCGATACCATCGAGAGCCCTGCGTATAGCGTCAGCCCAAAGGCTACCCACGGCATCCACAACTCTTTCACCGGCAGCTTGTTGTCGATCGCCAGCCAGACAAAGCCGGCGATCAGCGCGGCGGCGGCCGGGCTAGGCATGCCCTGGAAGAAGCGCTTGTCGACCACGCCAATGTTGGTGTTGAAGCGCGCCAAGCGCAGCGCGGCACCGGCACAGTAGACGAAGGCCGCGAGCCAGCCCCACTTGCCCAGGTCTCGCAGAATCCACTCGTACATCACCAGCGCTGGCGCGACACCGAACGACACCATGTCCGACAGCGAGTCGTACTGCTCACCAAACGCGCTTTGCGTGTTGGTAATACGCGCGACGCGGCCATCCATACCATCGAGCACCATCGCCGCGAAAATCGCGATGGCGGCCGTCTCGAAGTTCAGGTTCATCGCCTGCACGATCGCGAAGAAGCCCGCAAACAGCGCGGCTGTCGTGAACGCATTAGGCAGCAGATAAATGCCGCGGCGGCGCGGGCGGACGACGTCAAGATCGTCGTCATCCGGGCGCGGCTGGTTGTGGCGTAGCGGACGCAGGTGCGTCACGTTGCTATTGGTGAAGCGCTTCTTGCGCCGATTGAACGCGGGCATGGAGGCCTCCGGATCAGTCCAGTTCGGCGAGCACCGTGAGCGTGGCAGACACCTTCTCGCCGATCGTCACGCGTGGGCGCGCCGTCAGCGGCAGGTACACGTCAACGCGCGAGCCAAAGCGAATGAAACCATAGCGCTGACCGCGCGCAAGTGTCTCCCCTGCCTTGGTATAGCAAAGGATGCGGCGGGCGATCAAGCCGGCCACCTGCACCGAGGTGACGAGTTGGCCATCAGGGCGACGCAGCACCACGGCGTTGCGCTCGTTCTCGAGCGAAGCCTTGTCCAGATCGGCATTGACGAACTTGCCCGGGAAGTACTGCACCTTCTGCACCGTGCCGTCGACCGGCGCGCGGTTCGAGTGCACGTTGAAGACGTTCATGAACACGCTGATCTTCAACGCGTCGCGATCGGCATGCGGGTCGCGCACCTGCTCGACGGCGACGATGCGGCCATCGGCCGGCGAGAGAATCGCGTTGGCCTGCGTCGGCACGGCACGCGCCGGATCACGGAAAAACTGCAGCACAAACAGCGTCAGCACCCAGAACGGCCACGCCCAGCCGAAGCCGGCGGCCATTTGCACAATGAGCGAGACGATGAAAATCCCGCCCAGGTACGGCCAGCCCTCACGGGCGATGATGGGATGCGGATACGTGTTGTTCAAAATCAGACCTCGACAGCGTCTTGAAGGAAATGCGGCATTCTAGCCGACGCGGGGACACGCCAGCACTTGAAACGGCGCCGAATCCCTTCGATTCAGCATAAAAAAAGCCAGCCCGCAGGCTGGCTTTCCTTTCTTTCACGCCCAAGGCGCGATCGATCAGTTCTTAGTTCTTGGACTGGTCGACCAGCTTGTTCTTGGCGATCCACGGCATCATCGCGCGCAGCTTGGCGCCAACTTGCTCGATCTGGTGCTCTTCGGTCAGGCGACGGCGCGAGATCAGCGTCGGTTGGCCAGCCTTGTACTCCAGCAGGAAGCTCTTCGCGTACTCGCCGGTCTGGATGTCCTTCAGGCACTGCTTCATGGCCTTCTTGGTCTCTTCCGTCACGACGCGCGGGCCGGTGACGTACTCGCCGTATTCGGCGTTGTTCGAGATCGAGTAGTTCATGTTGGCGATGCCGCCTTCGTAGATCAGATCGACGATGAGCTTCAGCTCGTGCAGGCACTCGAAGTACGCCATTTCCGGAGCGTAGCCGGCTTCCACCAGCGTCTCGAAGCCAGCCTTGATCAGCTCGACCGTACCGCCGCACAGCACGGCTTGTTCGCCGAACAGGTCCGTTTCGGTTTCTTCGCGGAAGTTGGTCTCGATAATGCCGGCGCGGCCGCCACCGTTGGCGGTGGCGTACGACAGAGCGATGTCACGCGCAGCGCCCGACTTGTCTTGGTGCACGGCGATCAGGTGCGGCACGCCGCCACCTTGGCTGTACGTACCACGTACGGTGTGGCCCGGCGCCTTCGGGGCGATCATGATGACGTCCAGGTCCGCACGCGGAATCACGGCACCGTAGTGCACGTTGAAGCCGTGGGCGAAAGCCAGTGCGGCGCCTTGCTTGATGTTGTTGTGCACTTCGTTCTTGTACACGTCGGCGATCTGCTCGTCCGGCAGCAGAATCATGACCACGTCGGCTTCTTTCACAGCCTCGGCCACTTCCTTGACTTGCAGGCCGGCGTTGACGGCCTTGTTCCACGACGCGCCACCCTTGCGCAGGCCGACCGTCACCTTCACGCCCGAGTCGTTCAGGTTCAGGGCGTGGGCGTGGCCTTGCGAGCCGTAGCCGATGATGGTGACGTTCTTGCCCTTGATCAGGGAGAGGTCGGCGTCCTTGTCGTAAAACACTTTCATGGTGATGTCCTAATGTTCAAATACTTCAATATCGATGGGGTCCGGCCGCAGTCACACGCTGGTGCAAGCGCCGGTTCAAACCTTCAGAATGCGCTCGCCGCGGCCGATGCCCGAGCCGCCCGTACGGACGGTCTCCAGAATGGCAGTGCGATCGATGGCATCGAGAAACGCGTCAAGCTTGCTGCCGTTGCCGGTCAGCTCGATCGTGTAGGTCTTCTCGGTCACGTCGATGACGCGGCCGCGGAAGATGTCCGCCGTACGCTTCATCTCCTCGCGCTCCTTGCCGACTGCGCGCACCTTCACGAGCATCAACTCGCGCTCGATGTGCGCGCCTTCGGTCAGGTCGACGACCTTGACGACTTCCACCAGGCGGTTCAGGTGCTTGGTGATCTGCTCGATGATGTCGTCCGAACCGGTCGTGACGATCGTCATGCGCGACAGCGAGGCGTCTTCGGTCGGGGCGACCGTCAGCGTCTCGATGTTGTAGCCGCGCGCCGAGAACAAACCCACCACGCGCGACAACGCGCCGGCTTCGTTTTCCAGCAGGACGGAAATGATGTGACGCATTACAGGTCCTCCGCGCCGAGCAGCATTTCAGAGATGCCCTTGCCTGCCTGGACCATCGGCCAGACGTTTTCGGTCGGGTCGGTCTGGAAGTCGAGGAACACGGTGCGATCCTTGAGTCGGAAGGCTTCGCGCAGCGCAGGTTCGACGTCGGACGTCTTTTCGATGCGCATGCCCACATGGCCATACGCTTCGGCCAGCTTCACGAAGTCGGGCAGCGCCTGCATGTAGGAATGCGAGTAACGGTTGTCGTACTCGATTTCCTGCCACTGGCGGACCATGCCCAGATAGCCATTGTTGAGCGAGCAGATCTTCACCGGGGTGTCGTACTGCAGGCAGGTCGACAGTTCCTGGATGCACATCTGGATCGAGCCTTCACCGGTGATGGTGACGACTTCCTTGTCCGGGAACGCCTTCTTGATGCCCATCGCGTACGGCAGGCCCACGCCCATCGTGCCCAGGCCACCGGAGTTGATCCAGCGACGCGGCTCGTTGAACTTGTAGAACTGCGCAGCCCACATCTGGTGCTGGCCGACGTCGGAGCAGACGAAGGCATCGCCGTTGGTCAGTTCCCAGATCTTCTCGACCACGTACTGCGGCTTGATGATCTCGGAGGTGCGGTCGTACTTCAGGCAGTCGACGCTACGCCATTGCTCGATCTGTTCCCACCACTTAGCCAGCGCCGTCTTGTTCGGCTTGGCTTCGCCCGACTGGATCTGGCTGATCATCTCCTGCAGCACGTCCTTGACGTTGCCGACGATGGGGATGTCGACCTTCACCCGCTTGGAGATGGACGACGGATCGATATCGATGTGGATGATCTTGCGCGGCTGCGACGTGAAGTGCGCCGGGCTGCCGATCACGCGATCATCAAAGCGCGCGCCGATGGCGATCAGCACGTCGCAGTTCTGCATCGCCATGTTGGCTTCGTACGTGCCGTGCATGCCCAGCATGCCCACGAACTGCTTGCTGGTGCCGGGGAATGCGCCCAGGCCCATCAGCGTGTTCGTGACGGGGTAACCCGTCAGCGCAGCCAACTGGCGTAGCTCTTCGCTGGCCTCGGCCAGCACCACGCCGCCACCCGAATAGATGTACGGACGTTCAGCCTGCAGCAACAGGCTCACGGCCTTGCGGATCTGGCCGGAGTGCCCCTTGTTGACCGGGTTGTACGAGCGCATCTCGATGGTCTTCGGATACTCGTACTTGCACATCTCGCGCGAGACATCCTTGGGGATGTCCACCACCACCGGGCCGGGACGGCCGGTCGCGGCAATGTAGAACGCCTTCTTGATGGTCGAAGCGAGATTGCGCACGTCCTTGACCAGGAAGTTGTGCTTGACGATCGGTCGGGTGATGCCGACGGTGTCGCATTCCTGGAAGGCGTCCTGGCCGATGGCGTGCGTCGGCACGTTGCCGGTGATGATCACCATCGGGATCGAATCCAGGTAGGCGGTGGCGATGCCGGTCACGGCATTGGTCACGCCCGGGCCGGATGTCACCAGGGCGACACCGACCTTGCCCGTGGCACGCGCATAGCCGTCAGCCGCATGGACTGCCGCCTGTTCATGGCGCACCAGGATGTGTTCGATCTTGTTTTGCTTGTAGAACGCGTCGTAGATATAGAGCACCGCGCCGCCGGGGTAACCCCAGACGAACTCGACGCCCTCTGCCGCGAGCGCATTGACGAGGATGTCAGACCCCATCATGTCGGCAGATGAACCGCTATTGGCGTGGGAAAATTCCGCGCTTGGCATATTCATGTCAGTCCTTTGCAATTTTCGGCAAAAAATTGTTTGGATGCTCTCTACCGGGCTTGTGGCGCGGATTTGAGCGGTGCGCGTCTGCATGGATGGTCCGCCTGATGGGCGGCCAGATGAGACAAACCACAGATGTTGTGAACCGACGATGATACTGCAATGCCGCATGGCGGTCCAGCGGCGGCAAGATTCGCCACACAAGGCGGTCCGCCAGACAGTCGGACTGTCCGTGGACCTGCATTTTTGCTAGCATCGCAACATTTTTGACGGCTCAGGCCGTCGTTGCTGCGAGGCGCAATGTTCACATCGCATCACTTGATGACAATGTGAAATTTCGCCAGACCGCCCCACAGGATTCGCACCCGCCGTTGTATGGCCTCTGAACAGGAACTGTCGGCCTTCCTCATAAGCGTCGAAAAACGCGCCTTCAAGCAGGCAGCATTCGCGGTCCGCGATGATGACGCCGCGCTCGACATCGTGCAGGACGCGATGATCAAGCTGGCCGAAAAGTACGGCGACAAGCCCGAGGCCGAACTGCCCCTGCTGTTCCAGCGCATACTGCAGAACACGATCCACGACTGGTTCCGTCGCTCCAAGGTACGTAACACGTGGGTCAGCCTGTTCTCCAGCTTTCGCACGGACGCAGAGGGCGACGATACCGACCCGCTGGAGCTGATCGAAAGTGAAGCTGGCTCCACAGCAGCAGAAAGCAGCGCTGACAAGGTCGAGCGTTCGCAAATGTTGGAAATTCTGGAACGCGAAATCGAGAAGCTCCCCACACGTCAACGGGAAGCCTTTCTGATGCGTTACTGGGAAGACATGGATGTTGCCGAAACCGCCCAGGCGATGGGCTGTTCCGAGGGGAGCGTGAAAACGCACTGCTCGCGGGCAACGCACGCCCTGGCCCAAGCGCTGAGGGCGCGAGGGATCCGACTATGAACAAGGTAGAACTTCGAGAACGCCGCTTTGCGCACGCCGTCCGCACCGCTCTGAACGAGTCGGCAGGACAGTTGCCGCCCGACGTACGTGACCGCCTCTCCGCGGCACGTCGGACGGCACTTGCACACAAAAAAGCGGAAGCGCCGAGCACGGTGCGCTCGCCCGCCCTGGTCATGCCGGGTGTGGGTCAGGTGTCCTTCGACCTGGAAGACGACGCTGCGTCGCCGCTGCACCGTATCGGCATGTTCCTGCGTCGCCTCGGTCTGCTGTGGCCGACCATCGCACTGGTCGCAGGGCTTGCCGGTATCTATCAGTGGCAACAACAGCAACGCGTGGACGAACTCGCCGAGGTGGACGCCGCCATGCTGCTAGACGACCTGCCGCTGGCTGCCTACGCCGATCAAGGCTTCCATCAGTATCTCGATAAACGCGATCAGCAGTGAAAGGCTGATCGATGAGCAACTTCCACCGCACCCACGGCCAACCACCGCGAGGCGAACGGACCTTGCGCCTGCGCGTTGCCTTGATCTCGTTGATCGGCGCGGTAGGTCTGTCCGCCGGATTGGCCATCGCACAAGCGCCTGCTGCATGGGCAACGGCCACCGCTTCGGACGCCAGCGCCAGCGCACAGTTGGCACTGCCGACGCCGCCGGCCACCAATCCGCAGCCCTCCATCCATCCGAACTGGTCTGAGTTGACCGTGGTGCAGCAGCGCATCCTGGCGCCGTTCGCGCCGGAATGGAACAGCATGCCCGAGCTGGCCCGCAAGAAGTGGCTGCAGATTGCCCAGGCCTATCCGAAGTACACGCCGGCACAGCAGCAGCGCCTGCAGACACGCATGGCGGACTGGGTCAAGCTGACGCCGGAACAGCGGCACCGAGCCCGCGAGAATTTCCAGACCACCAAGTCGGTTCCCGTCCAAAAGAAGAGCGAAGCCTGGCAGCGCTATCAGCAGCTACCCGACGAGCAGAAAAAAGAGCTTGCTGCGGCAGCCAAGGCACAGAAGCGTCCGTCAGCCGTCACCGCATTGCCTGGCAGCACGAGCTTGGCCAAGGATGCAGCCAAGGCGCTGCATCACGGTGCGCGCACCAAGCCGGGCACGACCAAGTCGGCTCCGAATCCGCTGGCGCCGGCTAAGCCGACCGCAACGGCCGCGGCGTCTGCACCCGCAGCAACCACGCCCGCTGCCTCAGCAACGGCTCCAGCACCGGCAAATGCGCCGGTCACGCCTGCACACCCGGTGGCTCCCGCCAACAGCCCGGACGGCGATTCGGGCAATCCGCCTCCGTCGACCGTACTGGGCGGCGGCTAAGCCCGGCATTCCCTTTGGCATAATCCGATCACGCGCCGCGCACACGTTGTGCCGGCGCACGATCGATTACGTCCTGCCTGCGCTTAACCGGTTCGATGGCCACTACCGCTTCTCCCACTTCGCCTGTCACGGCACCTGATCCGCTTGCCGCTCCCACGCTGCGCCGCCGCCTGGCTGCGATGCTCTACGAGGGCCTGCTGCTGTTCGGCGTAATGTTTGGCGCGACGGCCATCTTTCTGCTGCTGCGCGCGATCATTCCTCCGCTGGCGCGCACGGGCGATATCGGCCTGCAGGTCTGGGGCTTTCTTGCGCTGGGGCTGTACTTCGTGGGCTTCTGGCGCAAGCGCGGTCAAACGCTCGCCATGCAGACCTGGCGCATGCGCGTCGTCAATGCAGACGGCTCGCCCATCTCGCTTGGCCGTGCCATTGCGCGCTATACGCTGGCCTGGATCTGGGTGGTTGTGGCGGTCGGCATCATCCATGTGAGTGGGGTTTCCCGTTGGACTGGTGCTGGTGTCGCATTGGCCTGTGTGTTGGCCTGGGGCGCGCTGGCGTGGCTGGACCCGCAACGCCAGTTCCTGCATGACCGCCTGGCCGGCACGCGGCTGGTGCGCGCCTGATTCCATCCCTGGCGACGGCACACCATGACGCGCGCCGATCTGCCCGCCTCCCCCACGCCGCTGGCCTCGCTGACGGCAGCCAACGCACGGCGCATTGCGGTCGTGCTGCAGTGTGCAGCGACACTGGCGGTCGCGTGGGCCGCTCATCACTGGGGTGCGTTGCGTTGGCCAGGCACGGCTGCCGTTGCCGCAGCGGCCCTGGTCCTCGGTTATCTCATCTCGGTTGGCTGGGCATTTCTCATTGCATCCACGAGTCTCGGCACAGCCATTCCGGATGACCCGGTGTGGGATCGCATGCCCGTACCGCGCGAGCAGCGCATCGGCGTGGCGGGTTTTATCGCGTGCTGGTTGCGCGAATGCGCATCGGTGGCATGGATGTTTAACGTGCTGCAACCGTTTCGCGCACAGGCAGTGTTCGATGCTGCAGCGGGTGGCGGCACGCGCGTGCCAGTGCTGATGATCCACGGCTACGGCTGCAACCGCGCGGTGTGGCTGCCAATGCAGAAGCACTTGGCGGCTGCGGGCCACCCGACCGAAGCGATTGACCTGATGCCGCTGCTGGGCGACATCGACGACTACGCGCAAGACATCGCCGCCGTTGTCGCGCGCATGACGCACACGTACGGCCGCGCGCCGGTCCTGCTCTGCCACAGCATGGGCGGACTCGCTGCGCGTGCGTTGCTGCGGCAATCGGCGCAAGCCTGCCCGGTTGCGCATGTCATCACGCTGGGCACGCCACATCGAGGCACAGCGATGGCGCGCAGCGGGCGCGGGCGCAACGTGCGCCAGATGGCTTGGGCGAGCGCATGGCTGCGCCAGCTTGCGGCATCCGAAACGCCGGCCGTGCGGGCGCGTATCACGTCGGTCTTCTCATGGCACGACTCCATCGTCGGGCCTGCCGGCGCGTCCTGGCTGGAGGGCGCAAGGCATGTGCCGCTCTCCGGCATCGGCCATGTGTCGCTGCTATGCGACGCGCGCGTGCGCAATGCGGTGCTGACAGAGCTGGCGCGCATCGAAGGCACGCTGCGGCTCCCATCTGCTTGAAACGCATGCGGGGCGCAGGTCTCCGGCGCCCGCTTTGATGTTCTACGGCAATCACGTCATGTGACGGTCATGTTTCTGACACGGCTTATTCACGCAGCGGTGGCGAAATCCGTCCAACGCAGCCTCTGTTGCCGACATGGTCCTGCCAAACTCGCCAAGCCGTCCTGGTTTCCTCCGCCGCCTCGCGCAACGCTTTCGCGCTGCCCCTCTCACCGGTTCCGACTGGAACGCACCACCGCCTCTGATGCAAATGGCCGCCGGACTTGCTGCCGCCGGCGCGCTGGGTTCCGCCCTGCCGGCCGGCCGCGGTGATGTGCGAGACCACGAAGCCCCTGTCGCCACCCCGATCCCTGCCCTGGCACCCGACCAACTGGCCGACAAGGACGCTGACCCGCCCGCCGAAAAAGTCCACCGCTATCGCACGATCTGGCTGTCGGACATCCATCTCGGTACGCCGGGCTGCCAGGCAGACTATCTGCTCGACTTCCTCAAGCACCACGAATCCGACACGCTGTACCTCGTTGGCGACATCGTCGACGGCTGGCAGCTGCGCAAGGGCTGGTACTGGCCGCAGGCCCACAACGATGTGGTGCAGAAGGTGCTGCGCCGCGCGCGCAAGGGCACCCGCGTGGTGTTCATCCCAGGCAATCACGACGAGATGGCGCGCCAGTTCCACGGCCTGAACTTCGGCGACATCGAAGTCGCTGAAGATGCGGTGCACGTCACGGCCGACGGCCGCCGCCTGTGGGTCGTGCACGGGGATCTGTTCGACGGTGTGATGCAGCACGCGCGCTGGCTCGCCTACGTGGGCGACTCGCTCTACACCTTCATCCTGGCGATGAACCGGCACTTCAACCGCATCCGCGTGAAGCTTGGGTTCCCGTACTGGTCGCTGTCGCAGTACCTCAAGCATCAGGTCAAGAACGCGGTCAACTTCATTAACTCGTTCGAACGTGTGATGACCGACGAAGCGCGCCGCCGCGGCTGCGACGGCGTGGTCTGCGGACACATCCACAAGGCCGAGATCCGCGAGATCGACGGCCAGCTCTATTGCAACGACGGCGACTGGGTGGAAAGCCTCTCCGCCCTGGTCGAAACCATGGAAGGCGAACTGCAGATCGTCTACTGGACGCATCTGCTCGATGCACCACCCACTTCCCGCCGCGCGCGCCGCGCCGCTGCGGCTGCCGCCTGATGGAAACCCACATGACGAACACCAACATCGACCTCGTACAGCCCGCCGCCGCTCAATCGACACCCGCCACCCGCCAAGGAGAGCCCGTGAAAGTCATGATCGTCACCGATGCCTGGGAACCGCAGGTCAACGGCGTCGTCCGCACCCTCACCCAGACTCGCCGCGAGCTCGAAGCCATGGGCCACATCGTCGACATGATCACGCCGCTGGAATTCAAGACGGTGCCGTGCCCGACGTATCCGGAGATCCGCCTGTCGATCCTGCCGGCCAAGCGCGTGCGCGAGCGCATCGAGAAGTTCGCCCCGCAGGCGCTGCATATCGCCACCGAAGGCCCGCTGGGCTTGGCTGCACGCGCCTATGCACTGCGCCACAAGCTGCCCTATACGACGGCGTACCACACGCGCTTTCCGGAGTATGTGCAGGCACGCTTCGGCATTCCGCTGGCGTGGACGTATCGCTTCCTGCGCTGGTTCCACAGCCCGGCGCAAGCCGTAATGGCACCGACGCCCGTGGTGCTGAAGGACCTCGCTGACTACGGCATCACCAACGGCGTACTGTGGACGCGCGGTGTGGATCTGGATGTCTTCACCGCGCAGCGCGGCAACGTGCTCAACACGGCGCACCCGATCTTCCTGTACGTCGGCCGCGTAGCCGTGGAGAAGAACGTGGAAGCGTTTCTGGAGCTGGACCTGCCCGGCTCCAAGTGGGTGGTGGGCGAAGGCCCGGCGCTGTCCGGCCTGAAGGCGAAGTATCCGAACGCCAACTACCTGGGTGTGCTCAAGCAGCCGGAGCTGGCCAAGGTGTACGCCTCGGCTGACGTGTTCGTTTTCCCGAGCCGTACGGATACGTTTGGCCTGGTGTTGCTCGAAGCGCTGGCCAGTGGCTTGCCGGTGGCGGCGTATCCGGTGACGGGCCCAATCGACGTGCTGGGCGACTCGCCTGCCGGCGCACTGCGTGAAGACCTGCGCGAGGCCTGCCTGGAAGCGCTGCGCATCGACCGCGCTACGGCACGCGCGCATGCCGAGAAATTCTCGTGGCGCGCGGCCTCCGAGCAGTTCCTGGCACACCTGCGTCCGATGCCCGCCGTACAATCTGGCGATGCAAAGACCGCTCAACCCTCGACTGCCACGGGCGCTTAAGCCTTGCGTTCAATGAAGCCGACCACGCCGCCAGAGCGTCCAGCTCCGCCGCCCGCGGCGGGCGCCTATTCGCCGGCCGATAACCCCCACAAGGGCAACCGGGGCATCACGCGGGCCTGGTTTGCGCTCAAGAACTCCATCAGCGGCATCCGCTTCGCCATCGACGAGGAAAGCGCGTTCCGCCAGGAACTGACGCTGTGCGCGATCCTGCTGCCATGCGCGTTCGTCATCCCCGCCACGGTGGTGGAACGCATCCTGATGCTCGGCACGCTGGTGCTGGTGCTGATCGTCGAGTTGCTCAATTCGAGCGTGGAAGCGGCAGTCGACCGCATCTCGTTGGAGCAGCATGGGTTGTCCAAGCGCGCCAAGGATTTCGGCAGCGCCGCCGTCATGCTGGCCCTGCTGCTGTGCGTGGGAACATGGGTGGCGATCGCCTGGCCGTGGGTAGCATCGCTGTTGCGCTAAGGGCTTACCCGCGCACACACGGAGATAACGTTTGGCAATGCCTGCCCCACTGCATGTGGGGAGTCGTTGCACAAGCACGATCTTTTATAATCCGGGCACACACACGCCACGGAGACAGGGCCACCGGCCTTGGCAGTTCAATGGAAACCAAGCAGCATTCCACCGGCCCACGCCGCACGCGCGATCGCATTCTTGAAGTATCGCTGCGCCTGTTCAACGAGCTGGGCGAACCCAACGTCACCACCACGACGATTGCCGAAGAGCTGGAGATCAGCCCCGGCAACCTGTACTACCACTTCCGCAACAAAGACGACATCATCAATTCGATCTTCGTGCAGTTCGAGCAGGAGATCGCGCGTCGCCTGAAGCTGCCAGATGACCACAAGGCCACACTGGACGAGACTTGGGGTTATCTGCAGTACATGTCGGAGTTCCTGTGGAACTACCGCTTCCTGTACCGCGACATCAACGACCTGCTGGCACGCAACCGCATGCTGGAGTTGAACTTCAAGCGCATCGTCGAGCAGAAGCGGCACTTCGCCATGGACATCTGCCACCAGTTCATCGAAGACGGCGAAATGGAAGCCACGCCAGTCCAAATCGATGCGATCTGCACCAACATTGTGGTGATCGCCACCTACTGGCTGTCGTTCCAGTTCGTGCAGCACCCGCGTCAGTACAACGACCAGAACGCGATCCGCGACCATCTGCACGGTGCGAGTTACCACATCCTGTCGATCCTCGCGCCTTACCTGCGCGGCAAGCCGCGGCGGGCATTCGACTTGCTCGCGGTCAGCCGCAGCAACGATCCGCCGATCGGCGCACCAGGCGCTTCCAGCCCCACTACCCCTGCCAAATGAAATCGATCTGCGTCTATTGCGGTTCCAGCCCGGGCGAGCGCCCGGACTACAAGGCCGGCGCCATTGCGCTGGGCAATGAGATGGTCAAGCGCGGCCTCACGCTCGTCTACGGCGGCGGCAACGTCGGCCTGATGGGCATCGTGGCCGATGCGGTGCTGCACGGCGGCAACCCGGTCATCGGCATCATCCCGAAATCGCTGGTGCGCAAGGAGGTTGGCCACAAGGAGCTGACTGAGCTGCACATCGTCGACAGCATGCACCAGCGCAAGCAGATGATGGCCGACCGTGCCGATGCCTTCATCGCCATGCCCGGCGGCGTGGGTACCTACGAAGAGTTGTTCGAGACCTTCACGTGGCTGCAGCTCGGCTATCACAACAAGCCGATCGGCCTGCTGAACGTGGCGGGCTTCTACGACAAGCTGCTGGCCTTCATCGACCATGCCGTACAAGAGGGCTTCCTCAAGCGCCATCACGCAGACTTGCTGCACGTGAGCCAGGACCCGGCCGAGCTGATCGACATGCTGGCCCGCGCACCGCGCGAAACGGTCGACAAGTGGTCGGAACGCCGCGAGCGCACGTAACACGTAAGGCCATCATGCAAGACACCCTGCTGAAGATGGCGTTGTACGTGTCGCTGGTGCTGATCGTGCCGGGGCCGACCAATACGCTGCTGCTGTCGTCCGGCCTCAAAGTTGGCGTGCGCCGGACCAGCCCGCTCATTGCAGCGGAAGCACTCGGCTACGTGGTCGGCATTGCGCTCTGGGGATTCTTCCTCAGCACAGTGTCGGCCAAACAGCCCTGGCTACCAATGGCCGTCAAGCTGGTGAGCTCGGTCTACATCCTCTTTCTGGCCGCCAAAATCTGGCGACAGAGCGGCGCGCTGCAGCACGTGACCGCCAGCCCCGTGAGCCTGCGCGACATGTTCCTCACCACGGTGATGAACCCGAAAGCGCTGTTGTTTGCGAGCACGCTGTTTCCGCTGGAAGCGTTCCGGTCCGCCAGCTCCTTTGCGTGGACGATCGGCGTGTTTTTGGTCGTGCTCGTGCCGATTGCGATCGGCTGGTCCTACCTGGGCGTGCTGCTGACGGCGCGGCGAACATGGGCGCCCCACACGCCTGTGCTGCTGCGCGGGGCCTCGCTCGTGCTGCTGATGTTTTCCGGCACGCTCATGTATTCGGTGCTCGGCCACTAAGCTGCCCGCTAGAACGACGAGCCTGGCTGCGCAAGAAACGCCACCTCTTCCGGCGTGGACGCGCGCCCAAGCGCTGCATTGCGATGGGGAAAGCGCCCAAAGCGCGCGATGATCTCGCGGTGCTTCTCCGCCCAGATGAGCGAATCGGCATCGCCCTCCTGATCACGCAGGCGCGTGTAGAGACGAATCGACTCGTCCTGCATGGCCAACGCCTCGCTGTGCTCGAACGGCAGATAGCAGAACACGCGGTGACGGCGCGTCGGCAGTTTGGCGTCCCAGCCGGCTGCCACGACGATCTGCGCGGTGTGCAATGCTGCAGCGTCACTGGCAAAGGCGCGCGCGGTATTGCGAAACATGTTGCGCGAGAACTGATCGAGCACCACGATGCGCGCGATCGCCTCCTGCGGCGTGTCCATCCACGTATCCGCGCTGCCCACGGCAAGCGCTTCCCATAGCGGCAGGAAGCGTGCGCGAATCTCTGCATCAAACACGTCGGACTTGGTGAACCACTCCGGCCGCGCGTCGACCAGCGACGCATTGCCAAACCAGAACACGAGTACGTCGTCCGCGGTGGGCAAACCGATCATCGGGGTCTCCTCGCGTGCTCTTATGTCTTGCGTTAGCGCGGCACTTCAGCGCGGCACATTGCGCATCCAGTCGGCGGTCTGCCAGAAGGCTTGCATGAGGCGCATCTGCAGGGCTTCATCCAGGCCGACGTCTTGCATTGCGTGCGCCATGCAGCGCATCCATTGATCACGCTCCTGCGTGCCGATCTCGAACGGCAGATGGCGCGCGCGCAAGCGCGGATGGCCAAAACGCTCGATGTAGTGGTTCGGGCCACCGAGCCAGCCGCACAGGAACCAGAACAGCTTGTCGCGCGCGCTATCCAGGCTCGGCGGGTGCACCCCGCGCAGCACGGCAAACTCGGGCTCGAGGTCCATCAGGTCATAGAAGCGGTCAACGAGTTCACGCACGCGCGCCTCGCCACCAATCAGGTCAAAAGCCAGAGTCTCCTGGCCGGAAGTTGCGTCAGTCATACAGCGTCAATCACATCAAAATCAAAATAGCCATCAAGCATCCCGCAGCGTCGCCATGGCCGGGCGGCGCAGCACGTCGCGCAAACCCAGCCAGCCACCGGCAAAGGCGCACAGCATGCCGCCCACGATGCCCACCGGCAAGATCGCCGGGTTGAATCGATACGGAAAGTCGAACACATGCGCCGACAGCACCCAGCCGATGGCGATGGCGCCCACGCCCGCCATCAATCCGGCCAGGCCACCCACGATCAGCACCTCGGCGTATTGCGTCTGGCGCACGATGCCGGAGCCCGCGCCCAGCGCGCGCAGCACGCCAGCGTCGCGCAGGCGCTCGTCGCGTGAGCCGGACAGCGCGGCATACAGCACCAGCACGCCCGCCGCCAGCGTGAAGACGAACAGGAACTCGACCGCCACCGTCACTTGGTCGAGCACGCCCTGCACCTGCTGCAGGATCAGCTCGGTATCCACCACCGTCAGGTTCGGAAACTCGCGCACCAGCCTGGACGGCAGATCGGCCTGTCCTGCCGGAATGCGAAACGCCGTCACGTAGGTCTGCGGCATGTCGTGCAGCGCCGCGGGCGGCAGGATCACGAAGAAGTTCACGCGCATCGAACTCCAGTCGAGCTTGCGCAAGGATGTGATGGGCGCATCCACCGTCTGCCCGGCAACGTCGAAACGCAGCACGTCGCCCAGGTGCAGATTCAGCGTCTTGGCGATGCCCTCCTCCACCGACGCCTCGGGCTTCTGCCCGCCAAACCACTGGCCGGCGATGATGCGGTTCTCCGGCGGCCGTTCGGTCGCGTAAGACAGGTTGAACTCGCGCTCGACGAGGTTGCGTGCGCGGGATTCGGCATAGGTCTCACGGCCGATGGTCTGACCATTCACCTGCGTCAAGCGCCCGCGCACCATCGGGTAGAGCTTGGGATCGGCCACGCCGGCACGGGCCAGCGCTTGCGACACCGCCTCCATCTGATCCGGCTGGATGTTGATGATGAAGCGGTTGGGCGCATCGGCCGGCGTGGCGTTGTGCCACGAGCGGATCAGGTCATTGCGCGTCATGGCGAGCAACAGCAAGGCCATCAACCCGACAGCCAAGGCAACGGTCTGCAGCACGCTCACGCCGCGACGGCGCTCCAGCACGGCCAGCGCAAAACGCCAGCCGACGCCCAGCGCACGACCGCGCCCGAGCGACACGGCCAGCGCGCGCAGCCCGCCGGCCGCCAGCAACGCAAAAACCAGAATGGCGCCGGCAAACCCGCCCGCCGTCAGCGCCCCCAGTTTCACATCGCGCGCCGACACCACCAGCAACGCAAAGAATGCGGCCGCCCCCAGCGCATAGCCCACCCATGCCGCGATGGCGCGCTCATCCACGTCACGCCGCAGTACACGCAGCGGTGGCACGCGCACCAGGCTCAGCAGCGGTGGTACAGCAAAGCCGACCAGCAGCACCAGTCCTGCCGTCACCCCCACCACAGCCGGCCACACAGACGGCGCCGGCAACGAGACCGTCACCAGATCCCCCAACGACGCCAGCAGCAACCAGTGCGCGCCATAGCCCAGCGTCACACCCACCAGCGAACCCAGCACGCCGATCAGCAGAAACTCCAGCGCAAACGTCCCGAGAATCTGCCCCTGCCGCAGCCCGAGGCATTTGATGATGGCCACCGCATCGGTATGCCGTGCGGTGTAACGGCGCGCCGCCATGGTGATTGCCACGGCCGCGATCATCGCTGCAAGCAAGGCGACCAGCGAGAGGAAGCGCTCGGCACGATCCAGTGTTTCGCGCATCTGCGGCTGGCCATTCTGCAGAGACTCGATGCGCACGCCGCGCACCTGACGCGTCTTCAGTTCGTTTTCGGTCCAGTTGCGGAAGGCAGTGGTGGCGGCATCGGGCCCCGCTACCAGCAGGCGATACGTGACGCGGCTGCCGTAGGTGACGAGGCCCGTGGACGCCAGATCGGCCATCGGCAGCATCACGCGCGGGGCAAAGTTCATGAAACCGGCACCGCGATCCAGCTCCTGCGTGATGACGTGGGCGATCTTGAAGGTGCGCGTGCCCAGGCGAATGGCATCGCCCACACGCAGGCCCAGTGCTTCGAGCAACGGTGCATCGACCCACACCGTGCCCGCAGAAGGAATGGCGCGGATAGGCGCACCAACGGTATCGCGCCCATCGCCGCTCACCTTGAGCGTGCCGCGCAGCGGGTATCCCGCATCCACCGCCTTGATGGCCGCCAGTTGCGATGCCGGCTCGCCGGATGACCCGTTGGTGAGCGTGCTGGCCATACTGGGGAAGGTGGCGGTGTGCGTCACTTCCAGGCCGCCGGCGCGCGCATGCGCCTCGATGTCGGCAGGCAGCGGCTGATCGGATACCACGAGGACATCTGCGCCGATCAACTGGCGCGCATCGCGCTCCAGGCCGGCATGCATACGGTCGGCCAGAAAGCTGACCGACGCCAGCGCAGCCACGGCCAGCACCAGCGCAACAAGCAGCAGGTTCAGCTCACCAGCGCGCCAATCGCGGCGCAGCATGCGCAGGGCTTGGGTCCAGACAGAAAAACGTGACATGGGCGGAACATGGAGAGGGCGCACATCGTCATTGATCGCGCAAACCCCGCCATGTTCGCACGACTTCAGTGGGCCAGCGCGCGGGTGTCTTCGGCGTGCCAAGGAAGCGCCTGGTCTGCCGTCAGCAACGAAACCTGCTCGGTGGCGCGATAGCCCGCCAGATGGCTCAGCCCCTCGCGGAATGCCGGCTGGCCGATGCGCTCGATCAGCTCGCGCACCCAAGAGGCAAGCGCGTCATTGCGGCGCACCGCCAGGTAATACGTCTCACGCGTGAGCGGCACGAAATGCAGGCCATGGGCCTCAGCCCCCGGGCGCAGGCCAAACCCGACATCCGCCCGCCCTTCCTGCACGGCCACGGCAATCTTGTCGCTGGAAAACTCCTGCTCGTCGTAACCGTTGATCTGGTCGGGGTATAACCCGGCCGCCACCAGCAGTTGATCGAACAGCAGGCGCGTGCCCGAACTGCGCTGGCGGTTGATAAACCGCGCCTGGGTCCGGGCCAGATCCTGCAGCGACTGCACGCGCCCCGCCCATTCCGGCGACATCATCAACCCCTGCTCCCGATCGGCCAAGGCGATCAGGCGCACGGCGGTCGGACGCAGCCACTTGCGCAGCGTCTGGTGGGCGATTGAGCCAGCACCCTGTTGCGGCGCCACATAGAAGCCGGCCACCTCGCACTGCTTCTCCTGCAGGCAGATCAGTCCTTCCACGGCGCTGCAAAACACGGTGTCGAGCTGCGAAGCCTGGCTTTCGTGCGCAAACGTCTCGGCCAGCACTTCGACCGCCGGATCATGGCTGCCCGAGAAGCGAATGCGCGTTTGCGATTGCGAGGCGTCTTCCAGCTCCGCCATGAATTGGCCCATGGCTTGGCTCACAGCCGGGTCAAGCTGCTCACGCAGGCGCATCTCGGCACGCAGCATCCGCTCGCCGAACAGGGTGAGCGATGCCCCACGACCACGCTCCATATCCAGCAGCGCCCGCCCGAGCATCTCTTCCCACGAGCGCATCACGCCCCATGCGTGCCGGTACGACAACCCCACCTGCTTGGCTGCCCGGTGCAGCGACCCCGTTTCACGCACCGCCCGCAGCAACTGAAAGACCTTGCCGTTGGCGCGCGGATTGTCGTCGGCGCCCACCACCGGGAATACCTCGAACTGGAACGTCATTATGTTTGTGATTTCCTATTTACTTCGTGCGTGCTCCCGGAGAACAATTCCCGTCGTTTCCCGGGGCGGGCGCATCGTGCGCTGCCGACTGCCTCAATGTTGCCGCCATCATGCAACATCCAACATAAAGCGTCCACGTCTCTTACATCCTGCTCACGACATGCCCGGATTGCTCCAAACCCTTCGGTGGTCTGCCATTACGTGCCTGACCCTCACTTTTGCCGGCGCTGCATATGCAGGCGATCTCCGTATGGCTACCACCACCAGCACGGAAAATTCCGGTTTGCTCAAGGTGCTGTTGCCCAAGTTCGAGGCCGCCACCGGCATCCATGTGCAGGTGATTGCCGTTGGCACCGGCAAGGCGGTCAAACTGGGGGAATCGGGGGATGTAGACGTAGTGCTGGTACATGCCCGCCAACTGGAAGACGCCTTCGTCGCTTCTGGCGGCGGCATCGACCGGCGCGACGTGATGTACAACGACTTCATCCTGGTCGGCCCGACGGCGGACCCTGCAGGCATCCGCGGTCAGAGAAACGTCATCCAGAGCATGGAGACCATCGCCAGCGCCGGTGAGAAGGCTGGTGCCAAGTTCATCTCACGGGGTGACAACTCCGGCACCGACGTGATGGAAAAGGCCTACTGGAAGACCGCCAACATCGAACCGAAAGGCAAGCCCTGGTACGTGAGCGCGGGCCTGGGCATGGGCGAAGTGCTGAACATGGCCGCGCAGATGAACGCGTACACGCTATCCGACCGCGCCACCTACGGTGCGTATCGCGCCAAGACGGGCCTGGACATCGTGCTGGCCGGGGACCCGCGCATGTTCAATCCATACGGCATCATCGCCGTGAACCCGAAGAAGTATCCCGGCATCAACTACACCGACGCGACCAAGCTGATCGAATGGATCACCTCGCCTGCCGGGCAGCAGGCGATTGCCGATTTCAAGGTGAACGGAGAACAGGTGTTCTTCCCGAACTACGGGAAGGCATTGGCGAGCGGGAAGTAATCCCGCTGCGTGCGGCGTTTCTTGCTGAAACAGGACGGCAGCTCAGGCTGCCGTTTCCAATTGCGGATGCTGCGGCAGTTCTGCTGCCACCTCGCCGATCATCCGGCGCAGCCACATCACATCGGGCGCGGCATGGCTGCGCTCGTGCCAGAGCTGGTAGAAGCGCATCTTCGGGAACGCCATCGGCGTCGGCAGGATGCGGATCGGCAGGTACTGCGCACAGTGCGCGGCAAACTGGCGGCCGGTCGTGAAGACGAGATCCGTGCGCATCAGCACATACGGCACCAGCCCGAAGTACGGCAGCGACACCTGAATCTGGCGCTTGAGCCCTTGCTCTGCAAGTGCCTGATCGATCATGCTGCGCTGCATGACCGCATACGGCGCGGGGGCCAGGTGCGGCATCTCCACGTAATGCTTGAGCGAGATACCCTTGCGCGCCAACGGGTGCTGGGCACCCAGCATGCAGACGACTTCGTCGTCGAACAGCGGCGAAATATGCAGATGTTCCGGCGGGGAGAGCCAGTTGCCGATCACCAGATCCATGCCGCCCTGCTCGAGCGCTGCCAGGTAATCAACCCCGGCATTGAGCGGATGCACCACCAGCTTGGCTTGCGGTGCTTGCTTGCGCAGGCGCTCGACGATATTGGGCAGGAAGAAGGCGTCCAGATAATCGGGCGCGCCCAGGTGAAAGGTGCGCGTGGTATTGGCCGGATCGAACTCCTGCGACGGGCGGGCAATACGCTCCATGGCCTCCAGGCTTTGCTGGGCCAGGGCCAGCAGATCGTGGCCGCGCTCGGTCGGCACCATGCCGTTCTTGCCACGCACGAGGATGGCGTCGCCCGTGATCTCTCGCAGGCGCTTGAGCGTGTTGCTGATGGCCGGTTGCGACTGGCCAAGCTTGACGGCCGTACGCGTCACGCTCTGCTCGGTGAGCAGCGTGTACAGCACGCGCAGGAGGTAGGTATCGAGGTGATCTTTGCCGTGCATCTGGAGGCGAAAATGGGTGGCGGGGGTGGCAGCGCCGTACCGTCTATAGAACGTGCGAGGGGGACGTTGTCAGTGTATGTCACTTGTACATCGCGCCGCCAGACCGCTACCGGCGGGTATACCCCGGATTTTGGCTTTCCGATGCGGGTTATCACATGGGCCAAATATTGCATTCCTAGCCCGGTGCTATGGTTCCGATACACACACAAACAGGCGTAAAACCCCATGGAGACTCAGCCCATCCGCTTCTTTCACCGCGGCCAGGTGCGCACCGTCACGGATGCCCCGATCACCCGGACGGTGCTTCAATACCTGCGTGAAGACGCACACTGCACAGGCACCAAGGAAGGGTGTGCTGAGGGCGATTGCGGTGCATGTACCGTGGTGCTAGGTGAGCTGCAGGAAGACGGCAGCGTTGGCCTGAAGGCTGTCAACGCGTGCATCCAGTTCCTGCCCACGCTGGACGGCAAAGCGCTGTTTACCGTGGAAGACGTGCGCGGCAAGGATGGCACCCTGCACCCGGTGCAAGAGGCCATGGTGGAGTGCCACGGTTCGCAGTGCGGCTTCTGCACGCCGGGCTTCGTGATGTCGCTCTACGCGCTGTACGAGAACACCGGCAACAACGCGCCGATCCCGTCGCGCCAGGCCATCTGCGATTCGCTCACCGGCAACCTGTGCCGTTGCACCGGCTATCGCCCCATCATCGACGCGGGCGAACGCATGTTCGAACTGCCCTCGCCGGCCGGCATTGACCGCACGCAATTGGCAGAAACGCTGCGCAACCTGCAGCGCAAGGACACCTTCAGCTACGCACCTGTCGGCACCGAGAATGCGCCGCGCTTCTACGCACCGCGCACCGCCTCGGCTTTCGCCGCCATCAAGGCTGCGCACCCGAACATCCGCATCCTGGCCGGCAGCACCGACGTGGGCCTGTGGGTGACCAAGCAGTTCCGCGAGTTGGGCGACATCCTCTACATCGGTCAGGTGGCCGACCTGTATGCGCTGGAGAAGCGCGACGGCTGGATCGAGATCGGCGCCGCTGTCTCGCTGGAAACCGCCTACGAATTCCTCGCTGAGGACTACCCCGAGCTGACCGAGCTGTGGAAGCGCTTCGCCTCGCTGCCGATCCGCAACGCCGGCACGCTGGGCGGCAACATCGCCAATGGCTCGCCGATCGGCGACTCGGCACCCGCACTCATCGCCATCGGCACGCGCGTCGTGCTGCAGCGTGGTGAAATCCGCCGCGAACTGCCGCTCGAAGACCTCTACCTCGCCTACCAGAAGAACGCGATGGAAGAAGGCGAGTTCGTGGCTGGCCTGCGCATTCCGGTGCGCGAAGGTCGCGACGCCATGCGCTTCCGCACATACAAGCTGTCCAAGCGCTTTGACGAAGACATCTCGGCCGTGTGCGCGGCCCTCGCCATCGAGCTGGACGGCGACATTGTGCGCAGCGCACGCATCGCGTACGGCGGCATGGCGGCAACGTCCAAGCGCGCCACCGAAACCGAAGCCGCCATCACCGGCCAGCCGTGGAACGAAGCAACGGTGCGTGCTGCCATGGCAGCCATGTCGCGCGACTACACGCCGCTGACCGACATGCGCGCCACCGACAACTACCGCCGCGTATCGGCGGCCAACACGGTGTACCGCTTCTGGCTGGAAACCCGCACCGACGCGCCGCTCACGCCCGAACAGATCAATGTGCGCGCGGTCGAACTGAATACCCTCACCGCTGCAGGTAGCGTCAACTAAGTCCGACTGCAAAGAGACATCGTATGAACAAGCAAACCGAGGCCTTCCTGCTCGCAGAAGCCGATATTGCAGCGGCCATTCCAGACCAGCGCGGTGCTGTGGTCGGCATCTCGCGCCCGCATGAATCGGCGCACCTGCACGTTGCTGGCACCGCCACCTATACCGACGATATTCCCGAGTTGGCCGGCACGCTGCACGCCGCACTCGGCATGAGCACGCAAGCGCATGCGCGCATCGTCAGCATGGGCCTGGACCGCGTGCGCGCGGCGCCTGGCGTGGTGGCCGTGTTCACTTCGGCCGACATTCCGGGCACGAACGACTGCGGCCCGATCATCCATGACGATCCGATCCTGGCCACCGACACGGTGCACTTCATCGGCCAGCCGATGTTCATCGTGGTGGCGACGTCGCACGATGCGGCACGCCGTGCCGCACGCCTGGGCGATATCGAATACGAAGTGCTACCCCCGCTGCTCACGCCTGAAGACGCACGCGCCGCCGGCAAATCCGTGCTGCCGCCGATGCACCTTAAGCGTGGTGAGCCGGCTGAGCGCATTGCGGCGGCTCCGCATTCGGAAGCCGGCCAGATGTCGCTGGGCGGTCAGGAACAGTTCTACCTGGAAAGCCAGATCTCGTACGCCGTGCCGAAGGAAGACAACGGCATGCACGTGTGGTGCTCGACGCAGCACCCGACCGAGATGCAACACATGGTCTCGCACATGCTGGGCTGGCACGCCAACCAGGTGCTGGTGGAATGCCGCCGCATGGGCGGTGGCTTCGGCGGCAAGGAATCGCAGTCGGGCCTGTTTGCCTGCTGCGCTTCGTTGGCGGCATGGAAGCTCGCCTGCCCGGTCAAGCTGCGTCCGGACCGTGACGACGACATGATGATCACCGGCAAGCGTCACGATTTCCGCTTCGCCTACGAAGCCGGCTATGACGACGATGGCCGCCTGCAAGGTGTGAAGGTCGACATGACCTCGCGCGCCGGTTTCTCGGCCGACCTGTCCGGCCCGGTGATGACGCGCGCCATCTGCCACTTCGACAACGCCTACTGGCTGCCCGAAGTGGAAATCGATGGCTTCTGCGCGCGCACGAATACGCAGTCGAACACCGCGTTCCGCGGCTTCGGCGGCCCGCAGGGCGCGTTTGCCATCGAATACATCATGGACAACATCGCGCGCACCGTCGGCAAGGATGCGCTCGACGTGCGACGTGCCAATCTGTACGGCAAGGACAAGAACAACGTCACGCCGTACGGCCAGACGGTGGAAGACAACGTCATCCACGAACTGCTGGATGAGCTAGAGGCGACGTCCGACTACCGCGCCCGTCGCGAGGCCATCCGCGCATTCAACGCGACCAGCCCCGTGCTCAAGCGCGGCCTGGCACTCACGCCGGTGAAGTTCGGCATCTCGTTCAATGTCAAGCACTTCAACCAGGCCGGCGCGCTCGTGCACGTGTACAACGACGGCTCGATCCTCGTGAACCACGGTGGCACCGAAATGGGCCAGGGCCTGAACACGAAGGTCGCGCAGGTGGTCGCGCACGAACTGGGCGTGGCCTTCACCCGCATCCGCGTCACAGCCACGGACACCAGCAAGGTGGCCAACACCTCTGCCACGGCTGCGTCGACCGGCAGCGACCTGAACGGCAAGGCCGCGCAAGACGCCGCACGCCAGATCCGAGCGCGCCTGATCGCATTTGCCGCAGAACACTACGAAGTGCCTGTCGAGACCGTAGCCATCGTGGGCGATCAGCTGGAGATCGGTGCACGCCGCGTACCGTTCAACGAACTGATCAACAAAGCCTATGTGGCCCGCGTGCAATTGTGGTCGGACGGGTTCTACGCCACGCCCAAGCTGCACTGGGACCAATCCAAGCTGAACGGCCGGCCGTTCTACTACTTCGCCTATGGCGCAGCGGTGTCGGAAGTGGTGGTCGATACGCTCACGGGTGAATGGCGCCTGCTGCGTGCCGACGTGCTGCACGATGCGGGCCGCTCGATCAACCCGGCCATCGACATCGGCCAGGTGGAAGGCGCGTTCATCCAGGGCATGGGCTGGCTGACCACGGAAGAATTGTGGTGGAACAAGAGCGGCAAGCTGATGACGCACGCGCCGTCCACCTACAAGATCCCGACGGTCAACGACTGCCCGCCGGACTTCCGCGTGCGCCTGTTCAACAACGCCAACGTGGAAGACAGCATCCACCGCTCCAAGGCGCTGGGTGAGCCGCCGCTGCTGCTGCCGTTCTCGGTGTTCTTCGCCATTCGCGATGCAGTGGCCGCCGTGGGCGATGGCCGCACCAACCCGCCATTGAACGCGCCCGCCACCAGCGAAGAAATCCTCAAGGCCGTCGACGCCATCCGCAGCGCCCCGCTGTCCGCCTGAGCAGGGAGACCGCCATCATGACCGCCATGGACCACACGCAACTGCGCCCGTTCCGCTTCGCCGACGTGCTTGCCACTGTGCAAGCCGGGCAGCCGTGCGTGCTGGTCACGGTGACGGAGGTGCTGGGCTCCGCCCCGCGTGAGCCCGGCACACTCATGCTGGTGTGCACCGATGGCTTCTTCGGCACCATCGGCGGCGGCCATCTCGAGTGGCGTGCGATGGAAATCGCCCAGGCGATGATGAGCGCGCCCGAAGCCAGTGGCGACGCACGCCGCCAGTTCGTCCGCATCCCGCTCGGCCCAGCATTGGGCCAGTGCTGCGGCGGCGTAGTGCGCCTGGCGCTCGAACGACTCGATGCGCGCGATGTGGACTGGATCGCCCTGGCCGATGACGCCATGCGCCAGCGTCGCAGTCTGCGCCGCTTTGTTTCTATCGATCCGACCACACCGGTCGAAGCGAGCATTGGCGATGCAGCCGCAGCTGGCGTTGCGCTCGATGCCAGCGGTTTCACACAAACTGTGCTGCCGCCCGACATGTCGATCGTGCTGTGCGGCGCGGGCCATGTCGGCCACGCCATCGTGCGTGCGCTGGCTCACCTGCCCTGCCGCGTGACGTGGGTGGACGAACGCGATGCGATGTTCCCGTTTCCCACCGAAGTGCCGCCGAACGTCGTCATCGAATCCACCGATACGCCGGAAGCCGTGATCGACCACGCGCCCGCCGGTAGCTACTTCCTGGTCATGACGCACAACCATGCGTTGGACCTCGCGCTGTGCGAACGCATCATGCGGCGCACGGACTTTGCCTACTTTGGCCTGATCGGCTCCAAGACCAAGCGCGCGCGTTTCGAACACCGCATGGTGGAGCACGGTGTGGACCCGGCACGTCTGCCGGAAATGGTGTGCCCGATTGGTGTGGCGGGCATTGTGGACAAGGCGCCGGATATCATTGCGGTATCCGTCGTCGCGCAACTGCTGCAGGTGCGAGAGCTGCAACAACATGCGCTCACCAGCGCTAGCAGCGGCGCGGCGGTTCCTTACCGTGTCCCCACATCCGCCTGATCATGCCGATCTCTCCCACACTTGCAGAACGCATCGCTACCAGCCCCAAAGCCGAACTGCACATCCACATTGAAGGCTCGCTCGAACCCGAACTGATGTTCGCGCTGGCCGAGCGCAACGGCGTCAAGCTGCCGTATGCGTCCGTCGAAGAAGTGCGCGCCGCCTACGCCTTCGACGATCTGCAATCGTTTCTCGACCTGTACTACGCCGGCGCCAGCGTGCTGCTCACCGAGCAGGATTTCTACGACATGACCGCCGCGTATGTGGCGCGCGCACTGGCCGACAACGTCCACCACGCCGAGATCTTCTTCGACCCGCAAACGCACACCGCGCGCAACGTGCCGATGCACGTGGTGATCAACGGCATCGTCCGCGCGCTGGATGATGCCGAGCGCGAGCATGGGTTCTCCAGCCTGCTGATCCTCTGCTTCCTGCGCCACCTGAGCGAGGAAGACGCCTTCGCCACGCTCGAAGCCGCCCTGCCCTATATCCAGGACCCGGCCAACCGCATCATCGGCGTGGGGCTGGATTCGTCGGAACGCGGCAACCCGCCGGAGAAGTTCGCGCGCGTGTTCGCCCGCTGCAAGGAACTGGGCCTGCGCTTGGTGGCCCATGCCGGTGAAGAAGGCCCGGCGCAATACGTGATCGACGCGCTCGACATCCTGAACGTGGAACGCATCGACCACGGCGTGCGCGCCATCGATGACGCCGCGCTCGTCAAGCGCCTGGCTGCCGAGCGCATCGCCCTGACGGTCTGCCCGCTGTCGAACGAAAAGCTGAAGGTCTACCCCGACTTGCGCGATCACTCGCTCAAGCAACTGCTGGATGCCGGCTGCGCAGTGACCCTGCACTCCGATGACCCAGCCTACTTTGGCGGCTACATGAACACCAACTGGCTCGCCACCTTCAACGCCCTCGACCTGTCCGCTGCCGATGCCCACACGCTTGCGCGCAACAGCTTCGAGGCGTCCTTCCTGCCCGAACAGGACAAAGCCCTGTGGCTGGCCAAGGTCGACGACCACTGGAAAGCCACACACTAAAACATCACGAGACGACGATGACCACGATGCCTCCGACTTCCAACACCGTTCACGCCTACCGCGGCCGCGTGCTGCATTTCCTGCACGATCCGCAGTATCGCGAGCGCGATGCCTATGAGTATTGGGAAGACGGCCTGCTCGTGGTCATGGGCGGCAAGGTCGTGCAAGCCGGCGACTACGCCGCGCTGCGCGAGAACCTGCCCGCCGGCACGCAACTGCACGACTACAGCGGCAAGTTGATCGTGCCGGGCTTTATCGACACGCACGTGCACTTCCCGCAGACGGACATGATCGCGTCGCCGTCGCCGGGCCTGCTGCACTGGCTGGAGACGTACACCTTCCCGGAAGAGCGCCGCTTCGAAAGCGAGCAGTACGCCGCTGGCGTCGCCTCGTTCTTCCTCGATGAGTTGCTCCGCAACGGCACCACCAGCGCGATGGTGTGGAGCACCGTGCATCGCGGCTCGGCGGAGACGCTGTTCAGCCAAGCGCAGCAGCGCGGCATGCGCCTGATCACCGGCAAGGTGATGATGGACCGCAACTGCCCGGAATACCTGCAGGACACGGCGGAATCCGGCGCGCGCGACTCGGCCGATCTGATCTCGCGCTGGCACGGCAAGGACCGCCTGGCCTACGCCATCACGCCGCGGTTCGCACCGACTTCGAGCGAAGCACAGCTGGCCGCCACTGGCGAGCTGGCCAAGCAGTACCCGGACGTCTTCATCCAGACCCACGTTGCCGAGAATCCGGACGAAGTGAAGTGGGTGGCCGAGCTGTTCCCGAACGCGCGCAGCTACCTGGACGTGTATGACAAGTACGGCCTGCTGCGCAAGGGCGCCTTCTACGGCCACGCCATCTGGCTGGACGACAGCGACCGCCAGCGCATGGCGGAATCCGGCGCGGCCGTGGCGCACTGCCCCACGTCCAACCTGTTCCTGGGCAGCGGCCTGTACAACTTCCACAAGAACGACGCGCACCGCCTGGCGCTCACGCTCGCCACCGACGTGGGCGGCGGCAGCTCGTTCTCGATGCTGCGCACGATGGGCACGGCGCACAAGGTTGCGCGCATGGGCGGCTATCACCTGACCGCGTTGCGCATGTTCTACCTCGCCACGCGCGGCGCCGCCGAGGCGCTGGGCTGGGAAGACCGCATCGGCAGCTTCGTGCCGGGCGCCGAAGCCGACTTCATCGTGCTGGACCCGGCCGCCACGCCGCTACTGGCGCGCCGCAATGCACGCTCGGAAACGCTGGAAGAACTGCTGTTCTCGCTCGCGCTGCTGGGCGAAGACCGTGCGGTATCCGCCACTTACATCCAAGGCGAGCCGGCCAAATTTGCGGTTGGCGCCAACGCCTGATGCACTTATAATCGCGGCTTCCATTGGGGAGTAGCCGCTCGAAGTTGAGACTTCGAGGGCCACGTCAACAGACTTGACCGTCGCTGCAATGGCAGACGGTTATGGCGTGGTCAGCAGCCACTCGGGGTGCGCCGTATCGAAAGATGCGTGGCACCTTGGTGACGCGCCTGGCGAGACCGATGACACACCTCTGCGGATAGGGCCGGCAGCGGTGCGTCATTGGTTCGCACACGGCCCGGACACCACAACAACATGGAAGCCTTTCTCGTCTCCACCGGCATCGTCGCCCTCGCGGAAATCGGCGATAAAACGCAGCTGCTGTCGATCCTGCTGGCCGCGCGTTTTCGCAAGCCAGTGCCGATCATTCTCGGCATCTTCATCTCCACCCTCGTCAATCACGCGCTGGCCGGCGCCGTCGGCGGCTGGATCACGCATGTGCTCGGCGAAAACGCGCTGCGGTGGATTCTTGGTATCGCGTTCATCGCCATGGCTGGCTGGATGCTGATTCCCGACAAGCTCGATGATGAAGAGGCGCCGAAAGACACGCGCGGCCTGGGCATTCTCGGCACCACCATCGTTGCGTTCTTCTTTGCCGAGATGGGCGACAAGACGCAGATCGCCACGGTGGCGCTGGCGGCACGCTTCAATGATGTGGTGTCCGTGGTGGCTGGTACGACCATCGGCATGCTGCTGGCCAACGTGCCTGCGGTGCTGATGGGCAACAAGTTCGCGTCGCGCATGCCGATCAAGCTGGTGCACCGGATTGCGGCGCTGATCTTCTTGGTGCTGGGTGTGCTAGCGCTGCTGGGTGTCGGCAAGTAAGTGCAGATCAAAGGCTCTGGGCGCCCGCTCAGCGCCTGCTGACAGCTTCGCAGCAACCACTTCAAGGTGGGGCAAGACCCCACCTCAAGTCGCACCTACAACGCGTATAGCGGCATTCAGATCAGTCCCCACAAGACGCACCGTAGACAGATTCCCGGGACAAAAAAAACGGGGCCGTAGCCCCGTTCAACCCTCACCGGTCACGTCACCCGCTAGGGAACGAATGACATGCTCCGATAAACCGTTTCTGTTGTTGCTCTTGCTCTGGCGTGCGCCTTAGTTGGTCTTGGCGCCGCCTTCAAACCACTTGGCGATGATCGTGCGCTCGTCATCGGTGATGTTCGTAACGTTGCCCAGCGGCATCAGCTTCTGTTGCACCACCTGTTGGTAGACGAGTTGTGCATGCGCGGACAACTGGTCCGGCGTATCGAGCAATACGCCCTTAGCCGGCGAAGGCATCAGAGTAGGATGAGCCGAGTGACATTGGTAGCACCGCGCGGTAACGACTGCCTGTACTTTGGCGAACTCCGAACCGCCAGCGGCTGACGGAGCGGCTACGGCAGGTGCCGAAGCGCCACCTTCTGCTGCTGCAACCGGAGCTGCTGCTGCGCTTTCCGCCACAGCAGGCGCTGCCGGTTGTTGCACCGGCGCCAGCCACACCGCCACGCCCAGCAGCACAGCAACGCCAGCTGCCGGATAACCCCAGTTCACCACGCCCTTGTGCTTCAGGATGAAGAACTGACGGATCAACACGCCAGCCACCATGATCAGGATCAGCACAGCCCAGTTGTACTTGAACGCGTACGTCATGCTGTAGTGGTTCGACAGCATCGCGAACAGCACCGGCAGCGTGAAGTACGTGTTGTGCACGCTGCGCTGCTTGCCGCGCTTGCCGTGGATCGGGTCCGGCTTCTCGCCAGCCTTGAGCGAGGCCACCACCTTGCGTTGCCCCGGGATGATCCAGAAGAACACGTTGGCACTCATGATGGTCGCGATCATCGCGCCGATCAGCAGGAACGCAGCGCGGCCCGAGAACAGGTGGCACGCCGCAAACGCAGCCAGCGCCACATAGATCGCCACCAGAATGCCGACCACACGGTCGTTCTTGCCGAACACGCGGCAGATAGTGTCGTACACCAGCCAGCCGACCACCAGGAAACCCAGCGCCAGCAGCACCGCCGTCGTCGCCGTCATGTCGAACACGTTGCGGTCGATCATGTAGACGTTGGCGTTGAACAGGTACACCACCGTCAGCAGAGCAAAGCCCGACATCCAGGTGGAATACGACTCCCAGTAGAACCAGTGCAGATGATCCGGCAGTTGCTTCGGTGCCAGCAGGTACTTCTGCGGGTTGTAGAACCCGCCGCCGTGCACGGCCCACAGTTCGCCGTCGACGCCCTTGTCCTTCAGGTCCGGTGCGGTCGGCTTGGTCAGGCTGTTATCCAACCAGACGAAGTAGAACGACGAACCGATCCACGCGATCGCGACGATCACGTGCAGCCAACGCAAGAGCAAGTTGGCCCAGTCGAGGATATAGCCTTCCATGATTGCTCCCTGCCCTGTTAGCTGCCGCGATAGGTCGAATACGACCACGGCGACACCAGCAGCGGCACGTGGTAGTGCGCGCTGGTATCGGCCACGCCAAAGCGCAGCGTCACCACGTCCAGGAACGCGGGCTCGGGGAGTTTGACGCCGGCTGCGCGGTAGTACTCGCCCACCGCGAAGTCCAGCTCATAGACGCCGGTCTGCAGCGCGTCGCCTTCCAGCAGCGGCGCATCGCAACGGCCATCGTGATTGGTGCGAACCGATTTCACCGGTTGGCGCTGATTGTCGACAATCTTAAACAGAGCGATCGCCAGGTTTTGACCCGGCGTGCCTGCAGCGGTGTCGAGCACATGGGTAGTCAAGCGTCCCATTTGTCTTCCTCTGTAGTTCGAATTTTCAGAAGCGCCGCTGCCTCCACTTGCACCTCGCGAACCCCTTGTGTCCAAGGCTGGACAAGGGCTGGCGTCGGGGCCCGCTCGGTACGTGCTGTGCACGCATCCCGGCGCGCGTCCAGCCGGTTTACGCTTGCCGCCTTCGTATGGAAGGGGCATGCCAAACCGGCAAAGCCGTCGCTCGTTCTGGGCTCGACTCCCTGTCCTCGTGGGGACTTGAAACAGGGATTTCCCTAGTTTGTCGAATTCCCGAACGCATTTTGTTGACAATATTGAAGGCGCCCACGAATAATTGTCAACAGATTTTCGCAGTTGCTTATGCTGCGATGCGTTACTCAAAGGCGGGTCTGCCATGTCCAAGAATCTCAAGCTGGTCTCCACGGAAACGACGCTAAAGCCCGGTACGTCGGGCACCAAGGCATCGGGGGCACGTATGTCGGTTGAAGAACGGATGTACCACGAGATCTACGACGCGATCATGGAGCACCGCCTGCCTCCGCGCACCAAACTGACGGAGCATGCGCTTTGCGAAATCTATGCCACCGCACGCCACACGGTGCGCAAAGTCTTCTCCCAGCTGGCTGCTGACGGGCTGGTTGATCTGGAGCCAAATCGCGGCGCCTTCATTGCTGCACCGTCCATCGACGAAGCGCACGCCATGTTTGAGCTGCGCCAGATCCTGGAGCGCGCCGTGCTCGACAAGGTCGGCCATAGCAGCGACCCCAAGGCGGCCATCGCGCCCCTGATGGAACTCGTCAAGCAGGAGCGCCAGGCGTTCGTCACGCAGGACCGCCCACGCTGGATTCGTCTTTCTGCGGAATTCCACGTCGCGCTGGCTGAGCAGGCCGGCAACCCGCTGGTCGTCGAGATGATGCGCCGCCTGGTGTCGCGCACCACGCTGATGATTGCCAGCGTTGAAGCCCCGGGCAACAACGCCTGCTCGTTCGACGAACACCTCGACATCCTCAACGCCCTGGAGCGCGGCGACGCCAGCGCTGCCCAGGCCCACATGGCCCAGCACTTGCAATGCTGCGCGGATCGCGTGCGCCCGGAAGCGCCCGCTGATTTCGACCTGCGTTCGGTATTGGGCCCGCGCGGCACGGAGAAAGGCTAAGTCAAGGACCAGTTTTGCTGTATTGGGCGAGCTGGCACGACAGAGGCCGGCCGCCGCAAGCCGGACGCCCGTCCGGCTGACCACCCGAAGGAGACCTTCATGACAAGCAGCACCATCGCCGCCCCCACGGCGGATTTGACCAATGAGCGCGTGGCGTACGGACGCCTGCTCGCATTGGGGTTGCAACATGTATTGGTAATGTATGCAGGCACCGTGGCGGTGCCGCTCATCGTGGGCGGCGCACTACATCTGCCCAAGGAGCAGATGGCTTTCCTGATCAATGCCGATTTGTTTGCGGCTGGTCTTGCCACGCTCATCCAGGCGTTCGGCATCTGGAAGTTCGGTATTCGCATGCCGGTCATGATGGGTGTGACCTTCGCCTCCGTCGGCCCGATGATCGCCATCGGCACCGACCCCACCATCGGCCTGCTGGGCATTTATGGCGCGGTCATCGCGGCGGGGATATTCGGGATCATCGTTGCGCCGCTCATGGGGCGCGTGCTGGGGCTCTTCCCACCGGTCGTGACGGGCACCGTCATTACGCTGATCGGCATGTCGCTGATGGGCGTGGGCATCAACTGGGCCGCAGGCGGTCAGCCGACCAAGAAAGCGGTGGTCGACGGCGTGCTGCAAACCGTACCGAACCTGGAATACGGCAACCTCGGCAACCTGGCCATCGCAGCGGCGGTGTTGGTCATCATCCTGTTGCTGACCAAGTACGGCAAAGGCCTGATCGGCAACATCGCCGTGCTGCTGGGTATCGTGATCGGCACGTTCATCGCCATGGCATTCGGCAAGGTCAGCTTTGCCGGCATTGCCGACGCCGACTGGGTGGCCGTCATCACGCCACTGCACTTTGGCATGCCGACCTTCCACTTCGGCGCCATCGCCTCGATGTGCATCGTGATGATGATCACGCTGGTGGAATCGACCGGCATGTTCCTGGCGCTGGCTGAGATCACCGGCAAGAAGCTTTCCACCGATGACCTGACCCGCGGCCTGCGCGCTGACGGTCTGGGCACCGTGATCGGCGGTGTGTTCAACACCTTCCCGTACACCTCGTTCTCGCAGAACGTGGGCTTGGTGACGGTCACCGGCGTGCGCTCGCGTTTCGTGGCAGCCATGGGCGGCATCATCCTGATCGTGCTGGGGCTGTTCCCGAAGATGGCGCATATCGTGGCTTCGGTGCCCTCCTTCGTGCTGGGCGGCGCCGGCATCGTGATGTTTGGCATGGTGGCCGCCACGGGCGTGCGCATCCTGGGCTCGATCGACTTCAACAAGTACCGCCACAACCTGTTCATCGTGGCCATCTCGATCGGCTTCGGCATGATCCCGACGCTGGCGCCGACGTTCTTCCAGTACCTGCCGCATTGGCTGGAGCCGGTCACGCACAGCGGCATTGTGCTGGGCACGCTGGTCGCCGTCACGCTGAACCTCTACTACAACGGCATGCAGTCGGCCGAGCACGCCATGCGCGACGCTGCTGCCAACACCCACGGCACGGAGTAATTGCATGAACGCCACTGTCGCGCACAACGACCCGCTCCTGATCGCCCGGCACGCTGATGTGCTGGTCACCATGGATGCGCAACGCCGCGAGATCCCGGACGGCGCCCTGGTGGCGCGCGGTGGCGTGATCGAATGGGTGGGTGCCACGGCCGATCTGCCGACGCAGTATCGCGATGCCGCTCGTGACACAACCCGCCAGCCCAACGTGCGTGTGATGGAGTTGCGCGACCACGTGGTCACGCCCGGCTTCGTCAACACGCACCACCACATGTATCAGAGCCTGACGCGCGCCCTGCCCGCTGCGCAGGACGCTGAACTGTTCGGCTGGCTCACGAACCTGTATCCGGTGTGGGCGGGTCTCACGCCCGAGATGGTACGTGTGTCGACCCTCACAGCGATGGCGGAACTGCTGCTCTCGGGCTGCACGACCTCCAGCGACCACCTTTATTTGTATCCCAACGGCAGCCGGCTCGATGACTCCATCGAAGCTGCGCAGCAGATCGGCATGCGCTTTCACGCCGCACGCGGCAGCATGAGCGTAGGTCGCAGCCAGGGCGGTCTGCCACCGGACCGCGTGGTCGAGGGCGAAGAGGCCATCCTCAAGGAAACGCAGCGCCTGATCGAAACCTGGCACGACGCCGATCGCCATTCCATGCTGCGCCTGGTGGTGGCGCCATGCTCCCCCTTCTCCGTCTCGCGCGATCTGATGCGTGAATCGGCCAAGCTCGCGCGCAGCTACGGCGTGTCGATGCACACCCACCTGGCCGAGAACGACAACGACATCGCCTACTCGCGCGAGAAGTTCGGCATGACGCCCGCGGAATACGCCGAAGACCTAGGCTGGGTCGGCCACGACGTCTGGCATGCGCACTGCGTCAAGCTCGACGCGCACGGCATCGACGTGTTCGCGCGCACCGGCACGGGCGTGGCGCACTGCCCGTGCTCGAACATGCGCCTCGCCTCGGGCATTGCGCCGATCCGCACCATGCGCGATGCCGGCGTGCCCGTCGGCCTGGGCGTAGACGGCAGCGCCTCGAACGATGGCGCCCACATGCTGGGTGAAACGCGCCAGGCGATGCTGCTCGCGCGCGTCGGCTTCGGCCCTGCGGCGATGAGCGCACGTGAAGCGCTGGAAATCGCTACGCTCGGCGGTGCCCGTGTGCTCAACCGCGACGACATCGGCGCGCTCGCCCCCGGCATGTCGGCTGACTTTGTCAGCTTCGACCGCCATCAAGTCAGCTTTGCCGGCGCCGACCACGACCCGGTCGCTGCGCTGGTCTTCTGCGCCCCGTCCAACGTGGCGCACAGCGTGATCAACGGGCGCGTGGTCGTTGAAGACGGCCGCCTGACCACGCTGGAACTCGATGCCCATCTCACGGTTCACCGGAAGCTCGCGCTGGAACTGGCGCAAGCTGCCCGGGCAGTCTCGGCCTGACGTGATGGAGGCTCGCCAATTTCATGACAAGACCGCACTACTGCGGCGTTCCTGCAACAGCGGCAACCCGGCGCCTTCAAGCTGCCGGCCCCGCCCGCTGGCAGGAACAACATCCAACCGTGATGTCGTGAATTTGGAAAGCGCCATTTCACCGTCTGACCGGTGTTGTATGAAGTCTCCTCGACCCAAGAAATCATGACCAACAATAGCTATCCGCGCGATCTCATCGGTTACGGCAAAAACCCGCCCAACGCCAACTGGCCGGGCGGCGCGCGCGTAGCACTGCAGTTCGTCCTCAACTACGAAGAAGGCGGTGAAAACTGCGTGCTGCACGGCGATGCCGGCTCGGAGCAATTTCTCTCCGAGATCATCGGCGCAGCCGCCTACCCTGCTCGCCACATGAGCATGGAAGGCATCTACGAATACGGCTCGCGCGCGGGCGTCTGGCGCATCCTGCGCGAGTTCGAAAAGCGCGGCCTGCCGATGACGATCTTCGG
>RepKanNP_Acetate_BrdU_F21BDRAFT_1000041_pt1 | contig 60744 bp, 58 predicted proteins | sample RepKananBrdUF21B_FD_10624 | JGI IMG/M metagenome (IMG submission 10624)
CGGTCGGGCGCGAGATCGTACGCGGGGTGCTGGGCAGCATCCTCGGCGGGTCGAAGAAGCGCTGATCTGCGTGGGTTTCTGACTTTCATCAGGTAACACGCGGCGGGCGGGATGAGACCGCCCCTGCGCTTGACCGCACGCAATACCCAGCTTGCCAGTCTCCCTAGACTGCATCGGGCCGAGGCATCATCCGGTGCCGCGGCCCTCAATCCGGGAGATCTGGCATATGACCGCACTCAAAATCTTGTTCACGACCGATACCGGCCTGGCGAGCCTCGCCGTCATCGGCTTTCTCATCGGCATGGGCGCGTTCTTCTGGCGCCTTTTCGTTCGCAAGATGCGCGAAGAAGAACGCGCCGCCAAGCAGCGCCAAGCCTGATCAGTGCCGCTACCGCACGCACCAAAACAAACAGCCGGCAATGCCGGCTGTTGTTGTTTGCGTAGAACGCAGTGCGATCAGTTCTTCGTGCCGAACAGGCGGTCGCCCGCATCGCCCAGGCCGGGGATGATGTAAGCGTGCTCGTCCAGGTGCGAATCCAGCGAAGCAACGAACAGCTTCACGCCCGGATGCGCCTTCTGGAAAACCTCCACGCCTTCCGGTGCGGCCACCAGCGCCAGGAAGAGGATGTTCTCGTCCGGCACGCCGCGCTTCTTCATCACGTCGATGGCGTGCACGGCCGAGTAGCCGGTAGCGACCATCGGATCGCACAGGATGAAGGTGCGGTCTTCCAGATCCGGCAGGCGCACGAGGTATTCCACCGGGCGGTGGTGCTCGTCGCGGTAGACGCCGATATGGCCGATGCGCGCCGAGGGAATCAGCTCCACCAGCCCATCGCTCATGCCCACGCCCGCGCGCAGCACCGGCACAACGGCCAGCTTGCGGCCGGCGATGACGGGGGCTTCCATCGGGCCCATCGGCGTGTCGATGTGGCGGCTGGTCAGCGGCAGGTTGCGCGTGATCTCATAGCCCATCAGCAGCGTGATCTCGCGCAGCAGCTCGCGGAACGTGCGCGTGGACGTGTCCTTGTCGCGCATGTGCGTGAGCTTGTGCTGGATCAGCGGGTGATTGAGGATGAACAGGTTCGGAAAGCGCGGATCTTGTTTCATGGCGAGAAGGATGCAGTAGTGGGGCGCATTGTAAGGCGCGCCCCATGTAGATAATCGAGCGGCTTATCGGCGGCCGCGCATCAGAATGATGTAGACCACGGCCGAAATCGCCAGCCCCACGAACCACGCATACGTGTACAGCGCTTCGAACACGCCCGGCACGCTGGCCACGAAACCGGCCTGCTTGAAGAAGCCCGGCAGGTTCGGCAGCACGCCGATGATGAGTGCGACGATGGCACGGCCGTTCCAGCCGTTGCCATAGCCGTAGGGGCCGTCCACGCGGAACAGCTCGCCGGTCTTGAGCACAGTGCGGCGTACCAGGAAGTAGTCGACCATCATGATGCCGGCCACCGGGCCCAGCAGCGCGCCGTAACCCACGAGCCACGTGAAGATGTAGCCCTTGGTGGTCTCAAGAATCTTCCACGGCATCATCGCCAGGCCGATGCCCGCCGTGATGTAGCCGCCGATGCGGAACGAGATGCGATGCGGCGCCAGGTTCGAAAAGTCATACGCCGGCGACACCACGTTGGCGGCGATGTTGGTCATCAGCGTAGCGGTGATCAGCGCCAGCAGCGCGACGATGACCGACGGGCCCGTCATCTTGCCGGCGAGGGTGACCGGGTCCCAGATGGCCTGGCCGTAGATAACGACCGTGGACGAGGTGACGAGCACGGCCACCAGTGCCAGCAGCCCCATCGGCAGCGGCAGGCCAATCGCCTGGCCGACGAGTTGATCGCGCTGGCTGCGCGCAAAGCGTGTGAAGTCCGGAATGTTCAGCGCCAGCGTGGCCCAGTAGCCGACCATGGCGGTGAGCGACGGCCAGAAGAAGCCCCAGAACTCGCCCGCACGCTTGCCGCCCTCAGCAAACGCCGATGGCGCCGACAGCATCGGGCCAAAGCCACCCGCATTGACGTACGCCCACCAGACCAGGCCCAGCGCGGCCAGGATCAGCAGCGGCGTGGCCAGCGCCTGGAAGCGCTTGATCGACTCCAGCCCCTTGGTGATCAGCCAGATGTGCAGGCCCCAGAACAGCAGGAAGCAGAACCCCTGGCCCGGGTTGATGCCCAGGCCCGGAATGTTGCTGCCCACCAGCATGTTGTCGGTGACGACGTTCAGGATCGTGTAGATCGCCTGGCTGCCGAGCCACGTCTGGATGCCGAACCAGCCGCACGCCACGATGGCCCGCAGGATGGCCGGCAACTGCGCACCGCGTACGCCAAACGACGCCCGCACTAGTACAGGAAAGGGGATGCCATATTTGGTACCCGCATGGCCGACCAGCACCATCGGTACGAGCACGATCAGGTTGCCCAGGAACACCGTCAGCACGGCCTGCCACCAGTTCATGCCCTCGCTCATCAGCCCCGAGGCCAGCATGTACGCCGGCACCGATACCACCATCGACACCCACAGCGCGGCGTAGTTGGTAGCCGTCCAGGTGCGGGCAGCTTGCGGGGTGGGGTTGAGGTCTTCGTTCCAGAGGGTCGGGTCGGGTGCCGCGACTGCATCGGCGCCCGCGGAGAAGGCGGGGGAGGTGGTTTGGCTCATGGGGTGTGGAATCCGTTGTCGTTGTAGCTCTATCGGAATATTCGGAATGCAGGCGCGATTGTACGGCGGTCCGGATGCGCTCAAGCGAAAGCCGTGCCACGTGCAGCGCACCTGTCGTCGGAACGTTTTGTTGAATTCCAATACAATCGACCGCGCCCTCCAACACGTCCTGCGCCTCTCTCGCGCTCCGTTGTGACCACCGCATCTTCTGCGTCTTCCAACTCCGCACGAACCACCGACACCGGCGGCCTGCTGCTCGCCTCGGTGGGCGCCGTCCTGTTCTCTGCGAAGGCCATTGTCGCCAAGCTGATGTACCGCTACCAGGTGGATGCCGTGATGGTCATCACGCTGCGCATGCTGCTGGCGGCGCCCCTGTTCATGGCGATGGGCTGGTGGCAGTCGCGCCGCGCGGCGCCGCTGGCTCCGGCGGACCGCTGGCGCATTGTTGGCCTGGGCATCATCGGCTACTACCTCTCCAGCTTTCTCGACTTCCTGGGGCTGCAATACATCACGGCGGGGCTGGAGCGGCTGATTCTGTTCCTCACGCCGTCGTTCGTGCTGTTGATTACGTCGACGGTATTCAAGCGGCGCATCACCGGCTTGCAATGGGTGTCTCTGGCGCTGGCGTACGCGGGCATCGTGCTGGTGTTCGCGCACGACCTGAACCTGGGCGGCAACAACGTATGGCTGGGCGGCGGGTTGGTACTCGCCAGCGCCATCAGCTACGGTATCTATCTGCTGGCCAGCGGCGAGCTGGTCAAGCGCGTGGGTTCGATGCGGCTGGTGGCCTATGCCATGTGCGTGTCAACGGTGGCCTGCATCATCCAGTTTCTGGTGTTGCGGCCCATGTCGGCGCTGGTGCTGCCTTGGCAGGTGATTGGGCTGTCGGGCATCAACGCGGTGTTCTGCACGGTGGCGCCCGTCACCATGACGATGATGGCGGTGGCCCGAGTGGGAGCACCAGTGGCATCGCAGGCGGGCATGATCGGGCCGGTGTCGACGCTGCTGCTGGGCTGGTGGCTGCTGGGCGAGCCGATTACCGTGTGGCAGATCGCTGGCAGCGCGCTGGTGCTGGCCGGCATGGCGCTGCTGTCGCGTCGTGGTAGCCAGGCCAAATAACACTCTCAAGGAGCTGGACAGGATGGACTTAGGGCTGAAAGGCAAGCGCGCACTGGTGTGCGGCGCGAGCAAGGGATTGGGCTTCGCCTGCGCCGATGCGCTGGCGGCCGAGGGTGTGGATGTGGTGATCGTTGCCCGTGGCGCAGAAGCATTGCTGGCTGCAGCCGAGCGTATCCGCGGCGCACATGGTGTCCGCGTTGAAGCGGTCGCCACGGATATCACCACCCCGGAAGGCCGGGCTGAAGCACTGCTGGCCTGCGAACGCCTGGGCGGCTCGCCTGACATCCTCGTCAACAACGCAGGTGGTCCGCCGCCGGGCAACTTCCGCGATTGGGATCGCGATGCGTGGAATGCCGCCCTCAACGCCAACATGCTCACACCCATCGACCTAATCAAGGCGACTGTCGACCAGATGATCGAGCGCCGCTGGGGCCGCATCATCAACATCACCAGCGGTGCGGTGAAGGCGCCGATTGATGTGCTCGGGTTGTCCAACGGCGCACGCTCGGGCCTGACCGGCTTTGTGGCCGGCCTCGCGCGCGAAGTAGCCAAGCACGGCGTGACGGTTAACAACTTGCTGCCTGGCCAGTTCGAGACAGACCGTCTGACCAAGACGCTGGAGGCTGGCGCCAAGGCTGCCGGCATCAGCGCAGAAGACAATTTTGACCGCAAGCGCCAGGGCAATCCGGCGCGGCGCTTCGGCCAGCCGGCCGAATTCGGCGCCGTATGCGCTTTCCTCTGCAGCCAGCACGCGGGTTACCTGAATGCGCAGAACATCCTGCTGGATGGCGGCGCCTTCCCAGGCACTTTCTAAGTCCAGTCCTATGACCACCATCACGCCCGAAGGCGCAGCCCCCGCATCGCGAAAGCGCCGCATCGCACTGATCGCGCACGACCACAAGAAGGACGACATGATCGCCTTCGCGCAGACGCATCAGGCCTACCTCGCGCAATGCGATCTGCTGGCGACTGGCACCACCGGCGGCCGGCTGGAGGCGGAAGTCGGCCTGACCGTGCAGCGCATGTTGTCCGGCCCATGGGGCGGTGACCTGCAGATTGGCGCACAGCTGGCGGAAGGCCGTGTTGACGCGGTGATTTTTCTGCGCGACCCGATGACGCCGCAGCCGCACGAGCCCGACATCAACGCGCTGGTCCGCGCCTGCGACGTGCATAACATTCCCTGCGCCACCAACCTGGCGACCGCCGATCTGGTGATGTCCGCCTTGCAACAGGTGCAGCTTGACCCGAAGGAGATCCACGCATGACGAAAGCCATCCGCATTTTTGAAACCGGCGGCCCGGAAGTGATGCAGTACGTCGACGTTGACGTGCCTGCACCCGGCCCCGGCGAGGCCACCATCAAGCAGCACGCCATTGGCCTGAACTACATCGACGTGTACTTCCGCACAGGGCTGTATCCGCAGCCGCTGCCGGGTGGCATCGGCATGGAAGCCTCGGGTGTGGTGGAGGCGGTGGGGCAGGGCGTGACGCACGTCAAACTGGGCGATCGTGTGGCCTATGCAGGCCGCCCGACTGGGGCTTACGCCGCCATGCGCACCATGCCGGCCGATATTCTGGTGCGCCTGCCGGACACTATCGACTTTGAAACCGGCGCGGCGATGATGCTGCAGGGCATGACCGCGCAATACCTCATCCGAGACAGCTACCGTGTGCAGCCGGGCGATACCGTGCTGTTTCACGCAGCGGCCGGCGGTGTTGGCCTGATCGCCTGCCAGTGGCTCAAGGCGCTCGGCGCCACGGTCATCGGTACCGTCGGCAGCGATGCCAAGGCAGAACTCGCCCGCGCGCACGGCTGCGACCACACCATCGTCTACACGCGCGAGAACTTCACCGAGCGCGTGCGCGAGATTACCGGCGGCAAGGGCGTGCCGGCGGTCTACGACGGGATCGGCAAAGACACGTTTGCCGGGTCGCTGGATTGCCTGGCACCGCGCGGCTGGATGGTCAGCTATGGCAACGCCTCGGGCCCGGTGCCGCCCTTCGACATCAGCGTGTTGAGCGCGAAGGGCTCGCTCAAGCTCACGCGCCCGACGCTGATGACGTACACGGCGCGACGCGACTTGCTGGAGCCGATGGCAGCGGATTTGTTCGATGTGGTGAGCAGCGGCAAGGTGAAGATCGAAATTCACCAGCGCTACGAACTGCTGGACGCGGCGCAGGCGCACCGCGATCTGGAAGCGCGCAAGACGACCGGCTCGACGATCCTCTTGCCGTAAGCGGGGAAGTTACCGCCCGCTCGGCCCGGTTGGCGACACTCGGCGCCGGGCGGCGGCAAAGCGTGCGTCCTCACGCACGCGTTCGGGCAACGCACGCAGCAGAAAATGTAATGCGAGCGGCACCAGCACGATGTCGTCCACCCAGCCGATCACCGGAATGAAATCCGGAATCAGATCGATCGGCGAGACCACATAGCCCACCAGCAGCAACGCAGCCGGCGCCAGCCACCACGGCGCGCCCGGATGGCGCAGCGCAAACCACAGCAGGCGCACGTCATTGCGCACTACGCTCCACAGGCGGAAGAGTCGTCCGAACATCGTGGGCTCCTTGATGAAAAGCCAGCGTCACATGAGGCGTGGTAACCGGCGGACCATCGTATCAGCTTGGGGAAACAGCCTGGTTTTCAAGATTTGAACACCCATCGCCCATGAAAAAAGCCGGCACCTCGTAAGAGGGCGGGCTTTTTACTGAAGTGCTTGAAACCGAAGCGGTTAGCTCGCAGCCATGTCACCAGTGTCGTGCATCACTTGCTCACCGCGCGCTGGTGCTTCACCCAGAGAAAGCGGGAGTACGCATCGATGCGGTTGGTGCGGCTGCCTGCCTGGATGCCGCTGTCGTTCATCATCGTTGCGTAGGCATCGTCACGGAACAGGGCGGCGAAGAGGTAGCCGCTGCGCAGGTAGTTGGTATCGCTGCCGTGACCGGTGCCGGTGCTGCCGTTCAGGCGACCGGCATAGTGGTGGTCGCCCAGGCGCATCACGTCGAAGACGCTGTTGGCGATGGGCGCCATCTGCGCCGCGCTGATGCCATAGCGGCCGCTTTGGTACAGCCGGTAGAGCCCGGCCACGTCGAGGCTGCCGTGATTGCTGTCCTCGCCGGCGCGGTTCGGCATCGCGTAGGCCCAGTCGTAGGCGAGGCGACCTTCCTTGTCGGTGTAGCTGGTCAAGCCGCTGTTGAAAAACCAGTCCACGTTGGCTCGCACGATCTGGTCATAGCGCTTCACGCGTGCCGGGTCGTCTTTGAGCAGCTGATGTGCTTCGGCCAGGTTAGCGAAGGCGTAGCTGAACATCATCTGCTGATTCCACGGCACCGGTTTGCCGGTTTGGTAGGGTGAATTGGCGGCAAAGCTCATGTGCTGGTTGGCAGACAGGTCCAGCAGCGAGCGCAGGATGTGCTCGTCCACGGTCTTGTCGGCCTGCGCGATGTAGGTCTTGGCACGTTGCAGATAGGTTGCCCCGAAGTGAAATGGATCACCGTTGCTGACCGACTGGTGGTGCAGCGCCGGGGTCCGGAGAATCTGTTTGGCACAGTTCGCGAGATGACCCACCGGGTCGCCTTGCTCGCCGCCGGTTTCGATTGGGGCGGCATCTGGGCGGTTTGGCCAGACCGGATCGATGCGGCCGGTCCACACAATGCGCTGGCCGGCTGGGGCTGGCAGCAGGTCATTGCGCTGGGAGAGCAGCGTGTCGCAGAAGGACACCATCGTGTCCAGGATCTCCTTGTGTGGCGCAATTTCGTAGACGAGGGCGAGGGCTTTCAGGTTTTCACCGCTGTGGCCCTGGGCCCATTCGCTGCCATTGCCGGTGGCTGCGGGCTGCAGGGTTTGCGCGACGGCGACAAACGACTGAATTTCGTTCTCGGTGACGGGGCCGTCGAGGCTTTCCACCAGCAAGCCGCCATCGTTGCTGCGTGCGTAGGCAGGCACCACCATGCCACTGAGGCAACAGCAGAGCAGGAGCGCGGAGACTAGGCGCAACGTGGTTTTCGTGATCATCGGGGGAACTTTGACGGGTGTGTGGAATGTGGTGCTCCGCATTTTCACGAAATCACACATGTGCAGGCAAGCGACGGGAGCAAGAGGCGCGGCCATGAAAAAAGCCGGCCCTCTTGCGAAGTGCCGGCTTCTTGCTGCAACGGACTGGACTTAGCCCGGGATCTTGCCTTCCACGCCTTCCACGTAGAACTTGATGCCGTGCAGGAAGCCGTCGTCGGCGACCTTGTCGGCGGGCAGGACTTCCTTGCCGGTGTTGTCCTTGAGCGGGCCCTTCCAGATCGGGGCCGAGCCGTCGATGATGCCCTTCTTGCGGGTCTCGACCAGCGTCTTCACGTCTTCCGGTACTACGGCGTTATATGCGCCCAGGTCGATCGCGCCTTCCTTCAGGCCCCACCACACGGTTTCCGGCTTCCACTGGTTGTTGAGCACGTCTTCAACGACCTTGTTGTAGTACACGCCCCACTTGTTGATCGAGGCGGCCAGGTGGGCCTTCTCGCCAAACTTGGTCATGTCGCTGTCCCAGCCCAGTGCATACACGCCTTTCTCCTGCGCGGTCTGCACCACGGCAGCGGAGTCGGTGTTCTGCATCAGCACGTCGACGCCTTGGCCGATGAGGGTGGTGGCCGCTTCACGCTCCTTGCCCGGATCGAACCACTTGTTGACCCATACCACGCGGGTGGTGGCCTTCGGGTTGACGCTGCGCGCGCCCAGCGTGAACGAGTCGATATTGCGGATCACTTCGGGGATGGGCACCGAACCCACCACGCCCAGCTTGCCCGACTTGCTCAGCTTGCCGGCCACCACGCCCGCCAGGTAAGCGCCTTCATACGTGCGCACGTCGTACTGGCCAAGGTTGTCGGCGGTCTTGAAGCCCGTGGCGTGCTCGAACTTCACGTCCGGGAATTCCTTGGCGACCTTGAGCATCGATTCCATGAAGCCGAAGCTGGTGCCGAAGATGACCTTGTTGCCTTGCGTCGCCAGATCGCGGAAGACGCGTTCTGCATCAGCAGCGCTCTCGGGCACGTTTTCCACGAAGCTGGTTTTCACCTTGTCACCGAACTTGGCTTCGACTTCCTTGCGGGCGGCGTCGTGCGCGTACGTCCAGCCTGCGTCGCCCACGGGGCCAACGTAGACGAACGCAACCTTCAACGGCTCGTTGGCCGGTGCCGGTGCGGTAGCAGCGGGGGCCGAGGATGCGGCTGGCGCAGCAGCGTTGCCGCCTGCGTTGTCATTGGACTTGCCGCAACCCCAGAGGGTCAGGGCAGCGCCGGCGGCCAGGGCGGCCAGCGTGATCCTGCGGGTAACGTTCATCGATTTCTCCTGTTGTGTGGCTCGTTGACTGTGTTGAAGCAAAAAAAAAAGCGAGATGCAGAAAGCTTAGGCAGAACCTGGTCGGAACGGCTTACCCAGGGACGCGGGCATGTTCAGGCGAATCCAGTCCGGGTTGCGCGAGATGATGGCCAGCACGACGATGGTCGCAGCAAACGGCGCCATCGACAGAATCTGCGACGGCACCGACACGCCCATCCCCTGCAGGTAGAACTGCAGGATCGTCACGCCGCCGAATAGCAGCGCACCGAACAGGATGCGCAGTGGGCGCCAGGTGGCAAAGGTGGTCAGCGCCAGGGCGATCCAGCCACGGCCGGCGACCATGTTCTCGACCCACATCGGCGTATAGACCAGCGACAGATATGCGCCTGCCAGCCCGCAGCACGCGCCACCGAACAGCAGCGCGCCAAAGCGGATGGTGCGCACCGGATAGCCCAGCGCATGGGCGGATTCCGGCGACTCACCAATCGCACGCAGCGTGAGGCCGGCGCGCGTCTTGAACAGGAACCACGCAATCGCGCCGCACAGCAGAAAGCTGAAGTAGACCATCCAGTGGTGTGCGAACAGGGCGGGGCCCACGAACGGGATCGACTCCAGCCCTGGGATGCCATGCGCCTGCGCTGGCAGCGACATACCGACAAAGCGCTGGCCCATGAAGGCCGACAGCCCGGTACCGAAGATCGACAAGGCAAGGCCCGTGGCGACCTGATTCGTGACGAGCACCAGCGCGAGCCAGGCAAACAGCACGGCCATCACCATGCCGGCAATCGCGCCCGCGGCAAAACCCAGCAGCGGAATCTGCGTCTGGTAGCCCACCATGAAGCCGGCTACGGCAGCGACCAGCATCATGCCCTCGGCGCCCAGGTTGAGCACGCCGGAGCGTTCGTTCATCAAGAGCCCGAGGGCGGCCAGCAGCAGCGGGGTGCCGGCGTTGATCGACGCGGCGATCAGGGGAGCAAGACTTTCCATGTTTCTTTTTCTCTCTCGGCCCGATCAGTGGTGCGCGCGCCAGCGCAGGCGGTATTCGATGAGTGTGTCGCAGGCCAGCAGGAAGAACAGCAGCATGCCCTGGAACACCCCGGTAATGGCCGACGGCAAGCCCAGGCGCGATTGCGCGAGTTCGCCACCGATATAGAACAGCGACATCACGACCGCGCCCAGCACGGTACCCACCGGATTCAGGCGGCCGACAAAGGCCACCACGATGGCGGCAAAGCCATAGCCGGGGGAGATGGACGGCAGCAGTTGCCCGATCGGCCCCGTCACCTCGAATGCACCCGCAATGCCTGCCAGCCCACCCGAGATCAGCAGCGCGGTCCACAGCGCTTTACGCGACGAGAAGCCCGCGTAGCGCGCTGCCTGCGGTGCCAGCCCGCCCACCTGCAGGCGATAACCCGCAAAGCTGCGGAACACGAACAGCGTCATCGCCGCGGTCATCACCAGCATGAACAGGAAGCCGATGTGCAGGCGCGTGCCGGCCACCAGCGTGGGCAGCACGAACGCGCTGTCGAACACGATCGACTGCGGGAAGTTCATGCCGTTCGGGTCCTTGAGCGGCCCGTTGACCATGTACAGCAATAACAACTGCGCGATGTACGTGAGCATCAGCGAGACGAGAATCTCGTTGGCATGAAAGCGATCGCGCAACAGCGCCGTGATTGCTGCCCACAACGCGCCGCCGACCAGGCCTGCAATGACGGCGAGCACCAGCGCGAAGGCGCCCGGGATGGATGGCGTCGGCGTATCGAAAGCGATGATCGTGGCCGCCGCAAAGATGCCGCCAACGATGAGCTGCCCCTCTGCACCGATGTTCCACACGTTGGCGCGATAGCACACCGACAACCCCAGTGCGCACAACACCAGCGGCACGGTTTTGAGCAGCACCTCGCCAATCGCACGCTTGTTGGCCAGTGGCTCGATCAGGAACACGCGCAGGCCGGCCACTGGGTCCTTGCCCAGCAGCGCAAACAGCAGCAGGCCAAACACCATCGTCAGGACGAGCGCGATCAGCGGCGAGGCATAGGCCATGGTGCGCGACGGAATTGCGCGCAGCTCCAGGGAGATGGGCAGCGCCAGGCGGCTGCCATGCATGACATCAGCCATGGGCCACCTCTGAGGTTGCTGCCGCCGAAGCCGGGGCCTTATCCCACATGCCGCTCATCCAAAGGCCGATCTGTTCGCGGTCGGTGGCGTGCGTGGGGGTGGAGGGCGAGAGGCGCCCGTTGGCGATCACGTGCAGGCGATCGCACAGCGCAAAGAGTTCGTCGAGTTCTTCCGACACGATCAGGATGGCGCAGCCCCCGGCCTTGAGCGCGAGGATTTCGTTGTGGATCTGTGCCGCCGCGCCCACGTCGACGCCCCAGGTGGGTTGCGCGACGATGAGCACGCGCGGCGCGCATTCGATTTCGCGGCCGACGATGAATTTCTGGAGGTTGCCGCCCGACAGGCTCTTGGCCAGTGCGTCCGGGCCGCCGGCTTTCACGCCGAAGCGGCTGATGATGCTGGTGGCCAGCTTGGCAGCAGCCTTTTTGTCGATCAGCCCGCCGCGTACCTGCGGTGCACGCTGATGTGTCAGCAGCGTATTGGCCGCTAGCGACAGCGATGGCACCGCGCCGCGCCCCAGGCGTTCTTCCGGCACGAACGACAGCCCGCGCTTGCGACGCGCACGTGGGTCCAGCTTGGCGACCGGCTCGTTGCCGATGCTGATGGTCTGCGCGGCAGCGCGCGTGTCTTCGCCGGACAGCGCGGCCAGCAATTCCTGCTGCCCGTTGCCCGACACGCCCGCGATGCCGACGATTTCGCCGCTGCGCAATTGCAGGGCGATGTCGCGCAGTTCCGTCGCAAAGGCATGTGCTTTGGGCAGGGACAGGCCGGCGACCTCCATGCGGACCTCGCCGGGCGTGGTCTGCGGACGCAATTCGCGCGGGGGCTCGCCGCCGATCATCATGCGTGACAGCGATGCCGCCGTTTCCTGCCGCGGGTCGCATACGCCCGTGACCTTGCCCATGCGCATCACCGTGGCGGTGTGGCACAGGGCCTGGATCTCGTCGAGCTTGTGGCTGATGTAGAGGATGCTGGTGCCCTCGGCTGCGAGCTGGCGCAGCGTCACGAAGAGCTTCTCGACGGCCTGCGGCGTCAGCACCGAGGTCGGCTCGTCGAGGATCAGCAGACGCGGCTTGGTGAGCAGCGCACGTACGATTTCCACGCGCTGGCGCTCGCCCACGGACAGCGTGTGCACATGGCGATGCGGCTCCAGCGGCAGGCCGTACTTGTCGCCGGTGGTGCGCACCTGTTCGGCCACGTCGCGCAAGTCCGTGCCTGCGGGCAGGCCGAGCAGAATGTTCTCGGCCACCGTCAACGTGTCGAACAGCGAGAAGTGCTGGAACACCATGGCGATGCCCAGCGCGCGCGCCTGGTGCGGGTTGGCGATGGTGACGGGCTGGCCGTCGAGCAGCATCTCGCCGGCGTCGGGCTGCACCGCGCCGAAGATGATCTTCATCAGCGTCGACTTGCCGGCGCCGTTTTCGCCCAGCACGGCGTGGATCTCGCCCGGCGCGACGGTGAGGCTCACGCCGTCGTTGGCGACCACGCTCGGGTAGCGTTTGGTCATGCCTGTCAGCGACAGGCGCGGTGGGAGTGGTGTCACAACAGTTGGCTCGTGGTTTCCGTGCCGCTCACCGCGAGCGCAAGGCTGTCGCGGAGGCGATCTCTTATGAACGTTGACGACACTTCACAACAGGCGATGCTGACGCAGATTCGCGCCGACGCATCGCAGCAATCATCATGAATGGGTGATGCTTTTCATCAAATGTGAATTATATCTTCCGGCGCAGCGCCAGATGGCGCGGATAGCGCATGGGGGCTGGTTGACTCCTGCCTCTCACGAGGGGTGCGGGAGTGCAAGTCCCGTGCCGGGCCGAATTGGCTGAATTGCGAGGGGTAGCTTGTTATGCTGGGGTATGCAGGTTGCGCTGATGTCCCCTGTGTGGGGCGGATGAGCGAGGCTGCTCGCGGCATGCACCTGCCCGGTGCCTGGGCGCGATCTGTCACTTTGCGCTACAGTTCGCGGTTTGCCCCGGCTGGGATGTCACGTCCGCTGCCGCGCTGTGTTCCCCTCCCATGACTGCTCCCGCTCCCGCACGATCCCGCCTGCCTGGTCCCATTCCCGGCTGGCTTTTGCTGCTTGGCATGCTCACCGCCGTCGGCCCGCTGTCGGTCGACATGTATCTGCCGAGCCTGCCGACCATTGCGCGCGACTTGAATACCTCGTCGGCGGCGGCGGGCATCACGCTGACCGTCTTCCTGATCAGCCTGGCGATTGGCCAACTGATCTACGGCCCGGCCAGTGACCGCTTTGGCCGCAAACCGCCGCTCTATATCGGTTTGGCGCTGTATGTGGCGGCTTCCATTGGCTGCGCGTTTGCCAAGGACGCCACCATGCTGGCCGTGCTGCGTGGCGTGCAGGGCTTTGGCGGCTGCGCGGGCATGGTGATCGCGCGCGCGGCAGTGCGAGACCGCATGGACCCGGCCGGCGCCGCGCAAGCGTATTCCACGCTGATGCTGGTGATGGGCGTGGCGCCCATCCTCGCGCCGATGATCGGCGGGGCGGTGCTGCAGGTCGGTTCGTGGCGGATCATCTTTACGCTGCTGACGGCCTTCGGCGTGCTGGCGCTGGTGGCGGTGCACTACCTGATGCGTGAAACATTGGCCCCGGAAAAGGCGCGCAAGCTGGCGGTCAGCCACGTGCTGCGCGACTACTGGGAGCTGCTGCGCGACCACCACTACGCTGCCTATATGTGGTGCGGTGCCGTGTTCCTGTCGGGCATGTTTGCGTACATCACCGTGTCGTCGTTCGTGCTGATCGACGGGTATGGTCTGTCGCCGTCGCACTACGCTTGGGTGTTCGGCAGCAACGCAGCGGGGATGATCGCGGCCTCGCGTTTGAACGTGCGGCTGGTGCGCAAGTACTCGCCGGCGCGCGTGTTGCGCCGGGCGCTGTGGATTCCGGTCGTGACCAGCGTGCTGGCGACGGCGGCTGCAGCGGCCGGGTTCACACCACTGCCGCTCGTGCTGGTGGCGTTGTTTTGCTACATCGCCTCGATCGGCTGCATCTCGCCCAACACGGGCGCGTTGGCGATGGCGGGGCAGGGCGCGCGCGCGGGCACGGGTTCGGCGCTGATGGGCGCCATGCAGTTCGGCCTGGGCATGGTGACGGGTACGGTGGTCGCGGCCATCGGGCAGAGCGCGCTGCCACTGCTGGGCATGATGGCTGTCTGCGCTGTCGTGGCGCTCATCCTGGGCTTGCGCGCCACGCGCGAAGAACCCGGCGCCTGATTCCCGCTATTTCTCTACGCCTCTTGCTCTAGAGGCGTCTTCATCCTTTCATATGACTTTGGCATAACATGCCAGTCACGCTGGTCGTGTCCGACGCCTATGATGAGGGCAGTCGCGCCACGATCAAACGCGACCCAACCCTGCGCGACTAAGGGTTACTTCTTATATAGAAATTATCAACGTTTTATTAACGTATCGCTTTAGTTTTCATCCGCACGCCGTCATGCGCGTGCTTTCGAGACCGGGGGCTAAGTTGCAGTGCACGATTCACCGGCTGGGCGAACTGGCGCTGTTGTGCGAAGTGCCGCCGCCGGCGACCTTGAAGTGCCAGCAGCGCATCTGGGCCATGGCCTCGCGCGCGTCCAACTGGGCTGGCGTGGTAGACGTGGTCCCCGGCATGAACAACCTCACGCTCGTGTTTGGCCCGCTGGCAGATGCGCGCGTGCTCGAAACCTTGCTGCGCGAAGCGTGGGAAGACAGCGAGGCACTGGTGGCCGACGGCAAGCTGGTCGACATCGAAGTCGCCTATGGCGGTGACGATGGCCCCGACCTGCGTGACGTCGCCAAGCACACCGGCCTGACCCCGGCCGAAGTCGTGCGTCGCCACACCGCTCCCGAATACATCGTCTACTTTCTCGGTTTCCAGCCGGGCTTTGCCTATATGGGTGGCCTGGACAAATCGCTCGCCACGCCGCGCCGCGCGGAGCCACGCATGGCCGTGCCTGCCGGCTCGGTCGGCATTGGCGGCGAGCAGACGGGCATCTACCCAGCCGCGTCCCCCGGCGGCTGGCAATTGCTCGGCCGCACGGATGCGGCGCTCTTTCTGCCGCAGCGTGATCCCCCCACGCTGTTGGCCCCCGGAGACCGCATCCGCTTCGTTGCCTCGAAGGTGCGCGCATGAGTTCCTCACGTTCCCAATCCGTCCAACCCATGATCGAGATCGTGAGGGCGGGTGTGCTCGCGTCTGTGCAGGATCTGGGCCGCACTGGTTACCGCCGCTTTGGCGTGTGCACGTCGGGTGCGCTCGATCCGCTGTCGCTGTACGTGGGCAACCGCCTGGTCGGCAACCGTAGTGATGCGGCGGGCATCGAGTTCACGCTGGGCAACGCCACGCTGCGCTTCCAGGCCAATGGCCTGATCGCGCTCACCGGTGCCGATTGCCGCGCCACGCTCGATGGCACGCCGGTGCACGCCTGGCGCGCCATCCCCGTGCGGCGCGGCCAGACGTTGACCTTGCGTGTGGCGCAGGGCGGCGTGCGTGCGTATCTGTGCGTGGCCGGCGGTATCGACGTGCCGGAGATGATGGGCTCGCGCAGCACCGACCTAAAGGCCGGCTTTGGCGGCTATGAAGGGCGCCCGCTTAAAGACGGCGACAAGCTGCCCGTGTTGCCTGCGGATACATCGCATGCACCCGACATCAGCAAGGACGCCGTCGCCGTGAAGGCCGCGCGCTGGACGTTTGACCGCGCGCAAGATGGCACGCCAGTGATGCGCGTGCTGCCTGGCCCGGAATACGATGACTTTCTCGCTGATGCACAAGCCGCATTCTGGGAATCGGACTGGACGCTGACCCCCAACAGCAACCGCATGGGCTTCCGCCTGCAAGGGCCAGAGCTTGCGCGCAAGAAGCAGCAGAGCGGCGATCTGCTCTCGCACGGCGTGGTGCCAGGCGTGATCCAGGTGCCGCCGTCGGGCCAGCCGATTGTGCTGATGGCCGATGCGCAAACGACCGGCGGCTATCCCAAGATCGGCACCGTGATCCTGGCTGATCAATGGCGCCTGGCACAGATTCCGCTCGGGCACCGCATCCGCTTCGAGCGCGTGACGCTGGAAGAAGCCGAAGCCGCGCGCGCCGAGGTGACGCGCTATCTGCAGCAAATCGAAACCGCGCTGGATTGGCAGCGCCAGGGCATTCTGTCGACCGCGCGGCGTACTGCCAAAACACGACTGAACGCCTGAGACACCGGACACGACACCATGACCACGATTGATCTGAACGCTGACCTCGGCGAGGGCTGCGATAACGACGAGGCGCTGCTTGCGCTGGTGAGTTCCGCCAACATCGCCTGTGGCTGGCACGCTGGTGACGTCAATACGATGCGCCAGACCACGGCCTGGGCGCTGCGCGAAGGCGTGTCGATTGGCGCCCATCCGAGCTTTCCGGACCGCGAGAACTTCGGCCGCACCGAGATGCACCTGCCGCCAGAGGAGATCTACGCCGGCGTGCTGTTCCAGATCGGCGGCCTGTCGGCCATCGTGCGTGCGCAGGGCGGCAAGCTGGCCCACGTGAAGGCGCATGGCGCGCTGTACAACCAGGCATCGCGCGATCGCCCGTTGGCTGCGGCCATCGTGCGCGCGGTGCGTGATTTCGATCCGTCGCTGGTGGTGTTCGGGCTGGCCGGCGGTGAACTGGTCAAGGCCGCGCGCGAGCTTGGCTTGCAGGCCAAGGAAGAGGTGTTTGCCGATCGCGGTTACAACGCCGACGGCTCGCTCGTCAAACGTGGCACGCCCGGCGCGCTGATCGACGACGAAGCCGCCGCACTCGACCAGACGCTGACCATGGTGCGCGAGCAGCGCGTGAAGGCGATTGATGGCACGTGGGTTCCGATCCACGCGCAAACTGTTTGTTTGCACGGCGACGGCGCACATGCGCTGGCGTTCGCGCGACGCATTCGGGAACGGCTGGGCAGTGAAGGGATCACTGTCGGCGCCGGCGCCTGAGCCACGACGGCCCCGTCCTTCCAACGGGGCTTTTTCATCATTTGGGGGGAGCACCACATGAGTACGGCAGTCAATCTGTGGCCACTGATCGGGGTGGCCATCATCATCGTAGGGTTCGTCCTGCGATTCAATCCACTGCTGGTGGTGACCGTGGCCGGCCTGGCGACGGGGCTGTCCGTCGGCATGGACCTTGGCACGCTGTTGGAAACCTTCGGCGAGAAGTTCATCAACAGCCGGTCGCTGGCGGTCTACGTGCTGATTCTGCCGATCATCGGCCTGCTGGAAAGTTTCGGTCTGAAGGAGCGCGCGCAGGACTGGATCTCCAGCATGGCGAGCGCCACCTCCGCCCGCATCCTGATGCTGTATTTCGTGGTGCGCCAAGCGCTGGGTGCACTCGGCCTGACCTATATCGGCGGCCATGCACAAACCGTACGGCCATTGCTGGCGCCCATGGTGGAAGGCGCTGCAGCCGCACGCCACGGCGATCTGCCGCAGCCGATCCGCGACAAACTGCGCGCGCACTGTGCGGCCTGCGACAACGTCGCCATCTTCTTCAGTGAAGATATCTTTATCGCCTTTGGCGCAGTGCTGCTGATGGACGCCTTCCTCAAGGAAAACGGCATTGCTGGCGTGGAGCCCCTGCACCTCGGTCTGTGGGCGATCCCCACCGCCATTGCCGCGTTTCTTATCCACATGTTCCGCCTGGTACGGCTGGATGCCAGCATCCAGCGCGATGTCGATGCCTGGAAGCAAGCCAATCCCTCCAAGACCAATGAGGTGACAGCATGAGCACACTGCTGACCATTAACACCGTTTTCTATCTGATCGGCTTTATCGTGATGCTGCTGGTTGGCATGACACTGCGAGATAAGGGCAACCCAAAACGCCTGACGACGGCATTGTTCTGGTTCCTGTTCGGCTTTGTATTTCTGTTCAGTGACTTGATGGTTTCAACGCTCGGCAAGCCGATGGCGTATCGCATTGTCGGGGTGATCGTTGTGGCGATCTCGTTGATTGCCGGTGCTGGCTTGCTGTCAATCGGCACCTACAGACAGCGCACTGCAGAACAACTCCATGCCTCCGCGAACAAGCTGCGTAATCGGCTGTTTGTGCCGGCGCTGCTGATCCCACTCATCACGGTGCTCTGTACGCTGTTACTCAAGGGTGTCTCCGTGGGTGGCATGTACATCCTGGATCAGAAGCAACTGACCTTGACCGCGCTCTGCGTGAGCTGTGTGTGTGCCATCTTGGTCGGCTGGGGGCTGACCGGTGGGTCGCCGCTGCATGCGGTGCGAGAGTCGCGGCGTCTGCTGGACTCGATCGGCTGGGCGGCGGTGTTGCCGCAGATGCTGGCGATGCTGGGTGGCGTGTTTGTGGCGGCCCAGACGGGCAAATCGGTGCAGGACATCGTGAGCCTGTTTGCCGATCCGAATAACCGCTTCCTGCTGGTGGTGATCTACTGCGTGGGCATGGCGCTGTTCACCATGATCATGGGCAATGCGTTTGCGGCATTCCCGGTGCTGACGGCGGGTATTGCGCTGCCGCTGCTGGTGGTTGGCCAGCACGCCGATCCCGCGCCGCTGGTGACCATCGGCATGTTGGCCGGCTACTGCGGGACATTGATGACCCCCATGGGCGCCAACTACAACATCGTGCCGGCCGCGCTGTTGGAGTTGAAGGACAAGTATCTCGTCATCAAGACGCAGATCCCGACCGCGCTGGTGTTGCTGAGCGCCAATATCCTGCTCATGTATTTCCTGGCTTTCCGCTAGAGAGACGCCATGCCATTCACCGTCGAACTCACCGTCAAGCAGGCTTCGGATCTGGCAGCGCTGCCGCTGCGCTCGCTATATCACGAGTATCCGAACCACATCATGCATCTGCTGAACGGGGTGGAGGATGTGCTTTCGCCGCGCGACATGCATCCGGTGTTCTACGGCTGCTACGACTGGCATTCGGCGGTGCATGGCTATTGGCTGCTGGCGCGCTGTGCGCGGCTGTATCCGTCTCTGCCACAGCAGGATGCCATTACGAAGCTGTTTGACGAGCACTTCACTGTCGAGAACATGCAGAAGGAGTGCGCGTATTTCCAGGCGCCGGGGCGCACATCGTTTGAGCGCCCATACGGCTTCGCCTGGGTCATGGCGTTGGCGCAGGAGTTGGACGTCTGGCAGCATCCCAGGGCCAAAGATTGGCTGAAAGCCATGGAGCCGCTAACGGCAGAAATCCGCAGCCGCATCCTCAGCTACTTCACCAAGCTGAGTTATCCGATCCGGGTCGGCACGCATTACAACAGCGCCTTCGCGTTGAAGCTGATCCTGGATTTCGCGCGGCATCGCCGCGATGCGGAGTTGGGGGAACTGGTGGTGTCCGCCTCGCGCCGCTATTACGGGGAAGACACCAACTATCCGGCGCACTACGAGCCGGGCGGCGACGAGTTCTTGTCAGCCGCGTTGACCGAAGCCTTGTTGATGTCGGACGTGCTGCCGGCCGGCGAGTTTGCCGGCTGGTTTGCCCAGTACCTGCCAGTGCCAGGCCATATCGACCGCCTCCTGGCACCTGCGCATGTCAGCGACCATAGCGACCCCAAGATCGCCCACCTGAACGGCTTGAACCTGAGCCGAGCCTGGTGCATGAAGCGGATTGCTGCGCGCCTTCCGGAAAGCGCGCCAGCCAAGGCCGTGCTGGATACAGCTGCGACGCTCCATATCGAGGCGGGGCTGCCGCATGTGATCAGCGGGGAATATGCTGGTGAGCACTGGCTGGCAACCTTCGCCATGCTGGCATTGGAGCCGGTTCATTGACATAGCGAGCCCCGTTGACCGTCTCCATCGTGCCTGCCGCGCTGCTGGAAACGTCTGATAAGAACGCTGTGATCAAAGCGCAAGTCCCCGCGGCGCTACTGTTGCTTGCAGCCAATATCACGCTCCTGTACTTCCTGATGCCGCACGAATCGTGTTTAATGCATCGCGTGCGGTGCGCGTCACGTCGGCGAGTCGATTGCCGGCGTGCGCCACCAATCGTGATCGCCGCCCAAGGGGGTACCGGGGTGTGCGGTCCTCGACCTCGCATCGCGCTCTTCTCCGGGGGGATTCATGAGCAGCCAGATGACGAGCGGCCGTTCCATGTCGGGACGCCGCTTTTTTTGTGTTCTTGCAACCAGCGCCCTGTCGCTGATTTCGGCCGCACAAGCGCATGCCGAAACGTTCCGCGTGGCCACGCCGTACCCGGCCGTCAATTTTCATACGCAAAACCTGCAGGCTTTCGCCAGCGCCGTGAGTACGGCCACCAATGGTGACCTCAAGTTCGAGGTGTCGCCGAACGGCACGCTGCTCAAGGCAGCCGCGATTTTTGACGGCGTCAAAGACGGCAAGGCCGAGGCGGGCGAAGTGATGCTCTCGACGCTGGCCCAGCGCGATCCGCTGTTCGGTGTGGATTCGATTCCCTTCGTGGTTTCGGGCTACAACGACGCACGCCTGCTGTGGGACGCTTCACGCAGCCGCATTGAAGCGCTGATGAAAGCCAATGGGCTGCGCCTGCTCTACGCCGTGCCCTGGCCGCCGCAGAACCTGTACTCCGAAACACCGATCGCCCGTTTGTCCGACCTGAAAGGACATCGTTTGCGCACGTACAACGCCGCGCAAAAGCGCATTGCCGAGCTGTATGGCGCGCAGGCGGTGCAGGTGGAGGCGGCTGACCTGAGCGCAGCTATCGCCGCCGGGCGTATCGACACGATGATCACTTCGCCGTCGACCGGCCTCGAAACCAAGGCTGGACAGCGCCTGACCTACTACTACAAGGTCAACGCCTGGATCCCGAAGAACGCTGTGTTCGTCAACGAAGCGCGCTTTGCCAAGCTGCCGCCCGCCACCCAGCAGACCGTGCTGAAACTGGCCAAGGACTATGAGGCACGCGGTTGGGATTCGAGCCGCCAGACCTACGAGCACGATGAAGCCGAGCTCGCAAAAAGCGGCGTGCGCGTGCTCAACCCCGACGTGAACCTGCAAGGTGACATGCGCCGCCTGGGCGAGCGCCTGACGCGCGAATGGCTGCACACGGCGGGCACGGAAGAAGTCGACATCCTGTTGAACTTCGAGAACAAGCGCAGCAAGGCCAAGTAAGGCCAACGCGCACTTGGGCATGATGTTCGACGGACGTTTATCATCGTTTTTGTCTTACGTTGCAAGCAGGAGAACGTCATGCCTACCGTCCTCGTCACCGGTTTTGATCCGTTCGAGAACGAACCCATCAATCCATCATGGGAAGCCGTGCGCACGCTCGACGGCCAGGGGATCGCCGGCGCCGAGATCATCGCGCGCCAGTTGCCGACCATCTTCGGTGAATCCAACAAGGTGCTCGGCAAGCTGCTGCAGACGTTGCACCCGGATGTGGTGATCGCCGTGGGGCAAGCTGGCGGTCGCGCCGAGATGGCGATCGAGCGCATCGCCATCAATGTGGACGATGCGCGCATTGCCGACAACGCGGGCAAGCAGCCCATCGACATCGCCATCGCAAGTGATGGACCTGCAGCGTATTTTTCGACGCTGCCGATCAAGACGATCGTGCGCGAATTGCGTGCGGGCGGGGTTCCCGCGGCGGTCTCGCAGACGGCGGGGACGTTTGTCTGCAACCACGTCTTCTATGGGCTGATGCACGCCATCGCCCGTCACAAGCTGCCCACGCGTGGCGGCTTCATCCACATCCCGTATCTGCCGTCGCAGTCTGCCAAGCATCCGGGGCAGCCGAGCATGGCGCACGACACCATCGTCGCCGGCTTGCGCATTGCCATCGAGACGACGCTGCGCACGCTGCACGACGTACGCGAAACGGGCGGCCAACTGCACTAGTCAGCTGCCGCCCGTTTGGGGTGGTGGAGCGCGTGCCGGATCAGTCGGTCAGGCGCGTGTGGCGCTGCAGCTCGATGCGTACTGAAGTTCCTGGCGCAACATAGCCCGAGGTGACAGGCGCTGTGTCATCCAATGCGTGGTAGCGCTCGATTACCTCCGGCGCATCGTAGGTTTTGGCCACCGATCGAGCGGGAGCAGCAGGCGCTGCTGCGCGTCCGGTCGCGCGCGCAAGCGTGCGTGGCTTGGTGGCCGGGTCTGCCAACTTCGAGGGCTCGGGCGCCGCTTCCGCCTTCGGCTTGGCTGCGATATTGATATCGGGTGGCGCTTCGACGCTCGGTACGGCCTCAGTCTTGGCCGGCGCGGTTTCAACCTTGTCGGCGGCCGTATTGGCAGCGACGCTCGGTGCGGTGTCTGCGGCAAATGCGTCTTGCGGCACACTGGGCACGGGCGCCTGCGCGATTGCCGCGTACTGCGTCGGGTCAATGTGGGGAATCGGTCGCTGGCGCTTGCCGGTGTGCGAGCCGATCAACGCTGCAGCCACCGTGCATGCCACCCCGATCGCCAAGACCGTCAAGCGCCGGTGCCATTGCGCTCGCGACACCTGATGCGCGGTTGCGGCCGCAGCCAGCCGTGCGTCGTCTTCTGCGCGCGCCAGGGTGGCGTGGATCGCCCTTACGGCGTGACGCGGCGTGCCAAACGGTGGTGGCACGCGCACGAAGCCCGGTAGGCCCAGGTCGCCGTCAATGGTGAAGTTGAGAGAGTCCACGTCCGTCTCCGCTGATGGCCGCAGAGGGCGCATTGGCCGTGTGCGGTAACAGTCGACATGCTATGAGCCCGCCAGGAGGTGGTCGATCAGACTTCTCCTAAAACTGTTGAGGGATGTGTCGGAGACAGGCGGCCGCCAGCCTGCGGTGCATACCGCAAGCCAGGGGACAAATAGCGTGGAGTGTCTTACGGAGCGGGCGCCCAGTTCGGGTCGTTGAGCTGCTTTTCCAGCAGACGAATCTGCTGTTGCAGCGAATCAACCTGTGCTTTGTAGGCGCGGCGCTCGACGTCCAGGGCCTGGGTTTGCTGGCGCACGGTCTGCTGCTCTTCCAGCATTTTCTGGCGTTGCGCCTTCATGATGCGGACTTCCTGACCCAGCGAGGCAGCACGCTGCTCAGCGGCCTGAGCCTCACGCTCAAGCTGGGCTTTCTGGCCGGCGGTGACGGCGCGGCGCAGGTCATCTTCAGCCCAGACGCGAGTCTGGCGGGCGAGCGTGTCGTACGCGCCTTCAGCCGGCGCGACCGACGCGAACTTGTACACGCGCCACAGTTCTTTGCGATACGACAGTGCGACGTAAGCGGTGGTGTCTTCGTTCACGAGCAGCAGGCTCGTGCCGTAGTCGCCGTTGTAGGTGGTGCGTAGCTCGGTCAGGCGCTTTTGTGCCAGCAACTGCTGCAGTTCGGCCACGGTGCCGGCAGAGGCGGCCGTGGCTGCAGCCGGCGCTTGGGGCGTCGCAGCTTGGGCATGCGCCAATCCGGTACCCGCAACGGAAGCTGCGGCAGCAAACGTGAGAACGGTTCGGCGGAAGACGAGAGACATCGCAAGAATCGGAAATCGGGGCCGACGCGACTATATCAGCTTTGCCCGCGGATTCCGGGGGGATTGGTCAGGCATCGTCAGCGGATGCGGCCGCAGACGAATCGCGTCGTCCAAAGTAGCGCGCCGGGGATTGCCCAAAGTACTGACGGAACATGGCGATGAAGTTGCTGGGCGAGGCGTAGCCCAGTGCGTCGGCCACGTTGGCTACCGGCTCACCGGCGGCCAGGCGTTCGAGCGCGTGGACCAGCCGGGCCTGGCGGCGCCATTGCGCGAAGCCGATGCCGGTTTCCGCCAGAAACAGCCGGTTGACCGTGCGTGGCGACACGCCGGCCCATTCGGCCCAGGCTTCCAGCGTGCGTGTATCACCCGGCGCATCGACCAGACTTTGCGCGATGCGCGCCAGGCGCCGGTCGGTCGGCAGTGGCAGGTGCAGCGGCTCGCGTGGTGCGTGGCGCAGCTCGTCGAGCAGCACCGCGGCAATACGCCGGCTTTCCGGCGAGAGGAATTCGTCGACAGGCCAGGTGACGGCACGGCGCACGAGCGCACGCATGACGTCGCTGATGCCAACCACGCATGGCCGGTCAGGCAGATCGGCGCAGCACGCGGGCGCAACCAGCACGAACCAGCCACTCATCACGCCGCTGATGGTGGCGCTGTGCATCTCGCCGGGGGGAATCCAGCCGGCGCGATGTGGCGGCAGGATCCACGAGCCATGCCGTGTGCGCACGTGCATCAGGCCGCTGTCCACGCAGAAGATCTGGCCGCGCAGATGGCTGTGCCAGTCAACTTCACGCGTGCCGAACTGGAGCCGGTCGTTGCTCTCGGCAGTGCCTACCACGGCGACGATCTCGGGGCCGTCTGTGCGTTCGCTGTACGCCTTGAGGGTGACCAGCTCGGCCGTGGGGCGGGCTGGCATGGCATCGCAGGTGCGAGGTTGCGCGCGCATGTGCGGTTGGCGGGTTTCCAATAGTTTCTGTCCAAACCACGTTATCACGTCTTTGCTGCGGTGCGCGATAGTGACCCCACGGCCCACAGGGGCCGCTCATGGTCCGCAATCCGAGCAGAGGGAAACATGGCAGAAGCATTGGACAGATTCCGTATCTACGACATCTCGGCCTGGCCGATCGTGATGTTGCGCAGTGGCGCCCAGGCGCCAGGGTATGCGCCGCAGTGGGCGCGTGAGATGGAGGCGCTGTTGGCGCGCAACCAGCCGTTTGTGGTGATCCACGGCGTTCAGCAGATGGACGAGGCGCATGAAGATCGCCGGCTGCGTGCCATCTGGCTGAAGGGGAACAAGACGGCGCTTGCCAGGCAGTGCCGGGCGCTGGTCCACGTCGAGCCCGATCCAGTGCAGCGGCTGGCCGTGCGTGCGCAGGCAGCGATTGCCGTGCAGGCATTCAAGGTGCCGATGGTGGTTGTCGCCAGTTTTGATGTGGCACTGGACGCCGCCCGGCGTGCGCTGGGCAATGACTCCGATCAATCGACGCCATTTACGGAGTGGGCCGATGTCTGAACCATTGCATGTGACCATCATCGGCGCGGGACTGGGGGGATTGTGTCTCGCGCAAGGGCTGCGCCGTCGCGGTATCGCCTTCGATGTATTCGAGCGCGACGCCGCCATGGGTAGCCGTCCGCAGGGCTATCGCATCCGTATCGATGCTGCCGGGCAACGGGCGCTGCAGGACTGTCTGCCACCGTCGCGCTACACGCTGTTCCGCAAGACCTGCGCGGTGCCGGCGCGCCGCGTGAACCTGTTCGATCCGCATCTGCGTCCGGTGGATGGCCGTTGGGTCGATTCGTGGCGCGACGACGATGCCGATGAGCCCGCAGACCTGAACGCCCACCGCCAGACGCTGCGCGAGGTGTTGTTCGACGGCATCGGCAAGTGGGTGCACTTTGGGCGCGGGCATGTCCGTCACCGGTCGTGCGAAGACGGGCGCATCGAAGTGACATTCGACGACGGCTCGACGCTTGTGACTGACGTGCTGGTCGGCGCTGATGGCGTGCACTCCGGCGTGCGGGCGCAGCGGCTGCCAGGGACCGAACCCGCATTGACCGATGCTTCCGTCATCTACGGCAAGACGTATCTGACGCCCGCCGCGCTGGCGCGTATCGATGACCGGCTGCCCGGGAATACGACGATCGTCTTTGGCGATGGGCTGGCCGTCATCATCGATGCGATGCGTTTTGCGATGTCACCCGCGCAACTCCAGCCTGGGCTGAGCGAAGTGGAACCGTATCTGTACTGGGCCGTGATCGCACAGAATCACCGGCTGGGTGCGAGTGGCAACGCCGATGCGAGCGTCGCAGGGCTCTCCCTCGGCTGGGCGCGCGGACTGCGTGCGCTGTTTGCCTATGGGGACGCGGCCTCGACCGTCATGCTGCCGGTGCGCGCCACGCAATCGTTGGTGCCGTGGGCAAGCGGCCGCGTGACCCTGCTTGGCGATGCGATCCACGCGATGAGCCCCGCGGGTGGCCTGGGTGCCAACACCGCGCTGACCGACGCGGCCAATCTGGTGGCATGGCTAGGCGAGGTACGGCAGGGGCGTGTGGGACTCGATGCGGCGATTGCCGGCTACGAGGCGGTGCTGCGGGAGACGACTGCCCGCGCGATCGACGCGTCGCGACAAGGCACGGATGTGCTGCTCGGGGCGTTGGCTTGAAAAGGGAGGGAGAAAGGGACTGGCGGAAGCGGTGAGATTCGAACTCACGGATGGGTCACCCCATCGGCAGTTTTCAAGACTGCTGCCTTAAACCACTCGGCCACGCTTCCTTGTACTTCGCTGCGCGTTGCACGCAAGGCCGCCATTGTAGCGGCACATCGCGCAATGCGACAGCCGGCAACCGTCAGTTTTCGTCGTCGGCCAAGAACAATTCCTGCAGATCGTTCAGGAATCGCTGTCCCAGCTCGGTTGGGCGGATCGCCACATGGTCGCGCGAGAGCAGGCCGCGTTGTTCGGCGGCATCGAGTTCGCGCTCGATCGTACGAAGCGGCAGGCCAGTGCGTTCCTGGAACAGCGTGACCGGAAAACCGTCCGTCAGGCGCAGCGCGTTGAGCATGAACTCGAATGGCAGATCCGCCGCGTCGACTTCGCGCTGCTCCTGCACGACGGCCGCGCCGCCTGCTGTTTCGGCCTGACGCAGATACGTGTCCGGATGCTTGTGCCGCATCTCGCGGATGACCCGGTGCGGAAAGCTCAGCTTGCCGTGCGCGCCCGGCCCGATACCAAGATAATCGCCGAACTGCCAGTAGTTCAGGTTGTGCTTGCAGCGTTTGCCCGCCTTCGCATACGCCGAGACCTCGTAATGCTCGTAGCCAGCCGCAGCCAGCCGCGCATGAATCCAGTCCTGCATTGCAAACGCCGCGTCGTCGTCCGGCAACGCGGGCGGGTACTTGGCGAAGTAGGTGTTCGGCTCCAGCGTCAGGTGGTACAGCGACACGTGGTTGGTATCGAACGACAGCGCGGCTTCCACATCGGCCTCGCACTCGGCGAGTGTCTGGCCGGGCAGGGCGAACATCAGGTCAAGGTTGATGTTGTCGAAGTGTGTGCGGGCGATGTCGATGGCCGCACGCGCTTCGGCGGAGCTGTGGATGCGGCCCAGCGCCTGCAGGTGTGCATCGTTGAAGCTCTGGATGCCGATCGACAGGCGGTTCACGCCGCTGGCGCGATAGCTGCGGAAGCGCTCGGCTTCGAACGTGCCGGGGTTCGCTTCCATTGTGATCTCGGCATCGGCATCGACGGGCAGCAGCATGCGGATGTCCGACAGCAGCCGGTCCAGTCCCTGCGCGGATAACAAACTCGGTGTGCCGCCGCCGATGAAGATGGTGTGCACATGCCGGCCCCACACCATCGGCAGCGCAGCTTCCAGATCCTGCCGCACGGCCGCGAGAAAACGTTCTTCCGGAATGCCCTGGTCGGGCTCCGCATGCGAGTTGAAATCGCAGTACGGGCACTTGCGCACGCACCACGGCACGTGCACATACAAGGACAGCGGCGGTGAAGCGGGCAGGCTGATCTTGCCCGGCTGCAGGAAGACGGAGGTGACTTTATCGCCGGTTTCAGCGGCGGTCGCGGAGGGCGTCTTGGCTGCGCCGGCGGGGTGAATCGGAATCATCGAAACTTCAAGCGTTTTCAAACAAGCGCAGCCGTTCGACCAGTTGCGCGAGAGCCTGTGCGCGATGGCTCACGTTGTTCTTCTCGGCCTTCGTCAATTCAGCAGCGGTCTTGCCGAGATCGGGCAGCAGGAAGTAGGGGTCGTAGCCGAAGCCGCCATCGCCGCGCGGCGCGTCGATCACCTCGCCGAACCAGTTGCCCTCGGCAATGATGGGTTGCGGGTCATCAGCATGGCGGACGTAGACCAGCACGCAAACATAGTGTGCGCCGCGGTCGGCCTTGCCAGCCAGTTCTCGCACGAGGCGGGCGTTGTTGGCGGCGTCTGATTTCTCTTCGCCGGCCAGTTGCGCATAGCGCGCGGAGTACACGCCCGGCGCGCCGTCCAGCGCGTGCACGCAGATGCCAGAGTCGTCCGCCAGCGCAGGCAGGCCCGAGGCACGGCTCGCGTGGCGCGCCTTGGTGAGTGCGTTTTCGACGAAGGTCGCGTAGGGCTCTTCCGCCTCGGGAATGCCGAGTGCGCCCTGCGGCGTCACGTCGAAGCCGAGCGGGGCGAGCAGTGCGTTGAACTCCGTCAGCTTGCCGGCGTTATTGGAAGCGAGAACGATCTTGCGCATGGCGACCTTGCTCACAGGCCCAGCGCCTGCTTCTGCAGGCCGATCAGCGTGCGGATGCCCTGGTCGGCCAGGCCGAGCAACGCGTCCATTTCCGCGCGCGAGAACGGCGTGCCTTCAGCCGTGCCTTGCACTTCCACAAAGCCGCCGCTGCCCGTCATGACGACGTTCATGTCGGTATCGCAGGCGGAGTCTTCCGGGTAGTCCAGATCGAGCACCGGCACGCCATCGACCACGCCCACTGACACCGCTGCGACGAAGTCGCGTATCGGCTGTGCGCCCTCGGGCAACTGGCCTTTTGCGCGCATGGCAGAGATGGCGTCATGCGCCGCCACGAACGCACCGGTAATGCTGGCCGTACGCGTGCCGCCGTCGGCCTGGAGCACGTCGCAGTCGAGGTGGATGGTGTATTCGCCCAGCGCCGCCAGATCGAACACCGAACGCATTGCCCGGCCGATCAGGCGCTGGATTTCCTGCGTGCGGCCGGTTTGCTTGCCGCGCGCGGCTTCGCGGTCGGAGCGGGTGTGCGTGGAGCGCGGCAGCATGCCGTATTCGGCCGTCACCCAGCCTTCGCCGCTGCCTTTCTTGTGCGGCGGCACCTTGGGCAGCACGCTGGCCGTGCAGAGCACTTGGGTATCGCCAAAGCACACCAGCACCGAGCCTTCTGCATGGCGCGTGAAGTGGCGGGTAAGGGTGACGGGGCGGAGTTGATCGGACTGACGGCCGCTGGGACGCATGTGGGGTCTCGCTTGAGAAAACGGATAGCCCGACATGATACCGGCCCGCGCTGCCGGTGTAATGCGGGCAGGGCGGGCCGGTGTGGACAGCGAGGAGACGCTCAGCGCGTCAGATTGCTGGTCTTGTCGATGGCGGCGCGGATCTCGGCGATGGAGCGCTCGATTTCCTCTTCCGACATCAGCCCCGACTCGCCGCCCGGCGCGTCGAGGATGGAGGTGGTGAAGGCGTTCAGCGGCAGGGTGTCGGTCTGCACAGAATCCTGCGTGGTGGTCACCGCGTCCAGCTCCCACATCATGGCGATGGCGGTGGTGTTGTCGGCCGTGTCGCCGGCATTGCGCAGTGCGCGGGCAATCAGTTCCGGAATCGCCTGTGTGACCGAAAAGCTCGTGCAGGTGTCGACCAACTCGTCTTCTTGCACGCTGCCCCACAGGCCGTCGGAGCACAGCATGGCGACGTCGCCCGGCTCCAGGTTGGCCGGGCCGCCGATGTCGATCAGCGGCAGGTTGGGCGAGCCCAGGCAGTTGTAGATCTTGTTGCGCTCGGGGTGGTGCGCGACCTGCATTGGCAGCACGCGGTCCTGCTGCAGGAGGTTCTCGATCTTGGAGTGATCGCGTGTGCGCGTCACCAGCTCGCCCTTGCGCATCAGGTACATGCGCGAATCGCCGGCGTGCGCCCAATGCAGCGAGCCGCGCTGCGCCAGCGCGCAGACGATGGTGGTGCGTGGCGCATCCGGCAGACCATTCGTCTCCGCATAGCGGTGGATGTCGCGGTGCGCGAGCATGATGCTCTCGTGCAGGAAGTCGTGCGGATTGCGGATCGACGGGCGGGCGTGGCGCTGGAATTGGCGCGCCATGGTTTGCAGTGCCTGCTGGGCCGCGACCTCGCCCAGCGAGTGTCCGCCCAGGCCATCGCACAGCACCATCAGCATGGCATCGCGCGTGAAGCAGTACCCCATGCGGTCCTGGTTGACGCGTCGCGCGCCCTTTTTGCTTTCTTGATAGACCGAGAATCGCATTGCGGCTATTGAGGTTTCGGTGAAGGGAGGCGGTACGGCGGCTGGTCCCGTCCAGCGCTGCACCGTGTTGGAATCATACTCCGCCAACAGAAGGCAACTCGGCGGTCAATTGTCCCGACGGCGCAACAGGCGGCTCATGAAACGTGTGGTCAGCGCCTCTTTCTCTTCTGGCATCGGGCCGCCCTGTGTGATGGCGGTCAGGGCCTGCAGTTCGGTCAATGCGTTGCTTTCTTCGCGCAGCACCTTCTGCAGGCGGAACACGCTCTGCGGGCGCTCTTCCGGCTTCATCTTCAGACACCAGCCGACCAGGTCGATCAGGCTGGCCGTGTAGACCTTGCGCAAGCGCTCCAGGCCTTCTTCCAGCTTGTCTTCCTTCTCACGCTGCGTGGCTTCCTGCGGCGGCGTGCCGGCCATGCAGGCGTAGATGGTCGCGCCGATGCTGTAGATGTCGGTCCACGGGCCCAGCTCGTTGTGCTTGCGGTACAGCTCCGGTGCGGCAAAGCCCGGCGTGTACATCGGCTGGAAGCGTGAGGCCTCTGCGGTGAGCGTCTGCCGTGCGGCACCAAAGTCGAGCAGGATCGGCGAATGGTCTTCGCGCAGGTAGATGTTGCCCGGCTTGATATCGAGGTGCAGCAGCTTGTGGATATGGACTTCGCGCAGGCCGCTCATCAAGTCATGGAAGACCTGGCGGATGAAGCGCTCGCGCAGCATCTTGAGCTTGCCTTGCTGGCGCGCGTTGAGGATGTGCTCCTGCAGCGTTTTGCCCTGCTCATACGTCATCACCATGTAGACGGTGCCGTTTTCCCGGAAGAAATTGAGCACGCGCACGATGGCGGGGTGAGAAATGCGGGCGAGCGAGCGGCCTTCTTCAAAGAAATACTTGAGCCCGAGGCGGAATGCGCTCGCGCTTTCTTCCGGCACGACAGGAATCAATTCGCCGGGCGCGCGACGGGCCAGCGAAGACGGCAGATATTCCTTCACGGCCACCGGCGTCCCATGCTCATCGGTGGCGAGATAGACGAAGCTGAACCCCCCGCTGGCCAACTTCTTTACAATACGATAATTGGACAGCAGGGTGCCGACCGGCAACGGTGCACTGCGTGGCTGTCCTGAGCCTTTTGACTCTGTCATGGGTTTGTGTGGCGAAATGGCTGTCGGATTCTCTCTGACCCGTCCACACGTTGTAAAGCGACAAAAGGTGGGGGATTCCCCGCCAATTCTCAGCGTGCCAAGGTCTGCATTGCGGCACGCCGGGCATCCAGCACCTCTAAGAAGACACCTCGATTTCATGATCCACAGCATGACCGGCTACGGCGTAGCTACACGCCAGGCAGCCTTTACCGACGCCCATGGCGCACCGAGCGGCAACGTCGCCACGGTGTCGGTCGAGTTCCGCACCGTCAACTCGCGCTTTCTCGACTTGTTCTTCCGCGCGCCGGAAGAGTGCCGCGCTTTCGAGCCGGCGCTGCGCGAGATGCTCATGAGCGCACTGTCGCGCGGCAAGCTCGAATGCCGGATCAACCTGCAACGCCAGGAAGCCGCCAGCGATGTGGCGGCGCTCAATGTCGGCGTGCTGCAACAGTTGGCCAAGCTTGAGCAGGCAGTGACGCGCTATCTGCCCGCGTCGGGTTCGCTGCGCATGGGCGAGATCCTGCGCTGGCCCGGCGTGCTGGCCGAGCCTGAACTGACCCAGGATGCGCTGCGCGATGCCGTGGTCGACGCCGCCAAAGAGGCGCTCAAGCAACTTCTGGAATCCCGCCGCCGTGAGGGCGATGCACTCAAGGCGATGCTGCTGGACCGCGTTGACGCCATGCTCAAGATTGTTGAAGAGCTGTCGCCGATGGTGCCGAACCTGATCCAGCAACACCAGGACAAGCTGACCGAGCGCCTGCGCGAGGCCTTTGGCCTGGCTGCGCCGGAAGGCACGCCGGCGCTCACGCGCGATGAACTGTCCGAACGCATCCGCCAGGAAGCCACCGTCTACGGCATCCGCATCGATATCGCTGAAGAGCTCTCGCGCCTGCAGGCGCACCTGCGCGAAACGCGCCATCTCTTGGAGAAGGGCGGTCAACTCGGCAAGCGCCTGGACTTCATGATGCAGGAGCTCAACCGCGAGGCGAACACACTGGGCTCCAAGGCTGCCGCCAAGGAACTGGCCGATGCATCGATGGAGCTCAAGCTGCTGATCGAGCAGATGCGCGAGCAAGTCCAGAATCTCGAATAACACCCCAGAACAACAGAACTAGAACATGCCATCCTCTCAAGCGCACTCTGCCGTCGATACGCCCATTGAGAACCATTTCCCGGGCAGCCTTTTCATGGTCGTGGCACCCTCCGGCGCCGGCAAATCGACGCTGGTGAATGCGCTGCTGGCGCAGGACCCGTCGATCCGCCTATCGGTCTCGGCCACCACGCGCCAGCCGCGTCCCGGCGAGCAGCACGGCCGCGAGTACAACTTCATGACCGTCGAGGAGTTCAAGGCCTGCCGTGATCGCGGCGAGTTTCTCGAATGGGCCGAGGTGCATGGCAACTACTACGCGACCTCGCGCGTGTGGATTGAAGAGCAGATGCGCGCCGGTACCGATGTGCTGCTCGAGATTGACTGGCAGGGCGCGCAACAGGTGCATAAGCGCTTTGCCAATGCGGTCGAGATCTTCATCCTGCCGCCGTCGCTCACTGCACTGGAAGATCGCCTGAAGAAGCGCGGTCAGGACGAGCCGAACGTGATCGTGCGCCGCCTGCTGGCTGCGGGTTCCGAGATGGCACATGCGCCCGAGGCCGACTTCATCATCATCAACGAAGTGTTCGAAACCGCGCTCACTGAGTTGCGTACGGTAGTGCAGGCCACGCGCCTGCGCTTTGGTGCGCAGAAGGCGCGCCACGGCGAGCTTTTCGTCGAGTTGGGCATTCACTGAGCGACATGAAGCGCTGGCATTTTCCGGCGCTTTTGTAAAAGTGTGGTAGAGCCCGCGCCGAGGTGCAATCCGGGCCGAGTGCCGCGCTGCTGCTAAAATACCGAGATCAACAAGATTTGCCACCAGGTGGAGTTTTCATGGCGCGTATTACCGTCGAAGATTGCTTGAAACAGATTCCGAATCGCTTCGAACTGGCGCTGGCCGCAACATACCGCGCCCGTCAGTTGGTGCAGGGCCACACGCCCAAGGTCGATGCCAAGGACAAACCGACCGTGACCGCATTGCGCGAGATCGCATCCGGCCAAGTCGGTATCGAGATGCTCAAGAAGGTTCCGTCCTGAGCTGACGCATTACCCGGCGTGGTACGCTGCCTTGGTCACTGATCGTTCTTGCGATCTTTCGTGGATGTGAAAGCCGCGAACGCACAAGACCCCGGCATGCCTACCTCGCCCGCTTCTTCTTCGCCCAGGAACCAACGCTCCGCCACGCACGAGCACAACGTGCCGCCGGCGGAGTCGTCCGGCAACACGTCGGACGCGGCGAGTGGTTCTACACCGCAGCCTGGGTCTTCCACTGCTTCCTTCGTTTCCATGCCGACTTCCGCTTCCGGCCCCACGTCACCGCGCACGGGGGCGCCGAACCTGCCTGACCCGCGTGGTGCGGACCTGGTAGGCGAGCGGTCTGCGCTATTGCCGAAAGCGCCAAAATCGACCAAGGCGCATGCTGCCGAAGGTGCCGAGCAAGAGAGCAAGCCCGACGCGACAGGCGACAAGCTCTTCATCGATGCGGTGCTGGAGCAGACCTATCGGCATCTGTTCGGCCCGACCTCGCAGCCGGCCACGCCGCCGCGTCAGCAGGTCGTCTCTATCTCGGGGCTGACCGAGAAGCTGTCGTCGTACCTGAAGCCGGCCGATATCAAGCTGGTGAAGGAGGCGTTTCACTTCTCCGACGAAGCGCACCTCGGCCAGTATCGTCAGAGCGGTGAGCCGTACATCACGCACCCGGTGGCCGTGGCAGAGATCTGCGCGGGCTGGAAGCTGGATGTGCAATCGATCATGGCGGCGCTGCTGCACGACGTGATCGAAGATCAGGGTGTCACCAAGAGCGAGCTGGCCGAGAAATTCGGCCCCAAGGTCGCGGAGCTGGTCGACGGCCTGACCAAGCTGGACAAGCTGGAATTCCAAAGCCGCGAGCAGGCGCAGGCGGAGAGCTTCCGCAAGATGCTGCTCGCGATGGCGCGCGATGTGCGCGTGATTCTCGTCAAGCTGGCCGACCGCACGCACAACATGCGTACGCTCGACCATGTGCCGCCCGAAAAGCGTCGCCGCATCGCGGGCGAGACGATGGAGATTTACGCGCCGATCGCGCACCGACTCGGTCTGAATACGACGTATCGCGAACTGCAGGAACTGAGTTTCCGCATCGGTTCGCCATTCCGTTATGCGACGCTTGAGAAGGCCGTGAAGGCGGCTCGCGGCAACCGTCGCGAGGTGGTGACGCGCATTCTTGAGACAGCGCAGCGCGCGCTGGCCGATGCGGGCATCCAGGCAGAACTCACGGGGCGCGAGAAGACGCTCTACAGCATCTACCGCAAGATGCACGACAAGCAGTTGTCGTTCTCGCAGGTGCTGGATGTGTATGGCTTCCGCGTGGTGGTCGACACGCAGATGCAGTGCTACATGACCGTGGGTGCGCTGCACAGCCTGTACAAGCCGATGCCCGGCAAGTTCAAGGACTACATCGCGATCCCGAAGATCAACGGTTATCAGTCGCTGCACACGACACTGGTGGGGCCGTTCGGCACGCCGGTCGAGTTCCAGATTCGCACGCGCGAGATGAACCAGATTGCAGAAGCCGGCGTGGCTGCGCACTGGATGTACAAGCAGCATCACGACGAGCCCGATCGCGCGCAGCAGCAAGCGCACCAATGGTTGCAGTCGCTGCTCGACATCCAGAGCCAGACGGGCGATTCGCAGGAGTTCCTGGAGCACGTCAAGATCGACCTGTTCCCGGACGCTGTCTACGTGTTCACACCCAAGGGCGAGATCCGCGCGCTGCCACGCGGTGCCACGGCGCTGGACTTCGCCTACGCGGTGCACAGTGACCTGGGTAACCAGTGCGTGGCGGTCAAGATCAACAACGCGCTGTTGCCGCTGCGCACGGAGCTCAAGAACGGCGACATCGTTGAGGTCGTGACGGCGCCGTACTCGAAGCCGAATCCGGCGTGGCTCACGTTCGTGCGTACCGGCAAGGCGCGTGCGGCAATCCGCCATTTCCTCAAGACGGCCAAGCTCGATGAGGCCATTCAGCTTGGCGAGCGGTTGCTGGAACAGGCACTGCGCCAGATCGGCATCGACATGAAGGCGGTGCCTGCTCCAGTGTGGGAGCGCATCGTGCAGTGGACTGGCAACAAGGCCCGTGAAGATATCTTTGCCGATCTCGCGCTTGGCCGCCGTGTACCGGCCGTGATCGCGCGTCGCATCGAGATCGTGCTGCAAGAAGGCGGGCACGAGGGTGACGAAGCCCTGATGGCCGCCGTGCACACCTTCGCCAACGAAGAGGCGCCTGCCGTCACCGTCAGTGGTGATGAGGGTATGGCGATGGCGTTTTCGTCGTGTTGCCGGCCGATCCCGGGTGACTCCATCGTGGGCTACATCGGCAAGGGCGAAGGGCTGCAGATTCACGCGCAGGAATGTCGCGTGGCCAAGCGCCTGCACAGCAAGGATCCGGAACACTGGATCGATGTCATGTGGGCGGAGCACACCACGCGTGCGTTCGACGTGTCGATCAAGGTGCTCGTGCGCAATACGAAGGGCATCCTTGCGCGTGTGGCGGCGGACCTGACCTCGGCCGATGCCAACGTGGCGCACGTGTCGATGGAGCAAGAGGGCGATCAGGAGGCGACGTATATGACGTTCCTGATCCAGGTGCACGACCGTGTGCATCTGGCCGACGTGATGCGGGCGTTGCGGCGCAACCCCGATGTGATCCGCATTGCGCGGGATCGCGGTGATTAGCCGAGGCGAAGCGTAGATGCAAAAGGAAGGCGAGGCCGATTGGCTTCGCCTTTTTTGTTTGTGGTCTGCGCGCACAGCACCCTGATGGAGGGCGCAGGCAAAAGAAAAGGGCTTCCATTTCTGGAAGCCCTTCTCGTCTTTATCAGGTTGGTGCGGCTGGCAGGATTCGAACCCACGACCCCTTGGTTCGTAGCCAAGTACTCTATCCAACTGAGCTACAGCCGCAACCGAAGGGCGCGATTATACATGTGATCTGCGGAGTGTCTAGTGGCGAATCACGTGTTGCGACGCGCGTGATGCCAGAAAGAAGGTGAGGTCTGTCGATTCCGCTTCTTGATCCTCGGTTTTCTTGTCGACGCCTTGCGCTTGTGGCGCGTGCGCAGCTTACCGGTGAGCGCTGACAAGCGGGCGGACAAGCAAAAAGGGCTTCCATTTCTGGAAGCCCTTTTTGCCTTTATTAGGTTGGTGCGGCTGGCAGGATTCGAACCCACGACCCCTTGGTTCGTAGCCAAGTACTCTATCCAACTGAGCTACAGCCGCAACCGAGAAATGAGATTATACAGAATTTTTCGACCTTGTGAACCCCCTTCTTCACTTTTTCTTCTGGAGGGCCGACTTTCTATAATAGGGTTCTGAACCCACGTTGCTTCTATCATGAACAAGGCTTTCGTCCGGGAAGACGCCGGCGATGACGAAGACGATCTGCCCGAGGGCGCTGCACCGCTGCCACCGGGCTCGAAGAACTACATCACGCCCGCTGGCTATGAGCGCCTGTGCTCGGAGTTGATGCACCTCATCGACACGGAGCGACCCGAAGTGGTCGGCATCGTGTCGTGGGCGGCATCGAATGGTGACCGCTCAGAGAACGGCGATTACCTCTATGGCAAGAAGCGCCTGCGCGAAATCGATCGTCGCATCCGTTTCCTCACGCGCCGCATCGAGAAAGCGGAAGTGGTCGACGCCAGTCTGCAGGGCGACAACGATCAGATTTTCTTTGGCGCGACGGTCACCTATGCCAACCAGGCAGGCAATGAGACCACCATCACCATCGTCGGCATGGACGAGGTCGATCTCGATAAGGGCTACGTGAGTTGGGTCTCGCCGATTGCGCGTGCGCTCATCAAGGCGCGCGAGGGGGATACGGTGCCGCTGCGCACGCCTGCGGGCGTCGAGCAGATCGACATTTTGGAGGTTAAGTACCCGCCGCGCGCTGCTTGAATATGCCGCATGAGCGCCGTGCTCACGCCGGGTGCCCGAGACAGTAGGCGCCAAAGGCAATGACCGAGCAGGCCGACAGGCGCCGCGCCGTGAGCGATTCCTTCAGGAAGACGCGGCCAAGCAGTGCGGCAAACACCACCGACGTTTCGCGCAGGGCCGATACCGGCCCCATTGGCGCGAGCGTCACGGCCCAGATGACGATGCCATATGCGACGAGCGAGACTACGCCGCCACCGAACGTCTTGAGCGTGTCGGTGTCGCGCAGATCGATGTTCAGTGGGCCTTTCCATAGGCGATAGAGCAGCACCATCGGCAGGCCATCGAGCATGAACAGCCATGCGGAGTACGCATTCGCGTTGCCGGCCACGCGGGCGCCAATGCCATCGCACACTGTGTAGCAGGCGATGAACACGCCGGTGGTGAGTGCGGCGAGCGTAGAGCCGAGGTCCGCCTTGCGACCGCGCGCCAGGCTCAGGATGCCGGCACTGACCAGCACCACGCCCGCAAGCGCAATCGCGCCGGGCATCTCACCCGCAAACAGTGCGGCGCCCATCGTCACCAACAGCGGCGACGAGCCGCGCGCAATCGGGTACACCTGCCCGAATTCTCCAAACCGGTAGGCCCGCGCGAGAAACACGTTGTAGCCGACGTGCAGCACGGCGGACAGCGCCACGTATGGCCACGCAGCCGGGGCCGGCAACGGAAGCGCGATTGCCATCGGCACCGCGGCCAAGCCGGAAGCCAGCGTCATCAGCGTGATTGCACGCAGGCGGTCGGAGCCGCTTTTCAGCAGCGCATTCCACGAGGCGTGGAGCAGGGCGGCGCACAGAACCAGGGCGATGACGGCGGGAGTCACGATGAGCGGGGATTGGAGGTCGAGTCGATTTTTCTCACTCGACGGCGCATCGGCTTGAGTGGGAAGGCGATAGCGTATCGCCGCAAATTGTGATCAACAATCGATATATACTGACTCGATCTGTGCAAAAAACTCACGCGATATGCGCAAACTGCCTCCGTTGAATGCTGTGCGTGCTTTTGAGTCGGCGGCGCGCCACCTGAGCTTCACGCGTGCAGGCGAGGAATTGAATGTCACCCATGGCGCCATCAGTCGGCAGATTCAGGTGCTGGAAGCGTGGCTGGGCGTGCCGCTGTTTCGACGCCTGAACCGGCGTGTGGAGCTGACCGATGCGGGGCAGCGCTACCTTTCGGAGATTGGTGTGGCGCTTGATCGCATTAGTGTGGCCAGCCAGTCGGTGCGCGATCGCGATGCGGCGCGCATCTTGCGTGTGAACAGCATCCCGACGTTCACGATGCGCTGGCTGATTCCGCGCCTGTCGACATTTCAGATGCGGTTTCCGCGCGTGGAGGTGCGGCTCACCACGTCCATCGAAGAGATCGAAGACCTGCCGGACAACTTTGACGTGATCATTCGTGGCGGGCCGGAGATCCACGCAGGGTTTCGGTCGGGGCGCTTCCTGGATGAGAGCCGCTTTCCCGTATGCAGCCCGGCACTGCTCAAGCGCGCGCCGCTGGATGCGCCGTCGGATTTGCGGCGACACACGCTGCTGCATTCAGACACACTGCCCTCGATCTGGCCGAGCTGGCTAGTACTGGCGGGCGTGCCCAATCTGCGGCCTGCACACGCGCTCACGTTTGAGCATTTCTACTTGTCGATCCAGGCGGCTATCGATGGGCTTGGGGTGGCGATGGGGCCGTCGGCGCTCATCACTGAAGACCTGGAGGAAGGGCGGTTGGTCGCGCCATTTCCGGCATTGGCGCTTGCCGCACGCAGCTACTACTGGTATTGCCCGGCACGCAATCTCGGTGACGAGGTAGTGCAGGCATTCTGCGCATGGCTTGAAGAAGCGCGAGGGCCGCGTCACGCAAACGTGAACACGGTTTCCGCATCCGGTAACGAAGGTAACGCCGCGTAACACCCTAGGGATGGTGACGTTGGCCGATGCTAGGATCGATTCAAGCTTGATTGCAGAAGAAGGAGATCCCCCGATGGAAAAGAACGCATGGATTCTCGCCACGTGTTTGGCTGCGGCTGGTGTGGCGGCGTCGATTGCCGTGCCTGCGCAGGCGCAGGTGTCCATTGGTGTACAGATTGGCCCGACGTATGCACCGCCGCCGCCGCGTTATGAAGCGGTTCCCGTGATGCCGCCGGGTTACGTATGGACGCCGGGCTACTGGCAATGGCGTGATGGCCGCTATATGTGGCGGCCGGGCTATCGCGTGCATGGGCGCGAGGGCTACCACTGGCGTGAGCCGCGTTGGGAGCAAGGCCCGCGTGGCTGGCAAATGCACGAGGGTGGCTGGGATCGCGGTGGTGATGGCCGTTGGCGTGATCGCGACCGCGACCGAGGCCGCGACTGGGGCCACGACCGCCGCGATCGTGATGATCGCTATCACTGCCCTCCAGGTCACGCCAAGAGGGGCGAATGCTGATGCAATGAAGACAGGCCGGTCATGTACCGGCTTGTGTTTTTTTCGGGGCGCGTTTGCAATGTCGACACGATGTGTCTGTCATGCCGGCGTACTCGAGGGGAGGCAACATGACCGTGGAATCGAACTGGCGCACCGAGGTGTACAAGGATTTCGACGTCTACGTGCTGGCCATTCCGCGTGCCGCACGCAAGTCGGTCAAGGGCGGGGCGGCAACGCCAAGGCTGTGGGATTTCGTTGTGCGCATCTGCGAGTCGGGTGCAGACCCTACAGCCGTTGAAACACTGGTCGCGCATTCGCATGACGAACGTCCGTTGCCGACGCGTGAATCGGCAGAAGATGCCGGCCTCGCGCGCGGTTATGGCCTGATCGACGCGTTGTTGGGGCACGGCAGCGTTCAGCAGTCGATCGACCTCTGACGCTGGCGCATTTCCTAGGCTGCCAGCGCGGCCTCGCGCATGTGGCGTCGCGCGAATTGCCACCACAGCCAGGTCGCATCCGGACCGGGTGCGTGGAAGGCATAGCGGGGGTCGCCACCGCTCCAGGCGTGACCGGTTGCCGTGAGCTGGCATAGGCTGACGACGCATTCACCGTCACGCATGTCGTTGCGCAGGACGAACCCGTCGCCGCGCGAGGTTTCGCGCGACACGCCGGTGGCATCGGTCAGGTGATTCAGTGCGCGAAACTGCGAGGCCAGTTGTGCTTGGTTGGCCGGGTTGACGGCGTCGTCGCGCAAGCCATGCAGAAGCATCGTCGGCATGCCGGGGTAGGCCGCTACATCCACCATGGTTGATAGCGCTTCGAGTGGATCCACGCGAGCGCCGCGCCGCATCAGGTTTAACGCCGAGGCGGGCGTACGCGCGATGCCCAGCGCCGGGCCGGAGTGCAGGGCCAGCGCGGCAAACAGCTTTGGATGGCGCAGTGCCATCAGGCCGGCCAATCCCGCGCCCGCCGACAACCCTGCCAGATACACCCGTGAAGGATCTGCGCCGGTCTGCTCCAGCGTTTGTTCGACCAGCCGGCAGATGCCATCGGCCTCGCGCGCGCCGACGTGCTCGGGGTCGTACCAGTGCCAGCAGCATTGTGGATGCGCGCGGCGCGGTTGCTCCGGATACAGCGCGATGAAGCCTTCACGATCCGCCAGCGCATTCATGCGCGTGCCGTGCGCCAGCACCTCGGCCGATTGCTTGCAGCCGTGCAGCATCACCATCAGCGCGGGTGGCTTGCTGCCACGTAGTGGTGGCGTGTAAAGCCAATACTCCGGTCGGCGTGCCACGACGGCCGGCGACTCCGGTTCGTAGATGAATTGCTCCCGCGCGAAAGTGCCCTGGGTGGGCGTGGGGTGGATGTGGCGCCCGGTTTCTCGGCGTGTGCCGGGTTTTGCGGGGCGGACCGGCTTGGGCGGCCACGTCTGGCGGCCAAAGCCTGGCGTGGTGAGCGCGTCGACCACCCGGGAAATGGATTTCATCCAGATGCGGTTCATTGGCGGCAGCAAATAGCCAGGATGAGGACGATGGTGCTTGCCCCACCGGCGTATCGCAAGTGTTTCAGCATGAGACCATTGTGCCAGTGATCTTGTTGCGCTGCAGCATGCCGGCAATCGCAAAGTTTGCATTTGCCGGCGCATGTAATGGAGACACCGCACGTGAGCGGCTACACTGCGGCGAAGGGCGCACCCCGGCTGTCTGCGCCTGCTGATTTCCCGTTCCCCGTTGTGTACTTATGGAGGTCGTTATGGGTTTTTTTGACTTTATCAAAGAGGCTGGCGAGAAGCTGTTCCACGGCAGCGCCGCAGCCGCGCCGGCTGACGCATCTGCAGACGCTGATGCCGCCAAGGCCGCCGACGATGCCAAGGGTCAGGCGATTCAGGACTACATCGCCCAGCAAGGCCTGAGCGCCACGGCACTGTCGGTGCAGGTGGAGGGCGATGCCGCCAAGGTGTTCGGCGTGGCGCCGGATCAAGCCACGCGCGAGAAGATCATCCTGTGCTGTGGCAATGTCGAAGGGATCAAATCGGTGGACGACCAGATGTCGGTGAATACCGAGTCGGAAGAATCGGACTGGCACACCGTGGAGCGTGGTGACACGTTGTCGGCCATCGCCAAGGAGGCCTACGGGGATGCCAACAAGTACCCGGTGATTTTTGAGGCCAACAAGCCGATGCTCTCGGACCCGAACAAGATCTACCCGGGGCAGAAACTGCGGATCCCCAAGATCTGAACGGTTTCACAAGGCCAAAGCAAAAAGCCCAGTCGATGAAGACTGGGCTTTTTGAATTCTGGTGCCGCTGACCGGAATCGAACTGGTGACCTTCGCATTACGAATCGGAAGGTCTACTGCTGAATTACGGGGATATTTGACGGGTAATCGGCTTTTTGGGACAATTTTGGGACAGTGACTCCCAGGCTACCAGCTGATGGCAACGTTTACCAAGCGCGGGGACCTTCAGTGGCAAGCCAAGATTCGGCGGAAGGGCTACCCTGATCAGTCCAAAACCTTTTCAACTCGAGCCGACGCAGAAAAATGGGCGAGATCGGTTGAACTTGAAATGGACCGAGGCAGGTTCGTCAGTAGCTCCGAAGCGGAGAGAACGACTTTCCGGGAGGCACTGGATCGATATGAAGCGGAGATAGTGTCCAGTAAGCGGGGCGCTGTGCAGGAGAAGTCGATCATCCGCATGTTGCGCGCGTCTTGGCTTTCGGGTCGATCACTCGCGGCTGTACGCCGGGCTGATATCGCGAAACTACGGGATGAATGGTCCGAGACGCACAGTCCAGCCACGGTAGTCCGACGTCTCGCCGTTGTATCGCATCTCTTCTCTATAGCCCGGAAGGAGTGGGGGCTGGAGAGCCTAACGAATCCGGTCGAGTTGGTACGTAAGCCTTCGGTGAAGAACGAGCGCGCTCGTCGAATTTCGGCGATCGAGCAAAGCGGACCAGAAGGGGGCTCATCAGACGAGCTGACTTACGTGAAGGCCGCAACGTCATCCGCCTATCTTCCCTCGCTGATCGATCTTGCCGTAGAGACGGCGATGCGCCGGGGTGAGCTGCTCGCCTTGGAGCAAAGCCAGGTCGATCTAGATCGTCGTGTTGCCCGGTTGCCGATTACGAAGAACGGCAATGCTCGAGATGTCCCCCTGTCCTCCAAGGCCGTGTCAGTTTTGGCGTCTCTGCAGACACCCGAGGGTGGCAAGTTCTTTCCAATCCGACAGGATGCAGTAACCCGCGCATTCGAAAGGGCAGTTGCGCGTGCAAGAGCATCGTATGAGCGGGATTGCAAAGAGAGAGGTAAGGCAGCTAGCCCCGAGATTTTGGTTGACCTTACGTTCCACGATCTGCGCCACGAGGCCACCTCAAGGCTAGCTTCGATCTTCCCATTGCACGATCTGGCGAAGATTACCGGTCATCGAGATCCAAAAATGCTCATGCGCTACTACCATCCGAGAGCTGAAGACTTGGCCAGGAAGCTCGATTAGCAACTTCTCATTTGCGACCGGATTCGAGATGTTTTCCTTGCTACCTTCCGCATTGCATTACCCCGCCACATTAGTTCAATCCGGTGAACTGGTACTCCGAACCCTTCTTTCGGTAAATGACGACCGCGATGCCCGCCCCGCCAGAAATTGCTCGCCGGTGGTCGGTCTTCGGCTCTTCAGGCACGACGAGATAGCGATTCACCGGGAGCCGGAGTAGTTCCTTGATGCACTCTCCGTGGATGACCAATTGACCGACTCCCGTGTATACGTCCGTCGTGCGGGCGGAGGTCTTCACCTCGAAGAGGTCAACTCTGGAAGCGGCGACGATCGCTAAGTCGATGGCCTGCGCCTTCTGGCTGTCGCCATTGCTACGCAGGAGAAGCTCCAAGGCCCGGACGACTGCACCATGCTCGACAGTGCGTTTGCCGCCTCCATGCCCTTTCGAGTGCACGTCGCCCGAATATTCGTCGAAGTAGCGCCGCAGCCTCAAGAGTCTGTGCGCTGTCGAGGTAGGCTGCTGGTCACCTGCTTGGGCTCCACTTGCCCCGCTAGGCCCGTCACGACCGCCTATGTCGCCTTCTCCAGATTGTGCCCCGTCCTGGGACTGGCTTCGCCCGTCTCCATGCAGCTCTTCACCCAGCCGGGTCGCGACCTCTCTGGCTTCCTCTGCGAAACCCCACAAGCGGTCCGCAAGTTCGGGGGTATTCAACCCGGCGATCAGGATGACCTTTGAGGTTCCGCCGTTGTCAGAAGCCTCGACGGTAGATGCTGCGAACTCGCGGAAGACCTTTCTCTTCGGAAGCCCTGAGCCTTTTGTCAGTTTGCCGCGATGCGCCAAGAAGATGTCACCGCTCCCGTCCTTGATAAAGACGCCGGCCATGCGTCGATTATAGGTGCCAGCCGGAAAGTTCAACTGAACGGCAATCTCAATCCACTTTGTAGTCCCGGGATCAGCGGAAAGAACGAAGTTCACCAGCTTGTCACCAGTGTTGTGCGCTGACCAGGCGCGGACGTTGGTGCCGGTAGATGCCTCGAAATACACCGTGCCGGTCTGGTGGCCAGCCGGATAGGTTATCTCACGGGTCTCCTTGTGTGGGAGGGTTGCCCGTAATTGCTCCGCAAGCTGTTTGTTCAGTCGCGAGATTTCTGCGATGTCTGTGACCACCTCGAAGGCTTCGTCCACCGCTATCTCCTCACCCCATTGGTTTGCTTAGCGTCAATTTTGGCAGAAGGAGTCTGTACGCTTACAACGGTCGACAACTTTTCGTTTGACAAAGTCGACGGCGAGGCCCTAGATCATCGAGAATGATTTCAGCGGGCGGAACTGGATTTCAATAGGTTTAATACCAGATAAAAATATGGCAAATTCGTTGATCGATGTCTGGCATGGATTTGGGAGCATCGTTGGCAAAGTCTCTCACGACGGAGAGACGGGAAACGCCGTGAGCTCGTTCTTCGAGGCAGAGTTCGTGGACGGTGAGCGGCCACAGATTGATATTGAGCAGGATCCCTATGGCCGTGTGAAGAAGCTTTCTTTTTCCATCTTTGGGGGCTGTGAACGACGGGGCATGGCGCAGTTCTTGAGGTGCGTGGCGGACGAGTTGGATAAGCCGGCGGACAAGTTGGGCGGAACTTACCAGATTGGCCACGAGCCCTTCGAGGAGGGGCTTCTGTCAATCAAAGAAAAGGGCGAAATTGGTGAGGCCCAATTGAATGCGTGGCTCAAGTCGATCGGAATTAGCTACGTCTACCTGGACCAGTCGCAGAGGACCTTTCCGGACCTATTCAAGGGAAATGTAAAGCGCCCCGACTTTTTTGTCCTTCTTGAATCAATTGGACTGATTGCCGTCGACGCGAAAAATTACACGTTGTCCGCGGCGGGGGAGTACACCCTTCCATTGGAAACCGAGTTGAAACGGGTCTTGGCTTTCGAACGCCTCTTTAGGATACCAGTGTGGTATGCCTACATGGGGAGGACCTCTGCGACGACCACACAGTGGTACTGGATCAGTGCATTGAAGGCGATCGAGGTGGGTCAAGTGCGGAAAAATAGGGAGACGGAGGAAGACTTTCTGGCGATAAAACTAGAGCACTTCGAACGAATTGAAAAGAATGAAGATCTCGGCAAGCTGTACACGCATCGGCTGCCGCGCGTAGATCAGAGTTCCACGGTCATCCAAGTTACAGATCTGGACTACCTGCGGTGAGCAGAACAATGACGTTGCCGGATTGATTTGTCGAACGCCGCTGTGGGTAGATGGGCGATCAGCGACCGGCCGTTCCCGGCCAATAGCTGATATTCGGTCCCTTTCGACCGGTGGGGAGAGCGAACGATGAACATACTTAAAGAAGTTCAAAACGCCTGGGGTTGGACCGGCATCAAGCCGTTGGAACTGGTAGACGAGAACGATTTCGGCAATCTCATCATCAAAGACGTGCGCGGACAGTACTGGCGACTCTGCCCGGAAGATTGCTATTGCGAGGTAGTTGCCGCAGATGAAGCAGCGTTTGAGGTGCTAGCCGCCGATAGTGATTTTTTGGTGGACTGGCAGATGAGTGTCCTGGTGGCTCAAGCAACGCAACAGCTCGGAGCGCTCTCCGCAGGGCGGAAGTTCTGCCTCAAGATCCCAGGCATACTCGGCGGCGAGTACGGTGGCGATAATCTCGGAACGATCTCGCTCGAAGAGCTCATCCGTGTCTCTGGCGACATAGCTCAACAAATTGCCAGTCTCCCGGATGGGACACCGGTCAAGCTTTCGGTCATCGACTGAGAAAACATGTCAGCTATGCGCGCGAAACGGGCCTCATTGATTCATGAACCCTGCGTCCACGCGTTGCCCATCCGCGCTTAGATTGCCACCTTGTAGTTGCTAAACAGTGAACTATGCCCTGTGATTCGACATCACTTTCAGCGGTAATGGGCAGCCTTTGCAGGGACCAAATTCGTCAGGCCGGGCAAAGGTATACGCCCGGCATCGATGCGAGCGCCCCCAATCTCCGTATTGCGGCCTTGTCCACCGCCGTCGACAACGTTGCATGTGGCGATGCTGCACGAGCGCGCTTCCAGTCGGTCCTTGACGAGCTTGCCGATGCTTGGGGCCGTGCTAAGCATCACAGCCAACGCCCCACAGAGATCAAGCAACTGATTCACGCCGCTGGCGCTTCGCTGCCAGCGATGATGAATCGCTTGCGTTCTCGCGATACCACCGCAGGCGATGAATGGGCAGACCGGCTGTCTCAGCTCGATGCCAGCTTGATGGAGGACATCGCCTATTGGCGGGCAGAGGAAGCCAAGCAGTCCCGGGACGACGGGAGCTATTCTTCCGCACGCAATACCGCGCGCACCAACATGGAAGCGATTTACAGCTGCCTACGTGTCATTCGCGATGAGGTGGAATACGCGGCCAGCTCCTCCTTCAAGCTGCTCTTCGATCCGATCCTCCTGATCAGCGGTGAGTGGGGCACGGGTAAAACACATCTGTTGTGCGATGTCACGAGTGAGCGACTTACCCGTGAAGCTCCCACAGTCCTAGTGTTGGCAAAGAACTTCGAGGGCAACGTGCTTGCAGACATTTGCGCACGCCTTGGAGGCGCGACTTCGGTCGAGGACAAATTTGCCGAACTGGAAGATACTGGACGAGGGGCAGGGGGGAGAACTCTTTTTATTGTCGATGGCGTCAATGAGGGACGTAGGCGCGAGTGGCGACAGGCGATCAGTACCTTACTTTCGCTCGTCGCCGAGCATCCCAACATTGGGTTGATCGTGACATGTCGGACTCCGTTCGAGGCCATGGCCATTGAAAAGTCAGACCTGGAGAAGTTTCGTCGTCTCCAGCACTACGGCTTCGACGACCAAGAGTTCGATGCGCAGGCGGCCTTCTTTGAGTACTACCACCTGCCACTGCCGGAAGTTCCGCTGTTGGACCGGGAGTTCTCGCGCCCTCTCACGCTGAAGCTCATCTGCCAATCGCTGCAGAGCCTGTCGGGCAAGAAGCTGGCCAAGGGCTTCGCAGGCATTGCCTCCGGACAGCGCGGCATGACCTACGTGTTGGAGTCATTCGTCAATCGCGTTGGGCAGCCAATCGAACACGAGTTCGGATTGCGGGACAAGGGGTGCTGGATCTTGCTGAAGGGCGCAGACCAGTTCACCGACAAGCGGATTGCCGGCTTTGCTCCCTGCATGGCAGCGAACCTCCGCGGCTATGTTCTTCCGTCAGAGGCAGACCGAATCGTTGCCGCGAGCTACCCCGCACTACGACCTGCTCAAAGGCGGGCGTTGCTGGAGACGATGCGCACGAACGGGCTCATTGAAGAGGATGCTATCTGGTACTCAACGAGATCCGGGCAGCATAAATCACGAGTGGTACACCGACTGCCTTATCAGCGATTCAGCGACCACTTGATAGCGCGACACCTACTCAAGGCATACCTAGACGTGTCATCGCTGGCTTCCATCAAGGCCAGCTTTGCTGCCAACTCCCCGCTCGCGAGAGTCTTCCAGCTGACTGATCAAAACTTCGGCAACTATGCGGAGCCTGGATGGGCGCAAGCGCTGATCACGGAGTTCCCGGAGCGCGTGGGGAGGAAGATGCCGCCAAGGCACTGTGAGCTCTTCTTCGCCTTGCCGCGGGACACACAGGACCTGAACGCGTATTTCGAGCCGTTCATCGAGGGCCTTTTCTGGAGAAGTCCGACCGCGTTCACCGAGGGCACGCGGATGGTCATCAACCAGTACCTGGGCGCAGGTTCCCGGGCCTGGGAGCGCGTCATGGATGCGTTGACGGCAGTCGCGACGAAGCCCAACCATCCCTATCATGCCAAGCGGCTGTATAAGTATCTGTCGCGCTTCCCGATGGCCGACCGCGACCTGCACTGGTCAGAGTACCTGCGACGAAGATACGCGTCACCGACCATCCATCGACTTTTGACATGGGCAGAGAAACTCGACACCGTGACCATGACTCGCGACGCGGCAGCCGAGCTTGTGGTGTTGTTCTCCCTTGTCCTAACTACTGTCGTTCGCACTGATCGCGATCTTGCAACCAAGGCACTCGTACTGATCGGAGAGCAATATCCAGACGTGCTGTTCTCGCACGTTCTGACATGCTTGGGCTTCAATGATCCGTACCTGCCGGAACGGGTTCTCGCAGCCGCCTACGGCACGGTTCTGTCGCTGGTTGATTCAAGAAAGGCGGCTTCGTTCCGGCCGCTACTTGGAGATCTTGCTCAGAAGATTTACCGACAGATGTTTGCTCCTCGCGCACGCCACGCGACGCACCACACGCTCATACGGGACTACGCACTTGGCATCATTGAGGTAGCCCAGCGAGCAGGGTGCATAAAGCTGCCCAAGACTTCTGTCCGCTACCTTAGCCGGCCGTTCCCGAATACCCCGTCCTCATTCTCCAGCGATGGAACGCCCGACGACTCGGTCAAGCACGCGATTGGGCACCCCATCCAAATGGACTTTGGTAACTACACCATCGGTAGCCTGATTCCCAACAGGGCGAACTATGACCACGACAAACCAGACTATGTCCGAGTTCGAGCAAAGATCGAGCGCCGTATGTTCGACTTGGGGTATCGGGACGAAGCATTCAAGGACGTTGATGCCGAAATTGGCCGGCACTCATGGAATGCTCGTGACGAACACAAGGTGGATCGCTATGGGAAAAAGTACTCTTGGATCGCGTACTTCGAGATGTGGGGAGAACGCGACGCGAACCGCAAGCTTCCGGATTGGCGCCAAGGCAGCAGAACCCCCGACTGCGGCGTAGATCCATCATTCCCCAAGCCTCCACCGCATTGGACGCCGCCCCTGCCGGATCTCTTTGGGCCTGCTGCTGCTACGACCGAGGACTGGGTGGCCGGCGGGTACACGCCGAACTGGCACCCCATTCTGGTGGTCCCCGAGATCAACGGGCATCAAGGAGAATGGGTGCTCGTCGAAGGATTTGTCAAAGGGGCTGACGCTGAGCATGATCGTGAGCTCTTCGCCTTCCTCCGTGGGATGTTCGTGGCCAAGAAGGACGTTGACACGCTGAGGTCGAAGTTCCTGTCGATTTCCTACCCAGGAAACCACACGATCCCAGAGGGAGCGGAGGAGCACTATCTGTTCGCAGGCGAGCCTGGTCACCGCCATAGCTTTGCACGGCATCTTCTCCAGCGTAATGACAACTACCGCCGCCAAACGGCGGAGGCGTTCGATGAGTACGTGCGCGACTACAGCGCAGGTGAAAAACGGTCACTGACCATCAAGATCGCTTCGATGTCAGGCGAGGCGGCGGGCGACGAAGACGCTTCTGTCCTTGAGTTCGATTTCGCCGCCACTCGCCGTATTCCGGGTGTCCGGCTTGAGCTGCCGTCCATCCAGTTTGCCTGGGAGTCCTACCATTCCGTACACAACACGTTCACAGGCTTCGATATCCCTGCACCAAGCTTGATTCAGCGCCTTGGCCTCTCCTGCTGCGACCGCGCAGTTGATTTCTTCGATCCAAGCGGCGGTCCCGCAACGCTCTACAGACAAGCAGGCGAAGGCTATTCTGGCAACAAGCACAGGCTGCTCTACGTCCGGGCTGACTTGCTTCGCCGCTACCTTAAAGAGACTCGCCAGGTCCTCGTCTGGTGCAACTGGGGCGAGCGTGACTGGCTAAAGAAGACAGAGGAGCACCGCTTAATTCCCAACGAGGGCAGGCAGCGAGTCTTCCAGACTCACGCGCACATCCATCGGACCTTTTCGCAATGGTCCGCCAAAGACTGCGTCGTGCTGTAGGCGGCAACTAGCTCTACCTGTAATCTTGTTGCGGATGAGCTTGCTGATGACATGGCTATTAGTACGGTCGCCAACGCGGTTGCGGCGGATGCACTTCATCCCGATTTCACGCAAGCTTAGTGTCGATGGACGGGAAGTAGATGAAAGGCTTGATACCCCTAGCTTTCGCTTCCTTCTTGATGCCCGTTGTAGCGCCGAAGCCGTATAGGTGGAGTTCCTTCGCGCCGCCGGCTTCTGCTTCGCTCAGAGCTGTTCGGCACGCAGCGATCTTTGTCGGGAACACCTTGCCACGATACACAGCTGGCTCAGAAATCGCCGCAGCCTGATCACTCTTCTGGACGTACCAATAGCCGGCGCCCTCTTGAAAGATAGTGAATTCAGCCTTCACGCTTCTCCGTCCTTCGCCCAATTCGAGGGTGGTAATTTCTTGCCTGACGGGCAATTTTTTTGGCGACCCAAAAAATATTACTTTGAGTTTGAACTATAGCGCAAGTCAGCCCTTGTCGAATAATTATCGAAGGTGATAATTGAATATCTTTAATTAGACGATCAATTAAAGACGGCACGACAACCGGCTGGCACCGGTCGCCGTACCTAACCGCGCCATCCTTCATGGAGGAACGACATGGCTGCGAATATTCTACAAGTACCTCACCCGATCTCCACGCTGCCGCGGGACTGCGAGCTATCGCAGATTTTGGAGCTTCGCGACCCGTTTCTAATCCCGCTTTCTGATCTTGATCGACTGATCCAAGAAGCCCCAACAGCTAGGGTTCAGGGCTGGCTCTTTGGCGTGCGCGATGCCCGGATGATGCTCAAAGCGTGCATGGGGGCGGAGGTGGCGGTATGAGCGCGAAAGCTGCCCTTGCGGCCGTCCTCCTGGCGGTATCTGGCCTGACAGTGGCTCAGGCGGACCCGTCGATCTCCAACCCCGAGGGTGGCGTGCAGCCCGGGCCGTTTTCGCCGGACGATCCACTACCCGCGAAGTTGATCGCGGTCGATCCAGAGGCTGCGTCTTTTGTCGCGGAATACAACGCCAGGATCGAAGCTTTTTATAACGAGATGACCACCTATTACACGGTGGTCAACGGGTACTGCATCGCTACTCCCATGACGAGAAAACTCTTCTTCCTGATCAACCGACGGTAAGTGGGAAAAGGGGATTCATGGCCTCGGTTCGAGCACTTCGTCTAGTAGACGTTGCCACGCCTCCGGCGCTTGCAAAGGCGGTGTCTAGCGAGTTGCTGGCGCGCTTAAACATGCGGGAGATTCCCATATTGCTAATGCGTCAGCAGTCGGGGGCAGGGGGGGCTCCCTGGCTGGGGTTTTGCGTTCCATCGGATTGCACTGAATCAGGCGAGGTGGTCATCGATGCGCGCTGTGTCGAGCGCGCCGAGTGGGAGCCGCAACCAGAGCTGATTACCTCGATTTATCTGCATGAGGCGGCTCATCGTCTCCTGTCGGGCCACGGTCATAACGCTGCGTTCTTTGCGATGGTGCTGGTTCTGTATTTGCGCGCCGGCACAGGATCGATACCGTTCTGGCAGCGAGCCAAGCTGTACGACCTTCAGGATGAGGGCGCAAACGCGCCACAAGCCTTCGCGTGGGCCTGGAACGTAGCCCACGAGCTGGCGGCGAGCGATCTGACGGCAGATCGCTGCGCAGAAGTCATCAATGACCGATATCGTGTGTGGCGAACGTGGTTGGCCGGTGCCGATGAGCGGGCGCGGGTCAAGCGCGAAGCGGCTCAGGCGGCGGAAGAGCGTATCAAATCGATCAAGGAAAGTCGTTGGTGGTACGCCTTAGCCGGCTTTGTCGTGGGCGCAATTGGCGTCGTAGCACTGGCGCTGTAGAAGGGGGTGCCGGTCATACTGCCTTCGTCATTGGCGGAGGGCCTGCGTGATGGCCTCGATGCGCTGTGAGAACAGCGCATCATCGATGATGGTCGGATCTCGGGGCACGTCATCGCTGCGCGCATTTGCTTCAATCAGCAGCTCGGCCAGTTCGACCAGCTCCGGGTATGGCCGCGCTCCCGCCATCTGCTCACGCACCGTTTGAAAAAAATGTGCGGCTTCGCGCGGCATGGCTGTCTTTGCCAGCAGTAGGAGTCCGGTAACAGCACGCGTCGCGTAGTTGACCTGGTGCGCTCCGAGGTCGGTCGCGGCGAACGCCACAAGTCTGTCCATCAGCTCGCCGTGCTTGCCGTCCGCAAATAGTTCCAGCACGACTGCCTGCACGGCCGGGTCTCGCAGTTGGATGCGATAGGTTCGATCGCGACCAACAATCAGGCCAGTTTTCCGGTCCAGATAGCAAGGCTGAATACCCCGCGCCTCAAGGCCACGCGCGGCCTTCGCAATGGCTTCGTTAGCGCGCTTGAAGAACAAGTCGCTGGTGATGTAACGGCCCAGCTTGTCGGCAGGCATGGTTTGATCTCGTTGTAGAGGCATGAAACCAGCATACGCGCCCGGTGCCAACTCCGGAAGAGTGGATTTCGGAGTGTCCACGTGCGACCAATTCATCCAACCGCGACCAGATAACCCCAACTCTCGAACCTGAATGTGAAAGCTGCGGTTAGAGGTGATTGGTGGTCCAGAAGCGCTGTTCGGTGTCGCGATGGTTCAAGGTTTCAGCTTTACCTGTTGCGGCGCGAGCCCGGCCTTGGTCGCCTTCTCTACAATCATGGCGCGGAAGTGACGGGGGACTAGCGGATTGTTAGGGCTGAATTTCGCCAGTTCGATAGCAAGCTTATTCTGCAGAGCGTCAAGCGCAGCCGCGAGCGCTTGCTCTTCTCGATACAACTCCGCTGTCCGGCGCGAGACTTCGCGTGACAGTTGGTGATCTTGCGCTGTTGATGAAAGCTTGGCTTTGAGCTGCCTGATTTGGGTTTCCAAGTTGCGAGCATAGTTCTGCCACTCGCGCGCATTTCGCTCGGCAGCGAGGGCCCTGCCGAATGCCACGTAGCCGTCCATAGGTGTCCTATTTTTGCGTGGAGCTAGTGAACTTGCTGTTGCTGAAAGGAGAATACTCCGTGCCCGGGCTCTCCGGAAGCTCTAGGATTGCGCGACCAAATAACCTCAGCTCCCGGTTAAGCGCGACCAAATAACCTCTGAGCTGCCGGAGCCCCGCAGTGCAGCCCCGTGACATCCATCAACTACATTATCGTCACAGCAGCCAAAGATGACGAGCAAAGCATCGAGAGAGCGCCGCCGGTTGTGAAGACATTCGCTCAAAAAAGTAGATCGTCCACGCGTGGGCAATGAATAGAGAGAAAAACGTGATTGTGGACGAACGCGAGCCGAGGGATTTACGTCAATCAGAAGTGTCCGCGGAAATGGAACGGTCGGTCGATGCCCTCTGCGCGTTGAAAATCAGCCTGGACAGGTATGCGCGGCAGTGGATGGGCCAGCCGTTCATGGACGACTGGATGGACTCGCACAATACGTGCGCCTATTTCGGCGACAGCTTTCTGCGGCTGATCCTGCCGTTCATGGATTGGGAGCCGAGCGAGCCGCGGGACTACTATCGGGCCTACGTGAATCCGCGGTATGTGTTGGGTGCCAGCATCAAGGGTCGACCGGAGCATATCGACGACGACAAGGTGGCCGAAAAGATCGCTCTTTATTCCACCCACTTCGGTTCCCGGGACAATGCCTGCTACATCCGATATCCCGCGCTGGGCCTCTACTACGCCCACGAAGGCAAGCATCGCGTCGCGTTCATGCGAGCGCATGAGCAGCCCGCTATCGCCGCGTGGGTCCGAGATGCTAACTACCCAACGCCGGAGCGGATCGTTCTCATCGCCCCAACTGACGAACGCGATGAATGGCTGGCACTCTTGGACAAACGATATCTGCAGGTGCTGCGGCGGCCGAGGCTAAGCCAGCAACTGCTGACGACCTACGGGGTGAAGACGGTGAGATGGAAGACGGTGCCGGGCCTCCCCGACGAACAATGCGTTCGCGAAGCCATCTACGCGCGCAGACTACATCGAGAGCCAACGACAACTGCGGAACTGGATCGGACCCTGGACTTGGAGGACGTGCGACAGCAGCAACGGGAAGAGGCCGCTTTTGTCGAGAGAACGATCCTTGACCTAGAACCGCTGCGCCTTGCGTGGCGGCCGTACTTTGCCACCGTTGTGGCTTGCGCCGTCCTCGGACTGGTTCTGAGTGTGATTCCTTTCGATGGGGCGCGGGCGGTTGGTTGGGGGCTGACGGGCGTGGCGTGCGGATTAGCGACGGCTGTGAGCCTGCAGCGCTTCCGTGCACCGCGACGTGTTGTTCTGGAAAGGCCGCGACAGTAATCCTCGATGCGCTCGCTCGGCATTGCGTATTGCCCCCGCAGGTATCGCCGGAAACATCCTGGTGCAACCGGGCGCGGGCTCGGCGCCGGTCAAGTTAGCCTCTGATGTCTCGAAATCACGCGGGTAGGAATTCAGCTAGGCGCGATGTATTGCGGCTGTATCCCGATGGGAGCCATCATGGCCGGCGCTGGAGAGTGTGCCAGCGGATGGTCTGCGATGATGGTGAGCGCTTGCAAGCCCTTTTCACCGGCCTTGGTCGCGCCAATGTCCCCGCACGCAGGCGACGACTGTCTGCTGCGTCGGATCCCAGCGCCGCCAGCTGGGGCACTGATATGCTTGAGTAAAGCAAGCGCGGGCGCAGGGATATTCGATGCGCAGCGCGCGTGAACGAGGCGTGATGATGGTAGCACTTGTGTGGCTGACATCTGACAAAACCGCGCTCCCTAGCACTGAATTACCAGTTCTTCGTATCTGTCCCGATCACCAGAAGACGCCGCGATAGAGCTGAAGCGCGAGACAACAGTCTGCGTGAACCCCTTTTTGTAAAGCTCGCGGACAGAGTAATGATTCGCGTTGGTCATCAGGATGCTAACTCCGCGTGAGCGCGCTTTGACCAAGCAGTCGTGGAGCCTTCTCTGATCATCCCAAGAAAAGAGAATTTCATTGTATTTTATAAATCCATTTGAATTGTGCTTTACGGTATATGGCGGGTCAACAAAAACAAAATCCCCTTTTCTTGCGTCTTCTATTATTGGTTCAAAGTCGGATAATTTGATTGTGGATTGTCCAAGAACCCGGGACAGCTTGTTGAAGTCATCGTTTCTTAAGATGTTTTGCCTGGTTCCTATTGGGACGTTGAATTTACCCTGTCGATTGACTCTGTATATTCCGTTAAAGCATGCTCTGTTGAGATAGAGAATACGGGCTGCGCGCTCGGCAATTAGGCGCGGTTCCTCGTCCCTGATCCGGTAGTAATACTCCGTGTTATGGCTGACGGCATGGCTCTCCAGAAAGCGTGCGACCTGAGACGGTTGATTTCGTATGCCTCGATAGACGGCGATCAGGTCGTCACAAAGATCCGATAAGAGTGCTTCTTTAGGTTGAAGCGCAAAGAATACGGCGCCCCCTCCCAAGAATGGCTCAATGTATCTTCCCTTGATGGCTGTTGGCAGTAGATGTTTGTAATTCTCAACTAGCCATCTCTTTCCGCCGGGCCATTTAAGAAATGGCTTGCATGCGCTTGTGCTGTCGATATGGCTGAGTGCGCTGCTATTGTTGTGCCGCCGTCCTTGTTTCTTCGCACTATTTTCCCGCATTCCGCGTTTATCCGGCGTGTTTTGGATATCTTCGTTTGTGCAAGGTAGAATAAATCCCTTGTCGGTAAAATCGTTCGGCAAGTGTTGAACTCCTGCTCTGTAAGCTTTAAATTCAGGTGTCTCAGCTAGCCGAGCTTAATGCGGTCAATAAGATATGCCGAGTTTAAGTAGCCAACAACTGCCGGGTGTACTTTCTCCTGCCAGCTGTCGTCCGACGCGCGAATCTGTTTTCGTATTTCGGTTCCTGAAATACCTTGTTCATCGCTCTTGTCCCATAAAACCTGTACCGTGTACCCCTGCGCCTTGAGTTTTTCGATTTTTCGATGATTCCACTCGTCGCGAATTGTTGTGAAACAAACGACTGAGGTGGGAACGTAGTTGGGGAGCTCGGCAGGCCGATCAATCGGAAATTTCGTGAAAGAGTATTTTTCGCGGTGTACGCCAACGCTGGTAAGCATTTTTTCAATTGCTTCACAGCGTTCAACGTAGGTTAGAGGGTTGTCCGGCGCAAGCGACCGATGTGGGTCGTCAGCGCACTCGTCCAAGTGCGGTGCGTCCGGTTGGGCAATTCCGATGTACAGATGGTCAACCTGTGTTAAAGCAGCTTGAATATATTCGAGGTGTTCAAGGTGCGGAGGCTGAAACCGTCCGTGAACGCACCCATGTAATATAAGATTGGACTTCATTTTCAATTCTTCTCCGTGTCGATCCAGGTTGATTCGAAGTGACTCTTTAGGGATCTGTATAGCGTCACGTCGGATTTTTTTGGAAAACCTTTCTTCGTAATTCGCAGCTGCGGTAGTCCGCGGCCTTGGTCTCTCTCGCCTGTGCTTGGAGCGAATGGGCTTACCAAGCAATCATCGTCGGAGAAAAATAAGCGGAGAGGTTTAACTTCGTCGATTGTGTTTGGTTTGTAAAGACGAATCTCGAAGCAATTCGGATGGCTCTTCTGTAGTTCTTCAAAAAACATCATCGCCCCTTTTACTGTCGCAGAATATCCAGAAGTGCTGTCCATTTTTTCAAGTCTGTCGAATATCTGGTGGGCTTCGGGGTTTATAAGGATCATCCGGATTTTTGCACTTTGACGTTCAGCGTGTCGCACGGCGTCCCTTAATTCTTGTTCCTGCGCTTTTAGCTTTGACGCCCCGACTCCCATAAAATCGAACCCGGTGTGTGCGCTCGATAGTGCATCTTTATAATTGATTCCGGAGACGACACTGTAATCTGCATCTGTGATCCCATTTCTCCTAAGTTTTAGAATAAATGCAATCGGAGAGGCGGCAAAAATGGACAAAAAAATGATCGCAGGAATAATCAGCTTGAGCGACGACTCAAGATTGATTTTTCCGGCTTCGGTCGTGTGTTCTAAAACGAGAAAGAATATTGAAACAGCAGCGCTGACTGTGATAAGTACAATGAAAGCTATACTGGCAACCCAGTCTCGGACTCCAAGAAGACGATGCCTAGATGTCGCGAATAGCGCGAATCGCAATAAAAGTTTTACGAGATAGTGGGGCATTTTTTTATTTATAGGTATCCATCAGGATCCACGACCAGTTCTCAAAATCGTCGCGACGGTTTCGAATTTCGTCAATAGTTTCAAATTTTGGGTGCAATAGAAAGCCTCGCTCCCCAATACTGAACGTTGGTTTATCGATGGTTACTTCGTATACCAGTCCCAGGTGTTGGGTGCTGACGATCCGTGATTCGTCGTAAATATAACCTTTTGAAATTACGACCGGGTCACTTTCTACGATTAATTCCTCGCTGAGTTCTCGAAGAATATAAGTGCAGTCGGCAAGGTCGTCATCATTTGAGAACAGGTCCAGTGTGAGTTGAGCAAAATCGTCAACCGATAAATGCCCGCCGAGCATCATCGAATACTCACCTCGCAGCCGGCTTTCCGGAAGACGACCGCTCCGCATGTGCGTGAGATATTTCTTCTTATGCATTACGATGAATACCGAGACTAGTTGAACAACGTCAAAGGTCTCTTCGGCATCTCGCCGTAACATTGGAACGGCAAGGCGGGTTAACTCAGTTCGATCTATTGGTCTCCGATGAAAACCAATTCCGGGTATCAGTCTGGAAAGTTCTGCCCGGGGAATCACTGCAATATTTTCATCAAGCTTACTCTTGACAAATCGCGTTGCCACATATTCTTCCGCTTCGAAGTCGCGAAGCGCAAAGGATCCTTGGAAAACACGCTTGAAGCGCGATTTTTCACCATGTGACAATATGTCCGTCGACAGCTTTGACTTCATTGTCTGCCAAGGTGTTTTTCCTGCGGATATCAGTTTCTTGTCACGGAGCGCAAGTGCCACGATTTCCCGAGCTGAAAGTGGCTTGTTTTCGGTCTTCAGATAGTATTCGGCAACATCCAAGAACGTCATGGACGGCTCGCCAGTCAGTTCAAACTGATCACTGTCCCGTGCGGTTGTTGAGTGAGTTTTATCGTTTTTCATGCCAGCAGTATCTTTCCAGCAGGCCCTTCGATGCAGTGCCCGATCATTTGAGCCGTCAATCCCATCTGTTCGAAGAGCTGGAGGGTTGTCGAACGATTCTCAACAGGAAGCACGAATACAAGCCCTCCGGCCACTTGTGCATCAAAAAGCAGCGGCGCCCGGGGGTGTGATCGTAACGCAGCGGCGTTGCTGAACTTCTCCGCGAAACTGAGGTTGTCAAAGTAGAGGCTGGTCGTGGGAAGTTCGCCGCGGTCGAGATATGGCCCCAAGGAAGAGTAGATCGGCAAGTCAGCAACCGCGATCTGAGCCGCCACGCCTTGTCGTAGCAGAAGGCGATGAGCATGGTTAACCAGCCCGAATCCCGTTACGTCCGTGCACTGCTCTATTCCGATCTGATGCAATACGTCGGCGTGAGCGGCACTTCTTTTTAGTACCCCTTCGGTAAGGACGTCACGAAGCTCATCGTCCTTTGCCGCGCTTGTCTTCCACAAGATACTTGCTACGCTGCTACCCAGGGGTTTTGTGAGGAACATCGGATCCCCCGGGCGAGGTGCGCGAGCTCGCGTCTGATTTTTTGGTACAGGGGTGCCAACAACAGAAAAGCCGAGAGAAAGGTCGGTTTGTTTGGCCAGAGTGTGGCCACCTACCAGTGTGACACCGGCGTCCGACAATTCAGCTAGCGCCCCAGCCATCATGCGAGTCACTACGTCGCTCGACGCATCCATTCCATATGGGACGCCAAGGTGAGCCAAGGCGAACTTGGGTGTGCCAAAGCTGGCGTAAATATCTCCCAACACATGGTTTACAACTACACGTCCGAAATCCTGAGGGTCAGGGACCATCGGGAATAGCACGTCGACAGTCGCCAAAAGTTCGGTGTCTCCAACTGAGTATCGACCGCTATCTGGAAACGCGACGTTGAGATCCGGCATAAACGCTGTCGGAGCACGACCAACGAGATCGTCGAGCAGGTTCTCAAGGTCGATGGCCGGCGCTTTCTTCGAGCATCCCCCATCGGTAGCCAAATCAATGAATCTCATTCTTGTTATGTCGGGCGCGGTCCCCAGCCCTCGCGAACGTAGTTTGGTCTGTGCACCGCTCTTGAGGTTAGGTTCTCTAAGCGGCCGAACATTGAAACGCCCCGGCTGCGGCAGTTGCACGCGTGCGCTGAGACGGCTCATGATTGTAGGACAAGGCGGAGATATTCCTGTTGATGGAGTCTCCCAAGATTCAACAAAACCTCCTTCGTTTTGGTCGGGGTTGTCGATGTGCCCTACCTTTGGGGGGGGGCGATCCCTCCAAGCTGAGCGGCGGACTGTTCTGTCATGCCGTGCAAATCAATATTGAAGTGCGCTGCGGTGGCGCGATCGCTAGCGGGAGCTGTGGGATAGAGCAATCGGTGTTACCCGTAGTGCGTCGAAATCGACGCATGTAGACGAGGTGCGATTGGGTTGATGGCACAAAACGACGCAATTTTGACGCACCGTTAGGTGGCCGAAGTCTTGCCTCTGCGTCATACACCGAAATCAACGCAGAATCGACGCATCGTTAGCTACCGTGGGGCGTCCACTACACGTTCTGCCTCAACTTCCTCTGGCTGTTTGCGCTGGCAATCTTGAAGCGAGCAAGTTTGTCGACCTTGGGTGAATGCTTAACGGGCCGCGACGTTTTTACCATGGCAGGTTTGACTCGCGCGCCTCCTCTTTTGCCATGGACGGCACGGCCGTATTTCCCGATGCTGTAGTCCGAGAGGTGCCCCATGAACTGGGCAGCATCTTCCAGGGAGACGGTCGGATCGGCCTTCAGATCAGAGGCGGCCTGGTGACGGAAGCAATATGGGCTGACCCGGGTCCGAAGCTTCGGGAACGTGGCCTTGCCCAAGGTCACGATTGAGTTATAAAGGTAGTCAGCATTGTGACGGACCGTAGCGTGGCCGATTCCATTCGCCGCCACATCTTGCGCCGCCATCGATAGTAGGACCGCGAGCGCCGGGTGCGGCTTCTCCGTGGCAGGTGTCTTAAATAGGTAACGTCTGACTGGCTGTCCGCGTTCTGTTTGCTTGTCGTCGCTACACTTCGCGCCCGTTACTTCGATCGCGAGTCCATCTCTAAGGTATGCGATTTGCACGCCCGACTCGAGTTCAGCTGGGCGACAGCCCGTAAGCCAGAGTACGGACAGCGCCGGAAGCAGTTTCGGCCGCGATTGGAGCCAGCAGGGTTGGGAAGCATGATCGAACATGACTTCCCTCCAATCAGGCGGCAGCAACTTGAGTACGGATTTTTTGGCTTTCCCCATTGGCGGTCTTCTGTTGGGTTGAGTGTCAGGCGCTTTTTTGGCGGCCTGCCGGTCGGATTTCTGAGTGGTTCGAAATCGGCACAAACCACCCCCGGTCTGCTGTGCAGCCCGACCCCTGAGGGGTGTGGGGCTCGAACTGCTTCAGCCACAACTGGACATGTCTGTGCATGTCGCTGTTGTGTCTGAAACAGCTCGAGCCCCCCCTTGTCCGACATGCTTTTCGCATGCCTTTTGGACAAGGGACCGACACGATTTCGATGTGATGGAAATCGGGCTGCTCGGCCGCTGATCGATGGTGTGTACGTATGGTTGGTGTCAGTGCGAACGGGGTTCGCGATAGCGCCGGGAAGCTGTCTACAACCCATCGGTTCGCTCGCCACGTCGTTGTTCCCGCGCCCGCCCGTGGACGGCTGCGCTGCCCACCCCGCAGGGGCGTGGACA
>RepKanNP_Acetate_BrdU_F21BDRAFT_1000045_pt1 | contig 59680 bp, 62 predicted proteins | sample RepKananBrdUF21B_FD_10624 | JGI IMG/M metagenome (IMG submission 10624)
GCCGAGCCACGCCATGCGCATCCTCTTCTTCAGCAGCCACCGTTATGACGAAGACAGCTTCCGTGCCGCACAGGCGCGCGGCGGCCACGGCTTCGACCTCGTCTTCCAGCGCGCGCACCTGGACGCGCAGACGGCGCCGCTCGCTGCGGGTTTCGACGTGGTCTGCCCGTTCGTCAACGACTCGCTCGATGCCAACGTGCTGGCCGAACTGGCGGCAGGCGGCACGCGCCTGATCGCGCTGCGCTCGGCGGGTTTCAACCATGTCGATCTGGCAGCGGCGCAGGGCCTGGGGCTGACGGTGGTGCGCGTGCCGGCGTATTCACCACATGCGGTGGCCGAGCATGCGGTCGGCATGATCCTTACGCTCAACCGGCGGCTGCACCGCGCCTGCAATCGCACGCGCGAAGGGGATTTCTCACTGGATGGGCTACTCGGCTTCGATCTGGCGGGCAAGACGGTGGGCGTGGCCGGCACCGGGCAGATCGGACAGGTGTTCGCGCGCATCATGGCGGGCTTCGGGTGCCAGTTGCTGGCGTTTGATCCGTTTCCGCAGGCGTCGCTCGCGGCAATAGGCGTGCGCTACGTGCCGCTGCCGGAATTGCTGGCGCAGTCCGACATCGTCAGCCTGCACTGCCCGCTCAATGCCGAGACGCACCACCTGATCGACGCCAGCGCGCTCGCCAGCATGAAGACGGGCGCCATGCTCATCAACACCAGCCGTGGCGGCCTGGTCGACAGCCCTGCCCTGATCGACGCGCTCAAGACCGGCCAGCTCGGCCACCTGGGGCTGGACGTGTATGAGGAGGAAGCGGACCTCTTCTTCGAAGACCGCTCCGCCGATGTGCTGCAAGACGATGTATTCGCGCGGCTGCTGACCTTTCCCAACGTCATCGTCACCGCGCACCAGGCGTTCTTCACGCGTGAGGCGCTGGCGGGCATCGCCGACACCACACTCGCCAACGTGGCGGCGTGGACGGCCGGTGCGCCCGTGAACGTGGTGAAGCCCTAGTTACGCCGCCTCGGCCTTCGGCTTGGACAGTTCGCGCTCACCTTCTTTCACGTAGATGGAGTTGCGCGGCTGCGCCAGCACGCGGCGCACCATCGGCTCGAAGAACGACAGCGGCAGGTTGTCGTAGTCAGCCATGAAGGCGGCGCCGTCGTACTTGGCGCAGAACTCGGCGGTGCGCTCGAACAGCTCGGGCTGGCTGCGGTATTGCTCGCGCAGGTTGCGGTCCAGGCCCAGGTGGTGGAAGAAGTAGTAGCCCTGGAAGATGCCGTGCTTCTCGACCATCCACAGGTTCTCGGGGCTGACGAAGGGCTTGAGGATGGCGGCGGCGATGTCCGGGTGGTTGAAGCTGCCCAGTGTGTCGCCGATGTCATGCAGCAGCGCGCAGACCACATATTCCTCATCCCGGCCGTCGCGGTGGGCCAGCGTGGCGGTCTGCAGGGAATGCGCGAGGCGGTCGATCGGAAAGCCGCCGCAATCGCCGTCCAGCAGCTTCAGGTGCGCGAGCACGCGGTCGGGCAGCGCACGAGCGAATGGCATGAACTCGGCCGAGATGGCGGCCCAGTCCTCGCGGGTGCCGTGCTCCATGTGGGAAAACGTCGCGCGCGGGGCAGTGTCGTGCGTCATGGGGTGTCTCCTTCGTCGCCTGAATCGGTCTGGTGTGCCGCGTCATGGGTGCGCAGCTTGTTGTGGATAACCACTGTGGATATCCGCTGTGGATAACTATTGTGGATAACGTTGGGGCATTCTCTGCCCGGGGCTTGCGCGCAGACTGTCAAGCATTTGACAATGATCCGCGCCCCCTTCGACGCATTCTGCCGACATGCCAGCCGAAGCCTCCCACACGATCCCCGCCCCCACCCCCGCGCAACTCGCACAAGGCTGGTTGCGTGGTGCGCCTGCCGACCTGCTGGCGGAGATCGCGCCCGCCGCACGCCTCATCACCTACCCCGACGGCGAATGCATCCACCCCCACGGCGGCCCCGCGCAGGGCATGTTCCTGATCGTGCGCGGCCGTGTGCGCATCAGCCGTACGACCGATGGCGGCAGCGAACTTGTCTATGGCGTGCTGCGCGCGGGCGAGTGGTTCGGGGAAATCGCCCTCATTGACGGCGGCGGCCGCACACACAGCGCGCATGCCCAGGGGCCGACCACGCTTATCCTGCTCGGCAGCGCGGCCTTTGCGCGCGTGGTGGCGGCCTATCCGGCCGGCATGTGGGCGCTGATGCAACAGCTCTGCCAGCGCATCCGCCTGATCTTCGACGAGTTCGAGCACGCCAGCGAAATGCCCGCCGATGCGCGCCTCGCCCAGCGCCTGCTGCAGCTTGCGCGGGCGAGCGATGGCCGTACCGTGGCGGCCAGCAATGAAGAACTGGGCCGCATGCTGGCGCGCTCTCGGCAGACCATCTCCAAATACCTGCAGGCGTGGCAGCGCGCGGGGTGGATCCGCTGCCACTACCGAGCGGTCGAGATCGTCGATGCGACAGCGCTGCGTGCACTCGCCGGCAGCCACTAGCTGAGTGCCCCCTTCGACCGGGGCACGCGCACCCAGGCTCGCGCCGCTAGAATGCCCCACACGCCGCACGCAGGCTCACCCGTGGCCTGCCACCCACCGCCTCAGTCTCCATGACACCCATGCTCTCGCCGGCCTCACCCGAAGGCCGGCGCCTTGTGTTGCTGCTTGGCCTCGCGCAAACGGTCTCGTGGGGCACGCTCTACTTCACCTTCACCGTCTTCCTTGCGCCGATGCACGACACGCTCGGCTGGGCGCGGCCGTTCCTGGCGGGCGGGTTCTCGCTGGGGCTGCTGGTGTGGGCGCTGTGCTCGTTCTGGGTGGGCCGCGCGCTGGACCGCTGGCCCGCGCGGCGCGTGATGGGCATGGGCACGGTGCTGGCCGCGGGCAGCCTGCTGGGGTGGTCGCTCGTCTCCGGTGAAACGGCTTTCCTGCTGCTCTGGCTTCCGCTGGGCGTGGCGATGGCCACTACGCTCTACGACCCCGCCTTCGTCGTGCTGCGCCAGGCGTTTGGCGATGCCTACCAGCGCCCCATCATCGGCCTCACGCTGATTGCGGGGTTCTCCAGCACCATCTGTATTCCGCTGGCGCAGTGGGGCGTGGAGCACATCGGCTGGCGCCACACGCTGCAGTGCTTCGCGCTGGCGCATCTGCTGATCTGCTTGCCTATCCATGCGCGGCTGCGCGTACGGCCGCCGGTGCACGCGCTGGCAGAGGCCACCGGTCCGACGGCGCCTGCGCAACCTTCCGCGTGGCGCATGGCGCTGCGCATGCCGGTGTTCTGGGCGGTGGTGCTGGCGTTCGTCGCCGTCGCCCTGACCAACACGGTGCTTGGTGCGCACCTGATTCCGCTGCTTTCCGAGAAAGGAGAGCCAACCAGCCGCCAGTTGCTGATTGCGGCGCTCATCGGCCCGGCCCAGGTGCTCGGCCGGCTGGCGATGATGCGGTTTCGCCTGGCGCACCCGGTGCGCATCGCCCCAGCGACATATGTGGCGATGGCGCTCGCGCTTGTGGTGCTCGCCCTCTCCAGCGGCCCACTGCTGCTCGTCTTTGCGCTGGTCTACGGTGCAGCCAACGGCATCAACACCATGCTGCGCGCGATCGCCATGCCGGAGCTGGTCTCGCGCAGCCAATACGCCACACTCAACGGCCTGATGATGACGCCCGTGCTGCTGGCCCAGGCCAGTGCGCCGTGGTTGGGCGCACTGCTATGGAAGGCCTCCGGCGGCTATGCGGCGGTCGAATGGGCGATGGTGGCCGCGGCACTGGTCGCGCTCGGCGCCTTCACCTACGGGTTGTGGCACGCCCAGGCCCGCCCGATGCGCAAAACACCCGAGTGACGCAATCGCCATGGCTCTGACACCACTTTGCACGCAGAAGATTGCTTATAGGAACCTTTATTGACGCAAAAGTGTCTTGAAACATGAGACGTGATGTTTCATTCTCATGCTATGGCAGCCGACTTCTTGCGGCACCGCCAACGGAGGACACACCGTGTCACAGGTTCATCTGGAAGCAGGGTCCGTCAGCGAACAACTCCCGTGGACAGTCCACGAGATCGCTTACGGCAGCATCGACGTTGCACGCGTGCGCGAGAACCGCACGCTGTTCTATCTCGTGGTCAGCGCCTCGTTTGTCGAGAGCGGCTCTGATCTCTATGCAGGCAATCTCGCCCAGTACTACGCAGATCGCCCAGAAACCGCTCACTGGCTGATCGCCCACTGGGAGCGCGAAGAGCTGCAGCACGGCCGCGCCCTGCGCTGCTACGTTGAAACCGTCTGGCCCGAGTTTGACTGGGAGCGCGGCTACGCCCGCTTTTTCGACGAGTACTCCCTCACCTGCTCGATCGACCAGTTCGAGCCGACGCAGGCACTGGAAATGGTGGCGCGCTGCGTGGTCGAGATGGGCACCGCCACGTTCTACCGCGCCATCGCCCAGGCCGCCACCGAGGCCGACGAGCCCGTGCTGCGCGACCTCGCCAGCCGCATCTCGGCAGACGAAGTCCGTCACTACAAGCACTTCCTGCGCTTCTTCAACGAGTGCAATGCCCGCGAAGGCGTCGGCCGCGCGCGCGTGCTCAAGGCGCTCGCCTCACGCCTGCGCGAAATCAAGAACGAAGATTCGATGATCGCCCTGCGCAACGTGCTGCGCATCGAACGCGGTCAGGAAGACGTGCCCGAGGCCGATGTACGCGCACTCAACTCGCTTGTGAGCGCGCTGGTGCGCTCGCACTTACCGATCGACATGGCGGCCAAGATGCTGCTCAAACCGCTGCGTTTGCGGCCGATGATCGAACGCTCGATCCGACCGCCGCTGGTGGCACTGGTGCGGCGCGTGGTCTTGCACTGACCTTCACGCGCTGCGCAGACCCAAAGAAAAACCCGGGCAGATGCCCGGGTTTTTCGTTCAAGCCATCAACGCGAGTCGATTAGAACTTGTGGCGCAGACCAACCATTGCACCCATTTGGTTGCTGCTGTCTGCCGGCGTCGTACCCACTGCAGGCGTGTGGTACACATCACCCATGCCCGCCACACCCAGGATCGAACCGCTGCTGTTCTTGGCATAAGCCAGGTTCAGGTAGGCATCCGTACGCTTGGACAGGGCGTAGTCGCTGCCCACCACGAACAGCCACGGGCTACCGACAGCGCTGCCCTTGTCCTGCTGGTAGTACGCTGCGCCCGTTAGGGACACCGCCGGCGTGGCTTGGTAGCCAGCACCCAGCCAGTACAGGTTCGAGCGCGTATTTGCCGTCGTGGCGACGATGTCGGCGCTCGCGTTGGACCAGCGGTAGCCCGCAAACAGCTTGGCTGGGCCAAACGCATAGGTGCCAGCCACCGTAGCGCGTTGCTGCTTGCTGTTCGCCGTCAGGAGGGTGTTGCTGTTCGTTTGGTCATACACGGCACCAATCGAGAACGGGCCCGCTGCGTAGTTCGCACCCGCGCTCCACTCACGGCCAACCTTGTTGTTGCCAGCGATTTCCTGGCCGTCATTGCGCGTCGAGTACAGCGCCGACGCGGTCAGGCCACCAAACGTACCGATGTACTTCACGGCGTTGTCGGCACGGCCACCCATCGCCGCATCTTGCGACAGGATCGAGTAGCGCGAGGTCAGCGCCATCGGGTCGTACTTGGTCGTGAAGTCGTACAGCAGGTTCGTCTGGCGACCCAGCGTCAGTTGACCCCACTGGCCTTGCAGACCGACATAGGCAGTACGGCCAAACAGACGACCATTGCCGTTCGTATCCAATTGGGCCGACTTGCCGTCGTCGAGCGTGAAGCCGCTTTCCAGGTTGAAGATGCCCTTCAGGCCGCCGCCCAGGTCTTCAACGCCACGCAGGCCCCAACGCGAACCCGTCATTTCGTTGCCCGATTGCAGGGCCGTGCGCGAGCCACCGTTGCCCGGGCCTTTGTTCACCCACTCGACGCCGGCATCAACCGTACCGTACAGGGAGACGCTCGATTGCGCGAATGCACCAGCCGAAACCAGGGATGCGGCAGCCGCCGCAAACAGCTTGATCTTCATATCGTTTTCCTTGAAAAACACTATCGCGGGGAATTGCGATGCGGTAATTATGTATCCCCAAGGAATGCATTTAACAATTGACGAAATCAAGCTGTGGCGAATATGAAACCTAAGCCACGAAAGAAAAATATCCTTGTATTTTCAATAGTTTACGCAACACAAACAATCGTTGTAAGCACGGCTTACGCCGGCACAATCCCACAACTCACAAGTTCCAATCCATCAATTCCGAAAAATAATCCGATAGACGACAAAAAATAAACTATTGCAGATCACGTGTTTTCGATTATGATTCGCCCGAAGCTTGAATTACAGTTTCACAGCTTCATATCGACTTTAAAGGCCGCTTGAAAAAGCGGCCTTTTTTTTGCCCGCGCGCATGCCCGTGCACCCGATGGCTTTACGGGTATCGCTGCGTACTGGTGGTATCGAAGAGATTGGGCGCCCGAGCCACCGCAAGAATGCGTGTCTGCCGGCGCGACGTCGTGGGACGCCGGTGGTCAGGCAGCGAGCCCGACCTTCTTGGAGATACGGTGCTTGAAGGTCGAGACCGTCTTCGGCGAGATGCCGAGGCGCTGGGCGATCTCCGTGTTCCCGTAGCCTTGCGTGAGCAGCTGGTTCACGCGCAGCTCCCGTTTGGTCAGCGTGGCCAGGCCCGCACCTTCCGTGGGGCCCATCGCTGCATGGGGAAACGACAGATACCCGCGTGCGGCCAGCAACAGGGCCGCCGACAGGACAGCGGTGGCTTCCGATTTTTCGACGTAGGCATTCGCACCGGCCAGGAAGGCCAACCGCGCGTTGTCGTCTGCGCTTTCCGACGAGATCGTCACGATGCCGATGTCCTGGCGTTGCGCGCGAACCCGCCGCACCAGTTCAAGGCCATCGAGGCTGGGCAGATTGATGTCGATGATCGCCAGCTTGGGGCGCGCCGAGCGGATCAATTGCAGCCCCTCCGCCCCATCGGCCGCAGTGGCTACAAGCTGCAGATACGGCGACCCGGCAAGCAGCGCTTGAATGGACTCGAGAACGAGGGGGTGGTCGTCGATTGCGACCACGGAATGAAAGGCTTGACCTACGGCGGACATGGACTGGGGCGCACAAGCTCCGGGAGCATCCCGTCACGTTGCGTTGCAAATGGCTGACAGATTCTCTCGTGCGAGTGCGCGGGCAGAACGCAAGTTCCTCGCCGTACAGGTTTGCCAGAGATTTGCCGCGCCCCAGCTACAAACTGCAACGTTGCGTCAATTTTCTGCGACGGTGCCGCGGTCACGCCAGCCGGAACACATCCACCGCGCCACGCAGTTCCTGCGCCTGTTGACGCAAGCTCTCAGCGGCGGCTGCGGCTTCTTCCACCAGCGCGGCGTTCTGCTGCGTCACCTCGTCCATCGACGTCACCGCCTGGTTGACCTCTTCAATGCCCTGCGACTGCTCGCGCGAGGCATGGCTGATCTCGCCCATGAAGCCGGCGATGCGCTCCACACGCGTGACGATGTCCTGCATGGCGTCCCCCGCACCACGCGCGGCTTCGTTGCCGGCCTGCACCTCTTCCACCGAGCGGTTGATGAGTACCTTGATCTCCTTGGCGGCGGCGGCGCTACGTTGCGCGAGGCTGCGCACCTCGCCCGCCACCACGGCAAAACCACGGCCCTGCTCGCCGGCGCGGGCAGCTTCCACGGCGGCGTTCAGCGCCAGGATGTTGGTCTGGAAGGCGATGCCATCGATGATGCCGGTGATGTCGGCAATCTTCTGCGCCGTGGTGTGGATGCCCGACATCGTGCCGACCAGGCGCTCGACGGTCTGCCCGCCGGCGTTGGCCGCCTGGCTGGCGGACTGCACCATGTCGTGTGCATGCTGCGCGCTGTCAGCGTTCTGGCGCACGGTCGCGGCCAGCTCCTCGATGCTCGATGCGGTGCGCTCCAGACTGCCCGCCTGCGCCTCGGTGCGCGCGGAAAGGTCTGCATTGCCCGCGGCGATCTGGCCGGTGCTGGAGGCGATGGTGGAGGCGCTTGCGCGCACCTTGTCGACAATACCCGAGAGACCATCGCCGACACCGTTGATGGCGCGCATCAACTGGCCGATCTCGTCACCACGGGTGGCGGGCAGGCGGTGCGTCAGGTCACCGGCGGCCACGCGCTCTGCCACCATCACCACTTCGGCCAGCGGTGCGCTCACCGCACGGCGCAGCATCCACCAGAGGCCTGCGGCCAGCAGCGCACCCAGCGCCAGGCCCAGCAGCAGGAACCGGTTGCGGGCAGCGATCAGATCGGCTTCCAGTTCGTCCACGTAGGCCGTGCCGGCAATCACCAGCGTCCAGTCCGGATACTGCGAGAAGACGGTGAAGCGCTCACGCGTGGCGCCGCCCTCGGTGTCGGCCAGCGTGTGGCGCAGGATGCCGTCCTTCTGCTCGATCATCTCGCGCACCCAAGACTGGCCAGCGGCGTCCTTGGCGTCGAGCAGGTTCTTGCCTTCGCGCGCCGTGTTGCGGTCGATCAGCACCTTGCCCTGGTCGGCGCCGGGCTTGCCGTCAATGACGAAGTAGCCACCCGTCTTGCCGACGGTGTGCGCGCGGATCTTGTCCTTGAGCAGCGCCAGTTCAGTACGCACGTCCACCCCCACGTACAGCGCACCGACCACCTTGCCGGCAGCATCGCGCACCGGCTCGTACTTGCTCATGTAGGGCACGCCAAACAGCCATGCCAGTCCGCGGAACGGCTCGCCCGCCATCAGCGCCTTGTAGCTGGGGTGGGCGCGATCGAGCAGCGTGCCGATGGCGCGTTCGCCGTTCTCCTTCTTGAGCGAGGTCGTCACCCGTACGAAGTCGTCGCCGGTGCGGGCAAACACAGTGGCGATGGTGCCGCCGGTGCGGGCGAAGAACTTGTCCGGCACGGTGTAGTTCAGGTTCAGCACCGTGTCGCCGCTCTTGAAGGTGGGCGTGGGCTTGCCGGCCACTTCCACGGTCTGCGCCGGGTCCACGCTGTAGGGGCCAGGGGCGGCATCGGCAAAGGCGGTGAGGAAGCGGTCCGCCTCGGTGCGCATGGCGCCGTCGAAGAGCGCAATCATGTCGCGCATGGCGGCCTCCTGGTCACGCATGGCCGATTGCGCGTTGGCTTCCAGCGTGCGCAGGCTCGCTTGCGAGTTGGCCAGCGCAAAGGCACCGAACACCAGCACGAGGGCAATCAGGCCGATGGCAGCCAGCCGCGTGCCAAGGCTGGTGGCGGGTTCGGAGGCGGAGTGGCGAGGGGGCGTTCGCATGCTTTTTCCTGGTGATCGACAGTCGGGTTAACAACGGATCACCGGCGAAAAGCTTGAGCGCAAACCTTTAACAGTCGTCATTGTCCGGAAAACCAGACACTGTCCGACGCACCGGACAACAGACAGCCGCCCGCCTAGAATGCTCTGGCCGCCCAGCCTTCCGCCCAACACGAACCAGGACACGACATGCGCAGACTCCAGCCGCTATGCCACGGCATCACCTTCGCATTCACCGCCGCAGCCTTGCTGTGCGCGATGCCACCCACGCAGGCCGCCTGCGTGGTGCCGCCGGCCGAGCACACCATCGACCCGCCCGGTTTCTACGACGATCCGGCCGGCTACCAACAAGCCGTCAAGCCCATGCGCACGTACATCGACCGGCTCAACAAGGCCGCGGAGGCCGGCGACTGGGCCTGCACGATCGATCTGCTTGAGGGGTGGGCACGGGCCGGCGCCTTGATGGGGCCGATCACCGGCTACCAGGGGTACTACGAGCGCTCGTGGGCAGGGACGGACTTCGCGCTGGTACTCCTGCGCGCGCAAAAGCTTGGGCGCCTCGATGCGCCGCGCGCTGCCACCATCGACAACTGGCTCACCCGCATCGCCATCGCCACCCGCGACGCGCAAGAGATCAACAGCCTGCACAACAACCTGACCTACTGGGCCGGACTTAACCTGGTAGCCATCGGCACGGTGGCGCGTCGGGGGGACCTGGTGGACGATGGCGTCGCCCGCGTGCGGGAAGGCATCCGCGATATCGGCCCGCATGGCGAGCTGCAGCGCGAACTCAAACGCGGGGACCGCGCCTTGCACTACCACACGTTCGCGCTGCTGCCGCTGGTGTTCACGGCCGAGCTGGTCAGGCCGCGCAACATCGATCTGTACGCCGAAAACCAGCACGCGATCGGCCGGCTGGCAGACCTCGTCACGCGCGCGGTGCAGGACCCGGACAGCTTCCGCGCCGTGAGCCCCATCAAACAAAACCTGTTTCCGTGGACCTTCCAGGACGAGCTGTCGTGGATGGAGCCCTACTACGCCAGCCAGCACGATTCGCGTCTGCCGGCGCTGATTGCGGCACGGCGTGCCTTCCATGAATGGCGGCTGGGCGGCAACGTCACGCAGGCGTGGGGCGTGACGTTGCCTTAGCGCCGCGCTAGGCGCCGCAGGTCAGCGCCACGCGCTGCGGCACCAGCTTGTCCGGGTTGCCCGCACCCAGGTCGATGCGCCAGTCGGCGCCGTGCGTGCCGGTCACCTCGCGGCCATCCACGGTGGCGCGGCAGCGTGCGGCGTTGGCAAAGCGGATGAACGGGCGCGTATAGCCCGCCACGTCGACAGACAGCGAGCGGCCATCCGCACTACGCTGCCAGTTCGACAGCCGACCACTGGCATCGCGCACGTAGGGTTGCGTTGGTTGGGCGCTGTCCAGCGTGAAGCGCGCTGAACCGCTGGTCAGGTGGATGTACGTGCCACCCGGGCCGGCCACGTAGCCCGCCACGTCACGTGCATCGGCCAGACGCGGTGCGCCGGTGCCGGCCCAGCGCACGGTGCGCAGATCCCCATTACCGCGCACGACCCAGGCGTCGCCATCCCGCGCGACGGCAAAGCTGCGGAAATCGAGCACCTTGTGGATGTAGTCCGATGCGTAGATGGGCATGACGGGTTGCGTGAGCGCCCAGTCATACACCTGCCGCAACGCGCTCAGCGAGGCGAGCTTGGTGCCCGAATACATGTGGTAGTAGATGCCAATCGGCTTGAAGCGATAGGGCTTGTCGGTCAGTTCGAACGTTTCGATGGCCCGCGAAAAGCCGTAGTACGGGCCGTGCCAGAGGTTGGTGTAGATGTTCTCGTTCTGCTCGGGCGCGAACACCTGGAACAGGCCATTGCCCTTGTCCACACCCAATGGCGCGATAGCGGTCCAGCTCGGGTTGGAGCGTGTGATGTACGTGTCGCCGCCGTTCATGTTGAGCACGCCGGCCTCCACCGTCTTCTGCACGGCAATCTGCGGCACCTGACCGTTGCCGCTCCACAGCAACACCTTCACACGCTTGTCTGGCGGCGCCAGCTTGGTGTTGATGTAGTCGATGGAGCCAGCGATCTCGCGGTCGAAGCTGAAACGGTAGTTAGGGATCTTCAGCCCGAAGGCGTCAGCGCCCTCCTCTTGCGCAGCCTGCGTTGACGTGGGCGCATCGGCCGTGCGCAGCCAGTTGAACGGGTGCGAGAACGTGTGGCTTGCCAGTTCCACATATGGCTGCGCGAAGATGCTGCGCGCGATGGGCTCGAGCTGCGGCGTGAGCTTGGGGTACATGCCGTCGGACGCCACCTCGCCCTCGATGATCGACACGGTGGTCGGCACCTTGTAGCGCTCGAAGATCTCTCGCAGCAGCGCCTGGCCGGAGAACTCGCCCGGCGGGAACTCGGTGCGCGAGGCAAAGCCGTCGCCGTCGATATGCACGGTCATCAGGCGGCGGCCGTTTTCGGTGGTGGTATCGGGCACCGGCATGGGGGGCAACGCCAGCGCGCGGCGCAGAAAATCCAGCGGCTGGATCACCCAGCGTGCCTGGTCCACGTCGGGCATGCGAAACACGCCAAACGGGCGCAGCACGTAGCCGCCCCACGGCGTGATGGCGGCCGCGTCGAACGTGTAGTCACCCGCAGACAGGCGCAGCAGCGACTGCGCACCCGGCGTTAGTGGGTCGACCTGCACACCCACGGCATCGCGCCGTTCAGGGTGCGGTTGCAGCTCGAAGCCGACCATCGGATCACGCGAGACGATCGACAACGGCCCCGAAGGCGACCCCGGCACGGTCTTCAGGCCCAGCGTCTGCGCCATCGACGCATCCATGTTCAGGCCAAACTGGTTGAACATCGCCACGCGCACACCGGCATCGATGGTGCGCTTGAGCCATGACGCCCAGGCGCCAGGGCGCGGTGAACTGGCATCGAACCACGTGACCACGCCGGCGTAGCGATCGGGTGTGACGGTGGGCAACGGCTTGTACCCATCAGCAAACTCAACGCGATAGCCGAGGTAGTTGATGGGCATGGCCAGATACAGCACGACCGGCAGGGTATTGGTGCTGGTGCCGGGCTCTTGCGGCTCAATCAGCAGCACACGACGCGGCATGACTTCCAGACGGCCGATGCCGATGAAGTCTGCGCCAGGCGTGGTGGCATAGCTGGTCACGCCCGCGGCACGCGCCACGTTGGCGGTCTCGCGCAGGCAGGTGCGGTTGTAGTTGGCGCAGTAGTCCAGCGCGACAGCGGGCAGGTGGTATTGCGTAGCGATGCTGCGCAGCGCGGCAACGCGGGCCGTGCGATCGGCATCGCTCACGTCTTGCAGACCTTCGCCGCCCGTAAGCTCACGCACAAGGCCGGGCGTGACCACGCCGGACAGTTGCGGCGCCAGCGTATCGAGCCACGCGGTGCCGCCCGCCAGCAGCTTGGCCTGCGGCGCACGCGCATGCAGCGCCTGCACCAGTGCCGCCACCGCGTTGACGGCACCCGGGGTCTTGGCTGCCAGCGTGTCCAGCCCATCTAGCAGGAACCCCTGATAGCCCTGCGCCAGCAACGGTGCAAACACCGGATCGAGCACGTTGGCCGGCCATGTGCTGTCGCGCATCGCCTCCGCCTGCTGTGTCAGGTCAACACGCGCGAGCCACAACGTGGGCGATGGCTGTTTCGGGTCGAAGGTGCCGGCCGCCGCCGGATCGAGCACCACCCAGTCGAAGGCCTGCAACTCAGGGGCCGGGACATCGCGGCCGTAGTAGAAGGCGATCTGCGGATCAGGGGTGGCGGGCTGCGCATGTGCAGCAGCAGCCCCGCATGCCAACGCAACGGCACCCAGCCATGCTGACCAACGCCATTGCCGATTGCTGCTCACCGCCTGCCTGCCCTGCATCCCGATCCTCGAGAATTGATCCGACTTCCATTGTGTCGGGCTGGCGGCCGATTGCAACGTTCTTGTTTGGGTGATGGCCGCCGCAGTGCGTTGGCAACACACTGCGGGGCGCTTCCCCCTTAGAACGCCGACTTCACCACCCCGCCATCCACACGCAGCGCCGCCCCCGTGGTGGCGGCCGACAGCGGGCTGGCAACGTAGGCCACCAGGTTCGCCACCTCTTGCGGCGTGGCAAAGCGCTTGATGAGCGAAGTGGGCCGCGCGGTCTCGAAGAACGTCTTCTCGAACGCCTCGAAGCTCTGGCCGCCCGAGAGTTTGCCCACGAATTCATCCACGCCTTCAGAACGCGTGGGCCCGGGCAGCACGGCATTCACGGTGACGGCGGTGCCCGCGGTCACTTCGGCCAGCCCGCGCGAGAGGCCCAGCAACGCCGTCTTGGTCACGCCGTAGTGGATCATCTCGGCCGGAATCTGCACGCCGCTCTCGCTGCTGATGAAGATGATGCGCCCCCAGTTCTGCGCCTTCATGGCACCCAGGTAGGCACGCGAGAGCCGCACGCCGCTCATCACGTTCACGTTGAAGAAGCGCAGCCATTCGGCGTCGTCGATCTCTTCAAACGGCTTGGGGTCGAAGATGCCGAGGTTGTTGACGAGCACATCGACCTTGGGAAAACGGGCGAGCAGCGCCGCGACCTGTTCGGGTGCGGACAAATCCCCGGCAAAGGCCTCGACATGGGCGTCGGGCACCTCGGCACGCAGGCGGTTGATGGCATCGGCCACCGAGGCTTCGGTGCGGCCATTGACGATGACGCGGGCGCCTTCGGCAGCCAGTGCTACAGCAATGGCATGTCCGATGCCCTTAGTTGAGCCGGTCACGAGAGCAAGCTTGTTCTGAAGGTGGAGGTTCATGGCAGTAAAAAATGGAATTTGGAGGAGGACGAGCACGTCGCGCCACTTGGTTCACACCCTTGGCAGTGCCGACGTTTCAACCATGATACGAACCACCCCACCCTTTGCCAGCCGCAATCGTTTTGCAGCGGTATCCAATGTGATTTGACGATCAGCCTTGGTGTCGATCCCGGCTTGACGGCCTGGGCAAGCGACGATTAGTGTGGAATGAAGCACGCTCCGCGTTACGGGAACGCACGGCGCGCAAGACAAGCCGGATCACCGGTAGAACGGGGAGCACCACCATGAGCACAGACGTACAAACTCCACCAGAGGCCACCGCCGTGAGCGGCGGCACGGGCGAAGGCGCCTACCAGGTCGACACCATGGATCGCGACACCAACGTCGGCCGACTCGTGCATCGGGTCCGGCATGCGCTGGTGACGCATATCGACAGTGCGCTGGCGTCGATTGACCTGACCGCCGCGCAGTGGATGGTGGTCATCTATCTGGCCGAAGACCTGGCCACCACACCGGCCGAACTCTCGCGCCTGCTGCACTACGATCCGGGTGCAATGACGCGGCTGATCGATCGGCTGGAGAAGAAGAACATCGTGAAGCGCGCCCCGAGCGATGCTGACCGCCGCTCGGTGGTCGTCACGCTCACGGAGCAAGGCCGCGCGCTGTATCCGGAGATCCGGCCCTTGATCATCGATGTGCTGAACCAGTTGCTGCGCGGGTTCTCGCAGACCGAGGTCAAGCAACTGGAAAACCTCCTGCTGCGCGTGCTGCACAACGCCTGAGCGCGCGGTGCACGGCAAACGGCAGGGCTAGTCAGCCGACGGTGCTGTCGGCGTGAAGCTGGTCGCGCTGGCGGCGCAGTTCGGCCAGCGCAGCGGGGGCATCGGCCGGGATCGCGCCGGCCTGCGCCAGCGCCGCCTCGAGCACGCGGGCCCGCTCGGCAATCGCGGCCTGCTCCACCGTCAGCGCCGCGCCCTTGATCCGGTGCGCCACGTAGCGCGCCGCGGTCGGGTCGCGCGCATCCAGCGCGTGGGCCAGGCTTTCCAGATCGTCATCCAACGAATCCAGATAGATCGACCAGAGATCGCGGCCTTCCCCAGCCAGGGCGGGCGTGGCCACGCGCGGCGCGTTCTGGCTGTCGTCACCGTAGGCGACATCGCACCACAGCTCGATCATCTCGCGCAGGGCATCCAGGCGGATGGGCTTGGTCAGCATGCCGTCCATGCCGCTTTCCATGACGCGCTGCTGGTGCTCGTCATCCACCGCAGCGGAGATGGCGAGGATGGGCGTATGGGTGCCGGCACCGGCCTCGCGCGCGCGAATGCGCGCCGTAACCGCATAGCCGTCGATATCCGGCAGGTAGCAGTCCATCAGGATGAGATCGAACGCGTGCGCCGCGGCCTTCTCCAGCGCCTGCGCACCGTCAGCGGCGAGCTCGACATCGCAACCGAGTGTGTGCAACTGGTCTTCGATCACCATCAGGTTGGTTGGCTGATCGTCCACCACGAGCACGCGCGGGCGCGGCTTGCTGGTTTGCGTAGCCACCGACACCGCCTGGGGCGGCGACGTTTGCAGCCCAGCATCGGGCAAGCCGATGGGCTCAGGCGCAATCGTGAGGGTGCGTGCATCCGTGACGGGGCGTGCCGCCGCCTGCGCTTCCTCCACCGTCGCCACCTCGGCAGGCAGCGTGACGGTAAAGACCGTGCCCGCCCCCGGCGTGCTCCGCACCTCAATGTTGCCGCCCATCAACCGCGCGAGTTCACGTGCGATGGACAACCCCAGCCCCGTACCGCCAAAGCGCCGCGTGGTGCTGGAGTCGGCCTGCTGGAACGCCTTGAAGATGGTGCGCTGGTCTTTCTGCGCAATGCCGACCCCCGTATCGGCCACGTCGATGGTGAGCGTACCGGCTGCACCCCGCTTGGTTGGCGGCACGTAGGACATGCGCACCGTCACCCCGCCGTGCTCGGTGAACTTGACCGCGTTGGACAACAGGTTCAGCAGAATCTGCCGCGTGCGAGTCGGATCGATCCGCAGACACAGCGACGGGTCGACACCGCTCATGAACGTGAGCGCCAGCCCTTTGCGCTCGGCACGCCAACGCACCACGTCCAGCGCATCGTTGATCCACGGCAGGATCGGCGTGGGCAACAGTTCAAGCGCGACGCGCTGGGCTTCCAGCTTGGAGATGTCGAGCACGTCATCGAGCAACACCAGCAGCGTCTGCGAGGCGGTGGTCGCCACGTCCGTCAGGCGCTTTTGCTTGTCGTCGAGCGGTGTGTGCTGCAGCAGCTCGACCGATGACAGGATGGCGTTCATCGGCGTGCGGATCTCGTGGCTCATCACGGCCAGGAAGCGGGTCTTCTCGCGCTCGCTGCGTTCGGCGCGTTGGCGCTGGGCCCGCGCGCGCCATGCCAGGAAGAGGATGCCGGCAATCGCTGCGGCCACCAGTGCCAGCTCACGCGCCCGGTAACGCAGGATCGATCCGTACGATGGGGCGCCATAGTCCACCACTTCAAGCCAATGTTGTTCGATGGCATCGGTTTCGGCGGCCGTGAGCGCATGCAATGACTTGTCCAAGATTGAGCGCAGCAGCGGCTGATCCGCATGCACGCCCATGTAGAGCGGCACCGGCAGGTCGCTGATGACGCCCGAGATATGCAGCGCGTCGACAAAACGGCGACGCAGCAGTGGCTCGGCAGCGTAGTTGGTGGCGGCAGCAACCTCTGCCGAGCCATCGGCCACCGCCTGCAGGGCAGCATCCGTCGACTCGAACAGCAACAGATGGCTGTGAGGCAGCCTCTCGCGCATGAGGATCTCGGTGGCGCCACCACCGATGAGCGCGACCGTCATGCCGTCCAGTTCGCTCAGGCGGAAGATCGGGTGCTGCGTGGCACGGCCCACGGCCAACGTGGCGCCCATGAAATAGGGGGCTGTCGGCAGCAACTGCTGCGTCAAATCATCCGATGGGGCGAGCGTGGACAGGCTCGGCAGCAGGTCGACCTCGCCCTTGAAAAACGCTTGACGGCTTTCGCCCCAGTTGTCGATGAATATCGGCTTGAATCGCAGGCCGCTCACACGGCTGATCGCATCCAGATAGCCGGACGCCAGCCCCTTGATCTGGCCTTTCTCGGCGTACTCGAAGGGTTTCCAGTTCTCCCGGTACGCAACCCGCACAACCGGATGCTGCGTGATCCAGGCGCGCTCTTCCGGGGTGAACTGTGGCGCCTGCTGTGCAGCCGCCCAAAGCGGCCAACCCGAAGCGACCAGCACGCCAATGACGAGGCAGCGTACAAGACGCTGCCGCAGGCTCACTGCCCCTCCAACTCGTGCTTGATCTTGAAGAGTTCGGTATCGGTGCGGATACCCAGCTTGCGATAGGCAGACTGCTTCTGCGAGCTGATGGTCTTGATGCTGCGCGCAAACTTCTCGGCAATATCGGTGACAGACATACCATCCAGAACGCAGCGCAGGACCTCGCTCTCACGCGGGCTCAGCTCGGGGCGTTCCACCAGTGCGGAGAGTTGGTTGCCATCACCTGCCGATGTCGGAGCCGGCGCATCGGCGGCCAGGGCATCGCGCTCCATCTCGGCAGCCAGCGTGGCATTCAGCCGCTTGCCGCCCGCCGCCACGGAGCGGATCGCCCGCACCAGTTCCGACAGTTCTTCTTCCTTGCCCACAAACCCGCGTGCACCGGCATGCATGACCAGCCCGACCGTCGCTTTGTTGTGGTGGGCAGACGCCACCAGAATCTTCAACTCCGGATAGCGCACGCGAATCAGGCGGATCAAGTTCAGCCCATCGATCTCGGCCGGCCCAAGCGAGTAATCCATCAACAGGATGTCCACCTCGACGGTGTTGTCCTTGAGCGCCTGCACGACCTCCCGGCCCGACGCGAACATGCCGCTGACCTCGATATCGGCCTCCTGCTTCAGGCGCGCGGCCAGGCCGTGACGGACGACCGCATGGTCATCGAGCACGACCACGCGGATCGGTCGGGTCGCGGTCCAGTTCATGTTGGCAAATTCCTCTTCAACGTGTTTGGGATGGTTGCGGGGGGGCTGACTTTACTGCGCCGCAGCACTCAACGTTGCAGCACAGATTCCGGCCCCCGTGAACCGGTCTCCGATTGACACCATCCGGAGCCTCCATGCTTACAGACGACACAAACGGTCATAAATTTAATGTCTTATTGTCTGTGATAACCGCCGTGGACACCAGAAACCGCGCCAAGTGTCACTTTCCCTCGACCACGGTGTCGTCCCGGGCGTAGATGGAGCAGTTCTGATAGCGCTCCTTGCACCACGACACCGCGCGGAACTCCGCGTTCTGGCCCCATTGGTAGATGAACTCGTCGCCATCGGCCGCCACGAACACCTTCGGCCAGGGCTTGCGCAAATATTCAGCAAAGCCGGCCTGCGCTTTCGGGCCAAGTTCGCCAGGCTTGCGTGGGGCGGCGTCAGCCGGCGTGGTGCCCGACGGGGTCGCCGCCGCAGCCGCCTTGGCTGCAGACTGCGCAGCCGCCCGCTCGGCCAGCGCCTTTTGCGCACGCGCTGGCACGTCGTTGATCCAGTCGGCCGGGGCCGCAAAGTTCAGGTTTTGCCCATACGCAGCGGACACCATGCGCGAGGTGATGCCCACCAGCCGCGCATTGCTGTCGAACAGCCCACCGCCGCTCGAACCCTGCGAGATGGCCGCAGACGTCTGGATGGCCCGGAGTTGTCCGTTTTCGTCGTGCCGCAGTGACGAGATCAGCCCTTCGCTGATGGTGAGATCAAACCCCAGCGGGTTGCCGATCGCATAGACCTTCTGCCCGGTCACCAGCATGCTGCTGGGAGCGATGGTGACGGCCGGGTAGTGGAAATCGGCGATGCGCAGCTGGCACAGGTCGCGCTCTACATCGGGATACAGCAGGCGCGCACCAAAGGTGGCGTTGCCGCGCTTGACGTTGACCTGCTTGCCGCCGCGCAGCACGTGGCAGTTGGTGATGGCCAGCCCATCGCCGATCACCACCGCGCTACCCAGTGCGGTCGGTCGGCCAGTGGCATCGGCCACGAGCACCTCCCAGATACTGGGCGCGACCTTGGCGAAGACATCGGCCGGCTCCAGCGCAGTGGCAGGCAGCGCGCTCAGCGCCGCAGCAGCGGCAAGGCACGCGCGAAGAATCAGGGCAGTACGGCTCATTGCGGGGTCAGCAGATCGGAAAGGTCGCTCAGCGTGGTGGAGCCGTCTTCGGAGCGGGTCTTGTCGCGCAAAAAGGCGACATCGGTATCGGTCAGGTCGGGGCAGCTTCCAGTACCCCAGGCTTGGTTGATCTGGTACATGCGGTAGCGCACGTTGAAAGCGTGCCACGATTTGCCATCGTCCGATTCCACCACGCCGGCACGGCAGACGTGGGCATTGGTCGGGTAGCTGGCCGTCATCTTGTACTGCTTGCCCGGCTGCGGCACGAACGTCGCCGACACACCGCAGCGATACTGCAGCATGCCCGAGGTACGGATGAACGTGGCCCCCAGCGCCGTCGGCACACCCGCCAGCACGCGGATCGGCCGGGTCACGTCATTGGGCTTGAGCGCGGTGCGCGGGTTGCCGCACGACTTGGCCTCGTCAAAGGTGAGGATGGTGGCGTTGGTACTGGACAGTGGCCGAATGAAATCCACTGTTGCGGTCTTGGCGCCGGCTGGCGGCTCGGTATACGGCATTGCGCAACCGACCAGCCACAGCGCACCCCCTGTTACCGCCACGATCGTTCGGATCGTCATGCGCCCCCCGGCACTCTTTCGTTGCATTGTTCGATGTGATTGGCGAATGCAGCCCCGCGGGCCTGCAATGCCATGCATCGCTCAAGTGTAACCAAAGGTGGCGACGCGGGAACGGCGCGCCGCATGGGCGTGGCATCCGCGCGTCGGACCGCGGCTGGGGGGTCGCCGTACCTACACGACAGCCGCGTCGATGCGCGCCCGCGTGCTATGCCGCGCGCGCTCGAACACCGCCATGTCCCCCATCAGGAAGGCGACATTGGCATTGGAGCGGAAGGATTCGATCTCGAAGACGAGCTGCTCGACGTCCAGGTCGGCGCGCAGTTCACCGGCAGCCTGACCAGCAACGATCACCTCGCGAAAGCGCGCGCGCACCGCCTCACGGTGGCCACGCACGTGATCCTGGATGGTGCCGGGGCGGGCGCGGTATTCGTAGCTGGCTGCGCAGACAAAACAACCCCCCGGCGACTGCCCACCCGCAACGTAGTCGAACCAGCCTTCGGTCAACGCGCGCAGGCGGGCCAGCGGGCTTTCCAACGCCAGCGCCGGCTCCACCACCACGTTCCGGTAGTGCACAACACCCGCATCCAGCGTGGCGAGCTGCAGCGTCTCCTTGTCGCCAAACAGCACCTGGATGTTGCCCTTGCCCACGCCTGCATCGGTGGCGACGCGGCCAATGGTCAGCCCCTCCAGCCCATCGGTGGAGGCGATGGCGGTGGCGTGCTCCAGCACCTGGGCGCGCGCACGCTCGCCGCGCGCGCGCCGGCCGTCGGTCTCGTTCATGGTGATGCCCTCTGTGTTCTCGAAGCCCTGTCTGTGAGTAAGGTCAACGCAATCAAACCTTGACGCAGGTAAATCGCTCTTTAGTATACGTACGACCGTATATTAATAACCGAGATCCCCTCATGTCAACGGAATCCCTCGCGGGCAGCCTGTCTGCCGCGCCCACCTCGCCGGCGCGACGCTGGCCCGCGCTGGCGGCGTTGCTGACCGGCAACTTTGTCACCATTCTCGACCTGTTCATCGTCAACGTGGCGATTCCGGACATCCGCACCGGCCTGCACGCCAGCTTTGCCGAGATCCAGCTCGTGATGGTGGGCTACAGCGCCGCCTATGCGGTGTTCCTGCTCAACGGTGCGCGCCTGGGCGACCTGTTCGGGCGCAAGCGCATGTTTCTGGTGGGCATGGCGCTGTTCACACTGGCGTCTGCCCTCTGCGGGCTGGCAACGAGTGCGTGGATGCTGATTGCCATGCGCGTGGCGCAGGGCCTGGGCGCCGCCATCCTGATGCCCCAGGTCATGGCCACCGCACGCGTGTTGTTTGATGGGGATGCGCGTCGGCGCGCGTTCGGGGTGATGGGCGCGGTACAGGGCGTGGCCGCGTCGGTGTCGCAGATCATCGGTGGCTGGCTGATTGCGCACCCCCTGGCGGCCGACATTGCAGGCTGGCGTGCGGTGTTTCTGGTCAACGTACCGATTGGCATGGTGGCGCTGCTGGCCGCGCGCAGCTTCGTGACGGAATCGCGTGCGCCGGTTGCAGCCCACCTGGATGGGTACGGTGCAACGGTAGGCGCAGTGGCGCTTGCCATGCTGCTGGTGCCCATCATGCAGGGGCGCGAATACGGCTGGCCATGGTGGGCGTGGGCGGTGCCGCTGGCCTCACTCCTGGTGTTTCGGCATTTCGTGCGGTACGAGCAGGCGCTGTCGGCGGCGGGCCGTGTTCCCATCATTGAGATCGCGTTGTTCCGCAATCGGAGCTTTGTGCTGGGCGTGCTGGCGATCTTTCTGTTCTACACGGCCATCAGTTCGTACTTTCTGGCGCTGACCATCCTGCTGCAGTTTGGGCGCGGCCTGTCACCGCTCGCGGCGGGGATGGTCTTCACACCGGCGGCGGTTGCCTTCTTCTGCGGATCCCTCACGGCACCACGCCTGGCCGAACGCATTGGGCACCGCGCACTGCTGCTGGGCACGGCGATCTTTGGCGTCGGCCTCATCCTGTTGAGCACGATGGCGCAGGCTGGCACCGTCATTCCTCTGCTGATCGTGCCGCTGATGCTCAATGGCTTTGGTCAGGGGATGGTGATCCCGCTGTCGCTCAACACCATCCTGAGCAGTGTCGAGACTGCCCAAGCGGGCATGGGTGCGGGCACCGTCACCACCATGCAGGCGGTGGGCAATGCCGTGGGTGTGACTGTGGTGGGGGTGCTGCTGTTCTCGTTGCTTGGCCAGGTGGATGGCGGCAGCACGGCAGCAGATGCCGCACATCATGGTCACGCCTTCGCGCTGGCGATGCTGTACAACGTGGGCGCTACGGCGCTGGCCTTCGTGCTGTTCTGGCGTGCGTGGCGCCGGCACGCCTGAGCGCCCTTCGCCCTTATTTGCGCACCCAGCCGCGCCGCACGGCCGGCGCGAGTACCACGCCATGCACCGCCAACCCGAGGCGGTGCAGCGGCTCCGACAGCGTGTGCGCCACGCGCCCGCTGCACAGCCAGGCGCTCAATGCCGACACGGTAGCAGCGCCCAGCATGTCAAACGGATAGTGCACCCCCAGGTAGATGCGCGCCCAGGCCATCGGCAAGCCCAGCAGCGCCAACCACGTGCCCACACGGCGCAGACGCGCATGCCACATCAGGCTGAATGCGACCGTCCACCACACCGTCAGGTGGTCGCTCGGGAACGATGAATCCGCCACATGCGGCAGCAGATTGGTCCCCAGGCCGATCTCGAACGGCCGCGGGTGATACCAGAGCAGGCTGAACCCCGCGCTGATGAGCAGCGCCAGGGCGGTGGCCAACGCGGTCTGCAGGGCATGGCGGCGCGAGTCCGGTTCGCCCCACAGCCAGCAGGCCACGAGCGTGAGCGGCGCCAGCCAGATCATGTATTCCGCAAAGAACACTGCCAGCCCAAATGTGGTGGGGGCTGGGTCGGCCGGGGCGTTGAGCCAGAGAAACAGGGTGTGATTGAGTGATTCCATACCGCATCGGCCCGCAGGCCAGGTTGATTCGACAGCACTGGTTTGTCCCGCGCACGGTACGGGGCGTTCCCTTCAATTCCCTTGGAGCGGGTCTGCCGACAAGGCTACGGCGCCAGACTTAGGCAAATGACAGGAATAGCCCGATCATTGCCCAGGCTTTTCGCCCCGTCGCCCCATGCCTATGATGGAGATACACAGACCGCGCACACCCATCGCCGATCGCCACCCCGGCACCGCTGGCGCACACAGCGGGCAACGGACCGAACGGACACTGATAACCAAACCGGGGGTTGGATGGAAAGTTTCCTGATCCAGCGGGCCACGCGCCGGCAATCCGCCGTGGCCGGCGTGATCGCCTTGCTGATCCTCCTGACGCTGGCCGTGGCCGCGCCGCGGGCCAACCTGCCGTGGCCCGCCATCAGCCCGTTCATGCCGATGTGCGCATTGACGGTCTTCACCACCGCCTGTATCGCCGCCTTCCTGCTGGGCGCCCAGTTCACCGTGACGCGCCAGCCGATGCTGGGTGCGCTGGGCGGCGCCTATGCCTTCACCGCGCTGGCCGTAGCCCTGCAACTGCTGATGTTTCCGGGCGTGTTCTCCCCCACCGGCCTGTTCGGCGCCCGCCCGACCAGCGCGGTGTGGATGTGGGTGTTCTGGCACGGCGGCTTTCCGATGTTCGTGATCCTGGCGGTGCTCACGCGTGACCGGCTCTCCCACGATGCGGTCTCCAAGCGGCACGTCGGCCTGTGGACGTGGTTATTGATCGGCGGGCCCGTGGTGGTGGGCGCGCTGCTGTGCGCTATCGCCCTGATGGCGGATCTGCCGCCGCCGTTGGTGTCATCCACCGGAGGGGCCATTGCCAGCAACCCCGTCGCGGTGGTCCTGTGGGCCATCAACGCGATTGCCCTGCTGGCGGTGCTCGCAAGCGGCCGCCTGCGCGCCGTGCTGGACGTGTGGCTGGCGATTGCCGCGCTGGCGTGCTTTACGGATACGAGCCTGAACTTGCTGAGCGCCGACCGCTTTACCGTGGGCTGGTACGTGGCGCGCCTGTTCAGCATGTTCGCCCCTGGGGTGCTGGTGTGCGTGCTGGTGTGGGAGGTGACGGCGCTGTACCGGCGGCTGTTCGAGGCGCACGTGTCGTTGCGGCAAGCCTCCATGCATGACGCGCTTACCGGCTTGTACAACCGCAGCTACTTCAACGAGCAGATCGGCGTGCGCGTGGGCGCTGCCAAGCGCAACGGGCAACCCTTGTCGCTCATCATGGTGGATGTGGACCACTTCAAGCGCTACAACGACGCCTTCGGCCACCTCAAAGGCGATGCCTGCCTGGCGGCCGTGGCCTCAGCGCTGTCCGGCGTCGTGCGCCGCCCCGGAGATTTCATCGCGCGCTACGGCGGCGAAGAGTTCGTCATCGTGTTGCCCGACACAGGCCCGAACGATGCACAGGCATTGGCCGAGCGCGCGCGTGACGCGGTGATGCGCCTGCGTATCGAGGCCGCGGCGCCTTCACGCTATGTCACGGTCAGCGCCGGCTGCGCCACCGCCACACCCAGCAGCCAGGCATTCTCCATCGACATGCTGGTCGAGACGGCCGATGCCGCGCTGTACCAGGCCAAGGCTGCAGGGCGCAACCTCGTCATCAGTGCGCAGGCCATGGCCGCTGCGGTGATGTGACACCAAAGCTGCAAGCCACCCGAGGCACAGAACACCGCCTGTTCTATTTCCTTGATCACGCATTGCAGGTCAAACGTCCTAGCGTCAGTTGCCTGCAATCAAGGCACACACGCACCCGCATGCTTTCTGTTTCTGTTTACTTCTTTCTTTATATAAAGATAGTAGTAGTAGATAACGGTGGATAAGTCCTGTGGATAGCTGCAAAAAACGCTTTGGCATCAATGCCTTGCGAAATGCACAACCGTTCGGACAGCGTGTGCCTTGGCGTGGATGAGTGCGGTAGATCGCATCGCACCCCATCCGCACGCGCAGAAGTTATGCCCGCACTGTGGACAACCTAACCCCGGAGAGCCAACACGCTTTTCCCTTAAGTTTTCCACAGCGGGAGGGGGGAGTTATCCACATCGCAGTCCGACGGAAGGCCCCGCGTCGAACATGCACGACCCACAGCCTGTCGCTGACGTCATCCGCGCGGGCAATGCCTCAGCGAGCGCATCAACGGCGACACGTTCCATGGTGTGCCACGCTCTCCTTGCCCAAAAAAGAGGTTGACCTTGTCACGGTGACAAGGCGCCCACTGTCGGGCGAGGAGGCGTTCATGACCCATCACACATTGACCAAAGCGCTGGAGCACCCGGACGCCTCGCTGCGCCTGACGGCGGCGCTGGGTGCCGGCATGGCGCCCCATCCGGGCAAGATTGCGCCGCTGGTGCAGCGCTGCCGCATCGAGCCGGATTTCTTTGTCCGCGACATGCTCACCTGGGCACTCACCCGGCACGCGCAGGACCTGACGGTGCCGTTGCTGCTGGACGAACTGCACTCGCCGTTGGCGCAAGCGCGTAGCCAGGCGCTGCATACGCTCTCAAAGATTGGCGACCCTGCAACGTGGCCGGCGATCACCAGCGGGCACCTGCATGACCCCGATCCGGAAGTCGCGCGTACGGCGTGGCGTACCGCGGCGGGGCTGGTGCCGACCGAGCAACGTGCCGCGCTGGCACACGAGCTGATTCACGAGCTGGGCCGCGGCGACAAGCACCTCCAGCGGAGTCTGAGCCGGGCGCTGCTCATGCTCGGGGACGATGCCGTGGCCCAGCTCGAAGCAGCAGCGGCCCGCCATACGGACCCAGCGGCTCGCATTCACGCCTGCGCAAGCCTCAGGCTGATCGCCGACCCTGAGGGGGCGTTTGTGCTGGATCCAACTGATGCGGAGCGCGCAGGTGCAACGTTGCCAGAAGCCGATGCATCAGCAAGTTGCCAACAATCGCTTTGATAGAATTTTTTCGACCCGATCAAAGCCCCCCCTGAGGCCGAGAAACGAGGCCACATACCCCAGACGACACCGGAGACCAGTGATGCGCATCAGCGAGTTGGCCAATCGCTCCGGCGTCAGCGCGCGCATGCTGCGGCACTACGACAGGATCGGGCTGATCAGCCCATCCGCACGGACTGAAGCGGGATACCGCGAGTACTCGCAAGCCGATGCCTGGCGCCTGTTCCAAGTGGAAAGCCTGCGCTCGCTGGGTCTTGGGCTTGCCGAGGTGCGCGAGGCGCTCAGCCAACAAGCCCCCCGCCCCGATGCGCTCATTGACACGCTGATGGCGCGCAGTCGCGAGCGGCTGGCCGCAGAACAAGCGCTGCTCTCCCGGCTGGCTGCCGTGTCCGCCGCCGCCCCCGAAGATTGGTCAGCCGTGCTCGAAGTCGTGCAGTTGCTGAAAGGACTGGACTCGACGCATGCGCCAGAGCGACAGCGTGCTGCGTTTGACGCCGCCTCCAGCGATGCCCCGCTGGCAGAACTCATCGCCCAGGCCCTGCTCCAGGAGCAAGAGCCGAATGTTGCGGGTGCACTGTCCTGGGCGTTGGAAAGAGCCGAAGGCAGCCGCGCCAGCGTACTCAGTGCGGCGCTTCAACAGGCGGACCCGGCGGTGCGCGAACGGGCCGTGCTCGCACTGGCGAAACTCGGTGGTGCCGATGCAGTGGAAGCGTTGCGCGTCGCGCTGCTCGACCCTGCGGAGCACGTGCGGTACCGCGCTGCGCGGGTGCTTGGCGAATGGGGCGTACGCGAGACTATTCCGTTGCTGATTGAGCAGGTTGTCGTCGGGGTGCACGATGTTGAGGCGGCCGATGCGTTGGCCCATCTGGCGGAAGACCCTGCGATCGCGAAGCACGTTGTGGAGCGATTTGAAGCGGCGATTTCGGATGGGTCGGCCGATGTTCAGGCGCGTGTACGCATTTGTCAGGCGCTTGCGGAAATCAACGACGCGGCGTCAGCGCTGCTTGCGCGGCTGGCGGCTGATGCGGACCCGGCGGTGGTGCGCACTGCGGGTTATGTGATTGGCATGCGTAGCTGCGTTTAGCTGTAGGGTTGCGGCCCCAAAGCACCCCGCTTCCTCCAACGTCATTGGCCGCAGTCGAGCCAAGCACGGCTTGATCTTTTCGGGACCGCCATCAACGCATCGCTTGGATTTGCGCAGCAAGAACCGGAGTGCTGCGCAGCATCCAGACGCCTACCCTGCTGCTCCGATCATCAAGATGGAGTGAACATGGCTCTTCTCGCTAACAAGACTGCAATCGTGACGGGCGCCAGCTCGGGTATCGGTCGTGAGGTGGCAAAGAAGTTTGCGAAGGAAGGCGCAAGCGTCGTTCTGGTTGCGCGCCGCGCGGCGTTGCTCGACACGCTGGTTGACGAGATTGCCGACGTCGGTGGCAAGGCGGTGGCACTGGCGGGCGACGTGCGGGACGAGCGTTGCGCGAAGCACGCTGTTGAGTTGGCCGTCGGCCGTTTCGGCGGGCTTGACGTGGCGTTCAACAATGCCGCGACAATGGGGGCGCTCGGCAGCGTCACCGACATCACGCTGGACGGCTGGCGCGACACGCTCGAGACCAACCTGACGAGTGCGTTCCTCGGCGCGAAATATCAGATTCCAGCGCTGCTCGCGCGCCCGCACGGCTCGCTGATCTTCACGTCATCGTTCGTCGGCTATACGGTCGGCTTTCCAGGGATGGCCGCGTATTCCGCGAGCAAGGCTGCGCTCGTGGGCCTGACGCGCACGCTCGCCGCCGAGTACGGTCCGTCTGGCTTGCGCGTCAACGTGCTGATGCCGGGCGGCACCGACACCGAGATGGGGCGGGAGGCAGCCAGCAAGCCGGAGCAGAAAGCGTTTGTCGAAAGCATCCACGCGCTCAAACGGATGGCCCATCCAGAAGAGATCGCCAAGTCGGCGCTCTATCTTGCGTCCGATCTGTCGAGCTTCGTGACGGGTACAACGTTGCTCGTCGAGGGCGGTGTCTCAATCACTCGCACTTGATGTGACACGATTCTCTGAGGGGGCTGACCCCGAGGGCAACGTAAAACCTGGGTAATCCTGGCAATAAGAAACCCGCGAGGCTTTGCAGCTCGCCGGTTTTTGGGCATGGCTTGAGACAGGGACGATCTCTTTGCCTCACCCTGAACCCCTATCTTTGCGCCTTGGCATGGTGGCACGAGGGCCTATGAGCACGAGATCAGCCGGCTCCTCGCTGACGAGGTACTGGCGCTACTGATCAAGCGACCATCCTGGGTTGGGCACGTTTTTCCCTTCGCGATAGGTCCAACTCGCGCCGCACGTGCCGCACGTGAACGTGCTCACCGTGACAGCCGCCGCCTTGGATACTTTGATGCGTTGTGTGTCGGTGATTCTTAGGGAAGCATGGCCTGATGCACCAAGTCGATGGACTTCAATGGCAAGGCAAGCGTGGCAGAGTGTCATGCCAATTCCTCTCTCGAATAACGTGGACCCGATGTAGCGCACGGGCATTCGTCCGTTTCGTCTCTGGGTTAGACGCCAAAGACGGGAGCGCCATATTTCAACAGCAATTGCTCGATCTGGCTCATGTCATCGGTGCGCGGTGTTCTGTCTTCTGTCACGCGTGACGGACCGCCATACACGGCAGCCACATGCCTGCGCACCGTCAGTACATCATTGGCCGGTGGCGCGACGATGACGGCATCGCCAGGCTCGTGCCGGTAGCTGCCATCTCTCCAGCCGTCGGGCGTGAGATGCAATTCTTCCCATTCATCGCTAACAGACATGGTGATTCTCTTCTCGTTGACTGTGGGTGGGGGCATGCCGTTGCAGCAAGCGGAAAAGCCGCCCGAGGCGGCTTGCATGGTTCAGTTCTTGTCGCGAGGCGCCAGACGTGCGATGGCTGCTCTTCCTGCAAGCCGGGCCGCATGTCTTGCGAGTGCCTCCGTACCATGTACGTTGTGGCGCATCGAGACGTTGGCGAGGATGCGTTCCACACCATCGCTGTACTCACTGATGAGATAGGTGGCAAACCAGATGCCGGGTTCTTGTTCAATTGGGTACACGGACACCGTGTAGGGGGAAAGGACTTGGTTCAATACACTGCTAGGTTTCGGGCGAAGGCAGATGGCAGGCATGGAGCGCCTGAGCAAGCCGCTTCCTGCAGATGAGCTACGCCACGATGGGTGGGGCCAATGCCTTTGGATCATGCACACAAATGCATGGCGCAAGCGATTGGCAACGAGTGACCGTACTTGCGTAGGCTGGCGCGCCTAGTACATGCGTGCCGCATACGGAGCGGATAAACCGCCGGTCAGGTAGGTGATGGGCTGCGTGGCCCAAGATGATCCGGGTGTACGCCCGAGGGTGGCCGGCGCTATGTTGTGTCGTATGGCCGGTATCCGAGCCCGATCGATTCGAAAAGCGGGCAGAGGTTGTGCATGGTAACAGCTTCCCGCAACCGCTGCCTCCATGCGAGCCTTCCTTGATTTACAACGGCTGCGGTGCATGAGCAACGTGGTGCGGCGGCAGAGCGCGGTCGCAACCACATTCATGCGCTATTTCGAGATTGATGGCTTTTTTGTTGACAATGACTTGCGATGCTGGTAGAACTTGCGCCGCAGGCTTTTCAAGCAGTTACTCCGATGTTTTGGGTTGTCACGCCAAGCGACACCTTTTTCTCTTTGTTCCTTCCTTGATCGTCATGCCTGGTAAGCATGGGCTTATCCAGAACGTTTAAGGAATCCAACATGGAAACCGGTATCGTAAAGTGGTTCAACGACTCCAAGGGCTTCGGCTTCATCACCCCTGACGCAGGCGGCAACGATCTGTTTGCTCATTTCTCTGAGGTTCAGGGTAATGGGTTCAAGTCGCTTCAAGAAGGGCAGAAAGTGAGCTTTGTGTCCGGTGCTGGCCAAAAAGGCCCGGCTGCGACCAAGATTCAAGTGATCTGAGCGATCTCGCCCGCCAAGAAAAAACCCCGCCACGCGGGGTTTTTTTTCGCCCTCCGCACATCGCCGTGTTCACGTCCGACATACGGCACACGCTGAGCGTCAGGTTGAAGCAGACTGCACCTTCGCCTGTTGCTTTGACTTGCGCCACGACTGCGCGCGAACGACACGTCGTGAGGTACTCCAAAAGATGATGACGCCGCAGTGCACATATGGGAGTACAGTGGAACACCGACCCACGGTGCGCCGGATCACGCATCCGTTGGTACGAAAGCATTTTTACCCGCACTTGTGATCACCGCGCTCGGTCGCGCCTCTCTCGCTGATCGTGCCCTGCCCCCTGTCATCCTCGCCAGTTCCGCACACGGAAGTTGCCTGCTAGTGCTCCTACTCGCGATGTAAGTCGTGGAAATCCGTGATGCTCGATCTTGTCGCATTTACCAAGCCGGTGCTGGATGAAATTACCGGGCAGGATGTGCGGACCTGGAACACCGATCCCAGTGTGCTCACGGCAAACTGGCAGGTACCTGAGTTCGACAGCCGCATCTGGCGTGTGAGAACGCTGACGATCGCATTCACGCACGATGTCATGCATCAGTTGATGCACGCAGATCGGCAAGACCTTTGTGAGCTGCAGCGCATGCTTGACCGTTTTCTGCGGGCGCACCTTGGCGTGCATGCTCAGGTAGACCCGGGAGATCGGGCGCTCGTGATCACCGTCGACCATCTGGGAATGGATGCATAGCCGCCCGGGCCAATCAACGGGATTGCCATTCAAAACCACTGCCGGCGCCCTGCCGGGGTGTCAGTCATGCCCACCATCGGCCGGAGTCATTCATGAATGCAAACCCGTCAGCCACGTACAAAGGTTTTGACCTGTATCCATTGGTGTACAGGACCGAGACGGTCCAGTCATGGCCGCGAAAGCGCCCCGATCGCACGTTCAACGCGTCTGTGATGATCTGCCGAGAGGGTCATCGACCTGGAACCGAGCATTCGCGCGTTTTTCGCGTGACGCTTGCCGTTTGGGAAAACGTTGGCACGGCGAGGCGGGGAGCGCTGAAGTTTGGCGAAGACGTCATCAATGGCCTGGTGGCGGGCGAGTCTGTAGCGTTGCTGTAAAGGGCGCAATGCATTTCCCCCGTTCATGGCCACGCCGATTCTGATATTGCGTTAGAGAGGAGTATTGAGTGCATGACCCATCCGGAAACAAGATGACGCATGCGTCTGACAAGACGAGCTTTCTCTGCACACTACCTGGAGGGGCAAAAGGCGTGACGTATTCCATCACGGTTGGCTTTTGCACCGATGGACACCCGAACTGTGTGCAATTCACCAGTTTCGTGGGTGAAGGAAGACGGTCCTTCAGGCTGTTGGCAAGCACGCCCGATGTGCCACCCACAGTTGCGCACAGCGTTGAAGCCTTTTGCCGGTTGGCCATCGGGCAAGTCGTCCGAGAAAGTCTCCACGCAAAAACTGCGCAAGGTGACCATACCCTCGACATGCACGCACAGCCTTGGGAAGGAGATCTCAGACCGGCGGGATCACGTAGCGCACAAAGGCCGCTTCGTCCGCACTCGCTTGTTCGAGGATAGTTCAGTCGAGCAAGCGGAAAGAGCGTACAGTGGGGCACCCCTTTCAACGGAGATTGCTGTGGACGCCCATCCGACTTGCAGCTACAAGGGGTTCGATGTTTATCCCCTGATCTACCTGTTTGATACGCCTCGTGAATGGCATGAGCGGCGCCCGGATCGGGCTTACAGCGCCTCCGTGTTGATCTGCCAGGAAGGTGAGCCACCGGATACCGAGCGTTCCCGAATCTTCCCGCTGCTGACGACCCAATGGGAGAGCATCGGGACGGCAAAACGTGCGGCTGCGAAGATGGCCGAAGGCATCATCGATGGATTTGTGCCTGGCCAATTCATGCGTTCCGCATAGGTGCATCAAGCAGGCTCAAAAGGTCAGTCCCTTCACTACAACATCAAGAATCCTGCCCATACGCTAGGGTCGCGTGATCACCCGTCTTAACGGGCCTACGTTTTTGCAATTTGCATGTTGGACGCTAGCCGATAGGCAGCTGAAGGGCTCGGGTTACAAAACAACAAAGCCGACACATGGTCGGCTTTGTTGTTGAAGCATAGGGCTGCACTTTGTCAGAGAAGCATACCTTTGCATCTGCTGCAAAAATAGCAGTGGCTAAACCTAGCGCATTCGCCAAACAAGCGCGACATAGCCTGGAAGTTCACCCTTTGCAGAGGCAAACGCTCAAGGTTCAGAGTGAATGGCGGCCGGAAGTTCAGCTGACCCGCTGGAGCTCGCTCCCCATTCGAACTGTGGCCATCGAGTTCACGCGACCTACCGCGAGCTACAGCGATGTTGTTCAACTATTGCAGGGTCCACTGCCTCACGTCCCGGCGAGATCTGCATCATCAACAACTTTGCGTCTCCACCCGGCGTGTACCACATGCTCATCTGCGTTAGTTCGGCACCACTTGACGATTTCAACCAGCGAACCATTCGCACCTGATCTGGGAAGCACGTGACCGCCCCTTCGGTATCCTCGACGATCGTCCCAAAAGCATCCATGGTCGCCGTCATGGCTTCCACCATTTGCCTTCGGGAAACCGCGTCGCGCATTGCCTGGGCTGCATCAGCATAGATCAGGTCGAACTGCTTCGAGTTGAAACGTTTAACCAGCAAAGCCTCCGCACGAAGTGCCGCTATCCTATCTTCAGAAAAATACCCAATGTGAATGCGGAATCCAAGGCCAAGCAACACTGTTCCCACTACGACAATGAGCGCTATCGTGATTTTCCATTTATTGTTCTTGAGATCCAGTCTCACAGGCTTTTCCCGGCTACTTGTTTGTCACTTGATGGGCTATGTAAAAACCAATCGCCGCACAACTTGACGCGATTGCCGCGATGATCAGTGAAGTCCCGGACAGAAAATAACCAGCCTTGTTCCATGCGGTTAGCCATAAGACACCTGAAACTGCTGTCCAACGCAAAGAAAATGATTTTGCATGTAACCTAAGCCAGTCGCGCTTCGCTAGCCGACCACGATCCTTCGTGCCATCTTCGGAATCAGCATCGGTTTGAGGTGCTTCAGTTGTCATTGAATTTCCGCTTTCATCGCGTTGACGAATTAAATATAGTAGTTAGGGTGAAACGGTCGGATAGGGCCGTCGGTTGACGATACTTCGATCTCAGCAATAGTTGAATAATATATCGCCAATGGTCTGCGCATCGGCCTCTGAAATTTGCCCTTCCGAGACGGAAAGTGTTAGGTCAACAAGGATTGCTTTCACTGGAACATCATGCCGATTCACGAGCGACGTAAGCTCGTCGTTCACAGTTGAACTTGTGACATATACATCAATAAGCTGGAACAGATTGCTTTGCAATTCTTCGACCGTCATTCTCGACCGCCACCTAAGGTGGCGGTGCTCTCACGAAGATAACAAATATGCGCGGCCTGAGTCACGATGTCGAGTGACAGCTACTGGCCGATAGCAGCCATTGATCAGATGATCCTTGGCACTCCCGGGAGGCGATCACTGGGAGCCTCGCTAAGCGCGATCCTGCCCAGCAGGTTGAGGAACTTGTCGGCCATCGCTGCGCTGCGCTCGTCCACCACCAAGACATGTGGGGTGTTTTCAAGAACTGCCTGGCGGGCATCTAGTACGCAACGCACGACATGTTTGGAGACGACATACCCCGCCTCACCGGCGCGCTTCATCGAGTGGTTTTTATGCTGGTGCATAACCTTCCCGGAGCGGTCTGCGGCTAGTCTCGACGGGCTATCTAAGGCCGCAGAAAAAGTATGCGGATTCATGCACTTAGTTTATGCATCTACGGCGCGTTGCTGCTCGGCGCGACGCAGTAGTTCGCGGGGTCAGCGATCCAAGCGTGAACAGCAGTGAAGTCGTAGAGGGGCATTGGGGGCAAGTGGTTCGTCGGGGTAGTGACTTGCCCCCGGGTGTCAACGGCAAAACTTAGGCAACGCTGGCAACAAAAAACCCGCAAAGCCTTTCAGCTAGCGGGTTTCTTGGCAACGCTTGGCAAACCTTGCCAGTGAGTTGGTGGACCGAAGGAGGATCGAACTCCCGACCTCCGCATTGCGAACGCGGCGCTCTCCCAGCTGAGCTATCGGCCCGTGAAAAATAAGTCTACCCGAAGTCCCGGCGCGCCTTCAATCGCGGGTCAACCCGGCCCTGCTTCCATGCCAGGGTTGTCCGCCATGCCGACAATGCGCGGTGTATTCAGCGGCCGGGCGGTCACTTCGCGCTGGTCGCGCAGCCAGTCGGCCAGCACGTCCCACACCGGGCGGCCACCGGCCTTGCGGGCTTCTGGCGACACGGCGGCCCAGCCGGCCACTTTGTAGCGGCGGTCGGCGTCGAGCGGTTTATCACCCACGCGCATGTCGGTGATGCGCTGGCCCATCGGCTTCATCGGGTCGATGGTGTAGCGCAGGCCGCCGGTGCGCACCATGTCGCCGCCCTGCTGGTAGTACGGGTCGGGGTTGAAGAGGTTGTCGGCCACGTCTTCGAGCACGGTCTTGATGGTGGTGCCCGTCATCTCGGTGAGCGTGGTGGCGGGGTACGTGATGGCGGTCTGGGCCATCAGCGCCTCCATCGTCAGCGCTTCGCCGGGCAGCAGCGTGGTGCCCCAGCGGAAGCCGGGCGAGAAGGCGATTTCCGCGCCCTGCGCGTGCATCAGGCCATCGACGATGAGCTGGTCGAACGTGCCGTTGAAGTTGCCGCGCCGGTACAACAGGCCACGGTTGACGGCCAGCGTTTCGCCGAGCTTGTCTTGGTAAGGCGCACGCACGCGCTCGATGAGCGCGGTCATGGCCGGATCGGGCGGCAGCAGATCGGCGAACACGGGCAGCAGCGTGTAGCGGATGTCGCGCACGGTACCGCCGCGCACGTCCAAGTCGAGCACGCCGACGAACTTGCCGTTGGCGCCCGCGTTGGTGACGAGCGTCACGCCGCCCGGGTTGCTGACCTTGACCGGCGCCGGCACCGCATCGTGCGTGTGGCCGCCGAGGATGGCATCCAGCCCGCGCACGCGCGAGGCGAGCTTCAGGTCCACATCCATGCCGTTGTGCGAGAGCAGGACGACCACCTTGGCGCCCTTGCCGCGCGCCTCGTCGATCATCTTCTGCAGCCGCTCTTCCTGAATGCCGAAGGTCCAGTCGGGCGTGAAATCGGCGGGGTGCGCGATCGGCGTGTAGGGGAACGCCTGGCCGACGATGGCGACCGGTACGCCGTTCAGCTCGCGCAGCACGTACGGGTCGAACACCGGGTCGCCAAAATCCGCCGTCTGGATGTTTTGCGCGACGAAGGCGACTTTGTTCTTGAAATCGTGGTCGACCACGTGGCGTACGCGGTCGGCGCCGTAGGTCATCTCCCAGTGCGGGGTCATGACGTCGACGCCGAGTGCGAGTGCCGCTTCGACCATGTCCTGTCCGTTGGTCCACAGCGCGGTTGCCGAGCCCTGCCACGTGTCACCGCCGTCGAGCAGCAGCGCGTTCGGGCGCGTGGCACGCAGGCGCTTGATGAGCGTGGCCAGATGCGCGAAGCCGCCCATGCGGCCGTAGCGGCGCGCGGCTTCGTTGAAATTAAGCCAAGTAAAGGCATGCGCGGCACGTGTACCGGGCGCGATGCCGTAACGCTTGAGCAGCGCGTGCCCAACCAGATGCGGCGGTTGCCCGGCCCATTGCGCTACGCCCAGGTTCATGTTGGGCTCGCGGTATTCGATGGGCAGCAACTGCGCGTGGCAGTCGGTGAAGTGCAGCAGGTGAACGTTGCCGAAGCGTGGTACGTCGTAGCTCAACGTATCGGCATGGGCATCGGTCAGGCGCAGGCCGGCGGCTGTGGCAATCGCCAGGGCTTGAACGAATTCGCGGCGGTTCATTGCTTGTTGTTGTGCGCGTAGCGAGCGAGATCCGCCACGTCGTCTTCGAGCATTTCGCCGACTTCCTTTCGCACCACGCGACCGTTGGTGTCGAGCACGAGCAGTTCCGGCAAACCCTTGCGCGGGCCGGTGGCGGCGCACAGCGCGTCGGTTTCCATCGTCACCGGAAAGGTGAAGCCGCGCTTGGCGACGTAGTCTTTCGCGAGCTGCGGGTTGGCGTCGATGCTGATGGTGAGGATGCGCAGGTCGGTACCGCGCGTTGCTTCATACAGCTTCTGCAAGCGAGGATTCTGCAGCGCGCAGAACGGGCACCACGAGGCCCACGTGGCGATGATGACGGGATGCCCGCGCCATGCATTGCCCGGCACACGGGTGCCGTCGAGCAATTGCACGTCGGGCATCGTCACCACATCGCCTACCTCGACGGCCTGCGCAGTGCCAGCAGCAAGCACCATCGCTGCCGCCCACATCACGAACCGTCGAATGGCGTGCATGGCCGTCTCTACTGGTTGACCGGGGATGCCGGGTCAAACAACAGCGCCATCACATCGCGGATCTGCTGCTCGGTGAGGATGCCCTTGTGCCCGAAGCGCGGCATGTTGGAGCACGCGGCATACGCGTTGGAGTTGTAGATCTTGCCCCACGTGTAGCGCAGGATCGCCTCCGAATCGCCACGCAGCTTGCCGTACTGGTACAGCGACGGGCCGATGGTGCCGTACGACACCTCGTCTTTCGACAGGCGATGGCACGCATAGCAATTGGCACCGTTGGCCCCGCCAGCGGGGTCGGAGAACTGCATGCCACGGCCGCTCTGCGCGGTCTTCTCGCCTTCCTTCCAGTCGCCCAGCCACTTGTTGTCAGCCGGGTAGTGGATGGTCTTCGTCTGCGCGTCTTCCAGCTTCTTGGCGACGGCGGCGGGCACAGTGTTGCGATCGGCGTACTGGCTACAGATTTTCTGCACGTCGTCGCGCTCGGTCACGCCTTCCACGGTGGCCGGGCCCTTGGAGACAAAGCTCTCGTGGATGATCTTGGCGAGCGCGGCGTCAGCCTTCGCGTCGGGCTTGGGTGGCGTGATGGCATCCGCCGCGTGCGCGGTGCCGGCAGCGAGTGCCAGCGCGGTCAGAACGATGGGGGTCAGTCGAAACATGCGTGGCCTCATCGTTTGATCGACGGCGCGTCCATCTTGCCGCCGTTGGCGTTGCGGGCGAGGAACAGCTCCAGCGCGGTGATCACCTCGCTACCGTAGAGCGGTTCCGGAAAGCGCTGCTGGCGCAGGCAGTCGTACAGGCGGTGCTGCATCGTGCGCACCTCGCCTTGCGAGACGCGGTAGCCGGGCCATGTCGAATACGCAAAGCGCGCGCCATCGGCCGTCAGCAGATCGGGCAGCTCCTGCAGGCGAATGCGCTGGCCCGGCTGGGCGTGGCACGTGGCGCAGGCAAAGTCATACGCACCGCCACGGTAGAAGAACATGCGGCGGCCGAGTTCGTACGTGCGCTTTTCTTCGGGATGCGCCAACGGAATATCAATGGCCGCGCCGCGCGATTCCGAGGTGATGTACGCCATCAGCCGTTCAATGTCCGACGGCTTGCCCGGCGACGAGAACGGGTTGGCCGAGGCCTGTTCCTTCGTCAGCCCCTGCAGCGTCATGCGGCAATACATGAGGCGCTGTTCGGCGTCCATCACGCGGCCGGTGTCCTTGAAGAAGCGCGGCAGCTTGGCGTACGCGCCCTTCACGACGCCGGGGCCCAGGCCCAGGTCGCACGCTTCGAGCGAGGCCTGCTTCGGGCCGGCGGGCTTCTTCCAGAGTTCTTCGCCAGCGGCTTCCCAGAGTTCGGCCGGGTTGCCGTCGGCCAGCATTTCGCGGTACTGCGCGATGCCGGCGGCGACGCTGTCCTTCTGGTCTTTCTGATCCTTGGCGTCCTGCGCGTTTGCCACCAGGGCAATGCCGGCCGCCAGCGTCGCGGCCAGCGCGACGATTCGTTTGGTGCGTTTCACGGTCCCCTCCGTGGGTCGCCTACAGTCCATGGAGCGCCTACGGCTTGAGATAGGCGAAGCCTTCTTCTTGCTGCAAGCGGGTGATCTCCACCACACCGGCGGGCACCACCTTGGCTTCGAGCAGCAGCTTGTCTTCCGGCACCTTGAAGGCCATCAGCGAGTTGTGGCACACGCGAAACTCCACGCCCATGCTGGCCAGTGCGGCCACAGGCGCGTCGAACGGGCGGCCCTGTGCGTCCTTGGCCCCTTCGACCAGGAATTCGATGCCGTGCCCCAGCGCCACCACCACGATCTTCGTGCCGGGTGCGCCGTTGAGGTGGTTACGAAGGTTGCCGATCGCGCGCACGGCCTGGTCGATGCCTTCGCTCAGTTGGTACACCACCTTGTAGCGGGCACCAGCGCCGCCGGCACGGGGTGCGGTCTGCGCGGCGGCCTTGCCTGCCACGCCCAACGCTGCCAGCGCAGCGGTCACACGGAAGAAACTGCGTCGCATGGCAGCCTCCTGAAAAGCGTTATTGGATTGCAGTCTCGTCGGTGCGCTTGTCGCCGTGGTTGTCGACCCACGTGACCGTCACCTTGTCGCCCTTGGCGCCGCCCTTGAACTTGAAATTGAGGAACGGATCCTTCGATACGGCCGGGCCGAACTGCCCGTCCAGCACCGTCTTGCCGTTGTGCTGCACCGTCACGTTGGTGATGTGCCAAGCCGGCACGATCTTGCCGGACGCGTCCTTGCGCTGGCCGGTTTCCATGTCGTGCTTCATCAGGATCTTCACGTCGGTCGTGCCGCCGTTTTCCATTGCGCGAATGCGCATCGGGTCTGCCATGGTGTGCTCCTTGTCCTGATTCTTAACCGCCGCAGCCACCAAGGGTGACCTTCACTTCCTTGCTCGCCAGCACCCACTTGCCGTTGGCACGCACGGCGGCGTAGACCATCGAGGTCTCGCCCATCTTCACGCGCGTGCTCACAAACGGGTCGGTGCCGGCCGGAATGGCAAATGTGGCGGCCAGCGTGTTCGGGTTCTTTTCCACCAGGATGGCGATCAGGTCCGTACCCGGCAGCGTGCTGGTCACCACCAGCGGCACCACGGCGCCGTTTTCGGCGATGTCCGGGGCGGTGAGCTGGATACCAGCGCCGCCCTTGTCGACAGCGCCGCCGCCCAGTTGCTTGAGCACGTCGTTCACGCCCTTGATGGCGAAGGCAGCCTTGTTCCACTCGGCGGCCTGTGCCGGGGTGGCGAGGCCGGCGGACACCAGCAGCGCCATCATGGCACCTGCGCGCAGCACGTCTCGGCGGGAGAGGTTCACGGAATCGGTCATTGCCCTGTCCTCGCTCACTTGGCCGGGGCGCCCGCGAGCACCCAGTCGATCACGGTCTTCAGATCCGCATCGGCGATCTTCGGGTTGGCCGGCATCGGAATCTGGCCCCAGTTGCCCATGCCGCCTTCGCGCACCTTCTTGATGAGCTTGGCTTCGGCCCCTGCATCGCCCTTGTACTTGGCGGCGACATCCTTGTAGGCCGGGCCGACGAGCTTGCGATCCACGGCGTGGCAGCCCATGCAGGCGTTCTGGTTGGCGATGGTCAGGGCACGGGCTGCGTCGACGGCGGCCAGCGCAGGCGTGGCGGACAACGCCAGGCCGGCCAGCACCGCAGCCGCGGCGAGCGTGGGGGCGAACTTCATGTGGTCTCCAGAGGATGGGCCTGCCCGCATGCGTGTGCGGGCCAATGGTCGCAATGATCGAAATCGGACCCGTTATTGTGCCCGAAGTGGGCCAAATCCCGCGTCGCCCCAAAAGCAAAGCGCCCGGAACCTTACGGCCCGGGCGCCTGTTCGGCAGGGCGTCGACGCTCAGGCCATCGCCCGCCGTGCTGCCAGCCGGCCACCGAAGACGTTGAGCAGCAGGCCGGCCATCACCACCGCGCCGCCCAGCCACTGTGCTGGCACCAGCCGCTCGCCCAGCAGCACGGCGGCCGAGATCAGCCCGACCACCGGCACCAGCAGCGTGAGCGGCGCGACCTGGCTGGCCGCGTATCGGCCCAGCAGGCGGCTCCACAGGCTGTAGCCGAAGATGGTGGCGCCAAAGGCCAGGTAGACGATCGCGCCAATGCTCGACCAGCCGATGTTCGTCAGGCTGTGGACAATCTGCTCCGGCCCCTCCATCCAGTACGACAGCAGCAGGAACGGAATCGGCGGAATCACCGCGCCCCAGATCACCAGGCTCACCACGTTCACTTTGCCGATCCGCTTGGTGACGATATTGCCGCTGGCCCACGAGAACGCTGCACACAGCGTCAGCAGGAAGCCGGCCGTGGTCATGCCGGTCGTCACGGCACCGCCGGCCATGCCGATGATCGCCAGCCCGCACGCGGCAACGGCCATGCCGGCCAGGTGGAACCAGCGGATCGGCTCGCGCAGCACCAGCGCGGCGATCGTCAGCGTAAAGAACGCCTGCGATTGCAGCACCAGCGAGGCCAGCCCCGCCGGCATGCCCACATACATCGCCGAGAACAAAAAGGCGAACTGCCCAAAGCTGATGGTGGCGCCGTAAGCGAGCAGCCACTTGAGCGGAATCTTCGGGCGCGGCACGAACAGCACGGCCGGGAAGGCGACCAGCGCAAAGCGCAGCGCACCCAGCAGCATGGGCGGCACGCCGTGCAGGCCCACCTTGATGACGACGAAGTTGACGCCCCACACCAGCACAACGGTCAGGGCCAGCAGCAGATCCTTGGGAGACATGATGATCGGAATGCTCAGACGGTCAGCGGCCGCCCGCGCGGCCCTATGACGCACTGTAGGCGCGGGCCGCCTATGCGACTTGCACAATCTTGCGCATTGTTTGTGCCTAGTCCACTGAATCATTGAAATTGGTCGGTGCCTGCCATGCCATGCGGGCGCATCGCGTCGTTGCAAATGCTCGCAATAGCTCGCTATTGCTGCGCTTTGCGCCTAGCGCTGCTTCCCGCATGACATGTCCTTCACCTCCCATTTCAATGATTCAGCGGACTAGCCGAGCATGTCCGACCAGATTGCCCGGCTCCAGCCCTGCGCCAGCTTGCCTTCCGCCACGGAGGGGCCATCCGAGAGCCCGCCCGCGCCTTGCACCGTCACCATGGTGCGCTCGGCCGAGTCATAGCGGTGGACGGTCGCCACGTGCATCGCCTCGTCGGGGGTGATGAAGCTGTAGCAGGTGTTGGCATACAGCGGCGACGTGTCGGGCGCGTGGCCGGCCAACATGGCCACCACGGCAGCGGCCGCCACCTTGCCATGCTGGTTGGCCATGTGGCCCGATTTAGGCATCAGCGGCGCGGTCTGGATGGCATCGCCAATCACATGTACGCCCGGCGCTGCCTTTGATTCGAACGACAGGAAATCGACCTCGCACCAGCGCCCATTGGCGGTCGCCAGCCCGGCCTGCACGGCAATCGCCCCGGCACGCTGCGGCGGGATGAGGTTGACCACATCGGCCTGCACATCGTCCTGTACATCGAACTTGAGCACGCGGCCGGTGGCGTCGATGTCGACCGCGTTGTATTGCGGGCGATATTCGATGTGCTGTGGATAACGCTCCGCCCACACGCGCTTGAACAGGGCGCCCTTGGAGGTCACGTCGTCGTTGGCATCAAGAATGAGTACACGCGAGTCCGGCTTGGCGCGCTGCAGCCAGTTGGCAATCAGGCAGGCGCGCTCGTACGGCGCGGGCGGGCAGCGGTACGGCGCCAGCGGAATGCTGATGGCCACCGTGCCGCCGTTGGGCATGGCTTCGAGCCGGTGACGCAGCGCCAGTGTCTGCATGCCGGCCTTCCACGCGTGCGGTGCCTGCGCAGCCGTGGCCGCGTTGGCCAGACCAGGAATCGCCCCCGGCACGAAATCGATGCCGGGCGAGAGGATCAGCCGGTCATAGTCCAGCGTGCCGCCGCCGGCCAGGCGCACCTGCTTCGCGCCGATGTCGATGGCCGCGGCGCGATCGCGCACCCAGCGCACACCGTGGCGCTCGACCAGCGCGTCGTACGGCACGGTGATCGAGGCCAGATCACGGTCACCCGACAGTACGAGATTCGACAGCGGACACGACACGAATGCGGCATTGGGCTCGACCAGCGTCACGTCGACATGGTTGCCGGAGAACACACGCACGTACTTCGCTGCTGTCGCACCGCCGTAGCCGCCGCCAACCACGACGACGCGCGCATTGCGCGTGCCCGAGAGCGAAGCGCATGCGGCCAGCGGCCCGGCCAAGGCAGTCGCCCCAAGTGCGCGCAGTACGGTGCGCCGGTCCTTGCGCAGGGTCTGGTTCATGGGGCCTCCTGCGGTTGGCGCGACAGCCAGCCGGCAATCGCGGTGATCTGCGCATCGTCATAACCACGCGCAAGCTGGCCCATCACCGTGGAGGGGCGCGTGCCGTTGCGGAACGCCTGCAGCGTGTCGATCAATTCAGCCTGCGAGCGGCCGGCCAGCGAGGGCAGCGTCTGCGCAGCCGACTTGGCACCGGGTGCCGTATCCGCGTGATGGCAGCTCGCGCAGGAGGCAGCCCAGGTACGGGCCTGCGCGTTGGTGGGCGGGCGATCGGCCGCTTGGACGGCGTGAGCCGAAGACAGCGCCGCAAGCAAAGCGGCGACAGCAAGTCGGTGAGCGACGGGCATGGGGGGCAGCGAAGTCACGGAAGCGTCATACGCTAACACGCCCGCCTTGCCATGTGCCGTGCGCGCGGACAACAAAAAACGCAGCGCGGTGGCTGCGTTTTTTGTGATGCGCCGATGGGCCTCAGGGCAGTTGCTTGCCCGGCGGCAGTGCCGGCGAGGTGGTGGGCGACACCGTCACGCCCGGCGAGGCCGAGGTGACCGGTGCCGGTGCCTGCGTTGCCGTCGGCGTGCCCTGCTGCACCGGGGCCGGCGTACCCGGCGCGGTCTGCGGGTTGGTCGACGATGCGTTCGTATCCAGGCGCTTGCGCTCCTCTTCGGTCACGTAGTCGAACACTTTCACGACCTTTTTGACGCCGCCCACGGTGCGCACGGCTTCGGTGGCTTTGTTGCCCTCGGCCTCGGTCACCACGCCCAGCAGGAAGACGGTCTGCGCTTCGGTGGTCACCTTGATGGAGTTCCAGGGCACACCTTCCGTGCCGGCCAGCACGCTCTTCACCTTGGTGGTGATGTACGTGTCGTTGGTGCGCGAGCCGAACGTGCTCGACTCCGGCGTCACCACGAGCTCGTTGACGACCTCACGCGCGTTCTCCAGCTTCTGCGCGTACTGGCCGATCTCCTGCTTGGTCGCTTCGGTACCGGCTTCACCGGTCAGCAGCACCTTGCGGTTGTAGACCGTCACGTTCACGTGGGCACGGCCGTCGTAGCGCGAGATCAGCGTATTCTCGGCTTCCAACTGCAGGCCGCGGTCGATGGTCTGGGTAGCGGTCGGGCGACGGTCGGTGGCCATTGCAACGCCGCCGGCCACGGCACCGGCAAACAGCGGGAAGCAGGCGGTCAACTGCGTGGCGGTGATACCCGCCAGGGCAGCCAGCACGATGATGCGCTTGGCACGGGCAGACGTAGGCGACGAGAGTTTCATGCTGTCCTTGAATGAAGTCCGGAAAGAGGAAGAGCAAAGTTCATGCTTCAGCGCCAAAGGCATCGCGCATCCATTCGATACGCGCGCCGTCGATGGTGATGACGTCAAAACGGCAGGCGGGCACATCATCGGCCTGCCGTGCGAGAAAATCTTCGGCCGCGGCAATCAGGCGACGCTGCTTGGCGGGCGTGACACTCGCGGCCGCACCACCGAAGCGTTGCGTGGAGCGCGCCACGCGGGCACGCACCTCGACGAACACCAGCGCGCCGGCCGCGTCGCGCATCACCAGATCAATCTCGCCGCCCTTGCAGCGATAATTGCGGATGACCACCGACAAACCGCGCGCTTGCAAGTAACGCAGCGCGCGGTCTTCACCGGCTTCGCCGGTGGCTGCGGTGATGGGCTTTGCGGTTTGAACCAAGTGACTGAGAGAAGTTCTTGTGAGTGATCCTGACTGGACCCTGCTGGCGCACGACCAGCACTATCCCGCCGGCGCATTATATGTGGTGGCCACCCCCATCGGGAACGCCGCCGACGTGTCGCTGCGGGCGCGGTATGTGCTCGGCATGGTCGATGCGGTGGCCTGCGAGGACACGCGCAACACCGGGCAATTACTCAATCGCCTGGGGCTGTCGCGGCCGATGCTGGCAGCGCATGAGCACAACGAGCGCGAGGCTGCGGCACGCATCGTCGCGCGTCTGGCGCAGGGCGAGCGCATCGCCTACGTGTCGGATGCGGGCACGCCGGGCGTCTCCGACCCCGGCTCACGCATCGTCGAGGCCGTGCGCGCAGCCGGGCAGCGCGTGATTCCGCTGCCGGGCGCGAGCGCGGTGGTGACGGCGCTGTCCGCCGCCGGCGAATTGCTCGACACGTCGGGCGGGCAATTCACCTTCGTTGGTTTCCTGCCGCCCAAGGCCGGGCAGCGCGATGCGGCCATCCGTCAATGGGCGGCGCACGAGCCGGCATGGGTGCTGTATGAAGCGCCGCATCGCATCGATGCCACGCTCGCCGCGCTGGCCGAACATCTGCCGGCGCGGCGCCTGCTCATCGGTCGCGAGTTGACCAAGTTGTTCGAGCAGATCGTCGTGTTGCCTGCGGCCGAAGCACCGGCCTGGCTGGCTGCCGATGCCTCGCACAGCAAGGGCGAATTCGTTCTGGTGGTGGAAGGTGCAGGCGCGCAGGACGCGGCCCCGACGGCGATGGCCGCAGATCAAGTGCTGCGCCTGCTGCTGGCCGAATTGCCCGCCAAGCGCGCCGCCAAGCTGGCTGGGGCGATCACGGGTGCGCCGGTCGACGCGCTGTATCAAAGCGCGCTGGCATTGAAAAACGACGGGAAGGATTAACGACGCGTTTTTGCGCGGCGCTTGGTCGCCTTTTTCTTCGGCGGTGCCGGCTCGTCGGCGCCGACGTCGGCGTCGCCATCATTGCTGGCGAGGTCGGTCTGCGTGAGTTCCGGGCGCAGTGCTTCGACTTCCGCGCGCGACAGGCGACGGATCTCCACCTGCGTTGAACCACGCTTGACGAAATCCAGGCGCTTGGCCGCGGCGTACGACACGTCGAGGACGCGCCTGCCGTGGTAGGGGCCACGGTCTGTCACCTTGGCCACGACTACGCGGTCGTTGGAGAGGTTGCGCACCAGCACCCAACTCTGCAGCGGCAGCGACGGATGCGCCACCGTGAAGGCGTTCATATCGAAGCGCTCACCGCTGGCCGTGCGGCGACCGTGGAACCCGCGGCCATACCAGGATGCGACGCCGCGCTGCTCGAACGTGCCAAGGTCTGCGCGCAGACCCGGTTCGGTATTGGCGTTCTCGTCGAGCTTGAGGCTGCTGGAATCCGGCACGCTGCGGAACGACAGCGCACCCCAGGCATCCGGGTTGTCACGCACGTCCGGCACCTTCAGCGCAGGCGCGGCTGACTTGTCGGCATTGGCCGCATTGAGCGGATTCTGCGGGGGCTCCCCCGGCACGGCAGCACAACCCGCCAACACCAGCAAAGCGGTGCCGTGCGTCAGCCAGGCACGCAGCGTGCGGCCGGCCGGAAGGCTGGAGAACATGGGGGAAAGCTTGAGCATGGGCGCGAGTCTAACATGCACGCCCTCCTCGATTATTTACATTTCCTATTAAAACGGTCGCATCATGCAGGCATCTTGCATGAACTTTGTAATATTTTCCGCCGGATGTAACAGAGCGCCCCGCCAGCCCAATGCTGGCGCGGGCTTGGGCCGTTACAATTGCCTTGTTCCGTCTTCGCACGAAAGTGCGTAAAAAACCACATGAAAGTCGTTGTCGTCCCCGTTACGCCGTTTGAACAGAACTGCACGCTGCTGATTGGCGACGATGGTGCTGCTGCCGTCACCGACCCCGGCGGCGACATCGAACGCATCCTGGCCGCCGCCCAGCAGCATGGCGCGCGCATCGAAAAGATCCTGCTCACGCACGGCCACGTCGACCACTGCGCCGCTGCCGATGCCCTGCGCACGCAACTCGGCGTGCCCATCGAAGGCCCGCACAAGGACGAAGCCTTCTGGATCGACCAGCTCCCGATGCAGAGCCAGCGCTTCGGCTTTCCGCCGGCCAAGGCGTTCGTGCCGGACCGCTGGCTTGACGATGGCGACACCGTGGAAGCTGCTGGCCGCACGCTGCAGGTCTTCCATTGCCCGGGGCACACGCCCGGCCACGTGGTGTTCTTCAGCGCGGAAGACCGCATCGCCATCGTCGGCGATGTGCTGTTCGCGGGCTCGATCGGCCGCACGGACTTCCCGCGCGGCAACCATGCAGACCTGATCCACGCGATCCGCACCAAGCTCTGGCCGCTGGGCGATGACGTCACCTTCGTGCCGGGCCACGGGCCGGTCTCCACCTTTGGCGATGAGCGCGCAACCAACCCGTACGTTGCCGATCGCCTGTTTGCCAACGAAGGCACGTCATGAGCGACGACACCAGCGATACCAACGACACGTTCGCCGATACCGCGCCTGCGGCCCCAGCAGACAAACCCCGCCGCAAGCGCGGCAACCAGCCGCCTGACACGCGGCCCGAGATCTACGTCAGCACCGACATCGAAGCCGATGGGCCCATCCCCGGGCCGCATTCGATGCTGAGCTTTGCGAGTGCCGCATACCTCGCCGACAAGACGCTCATCGGCACGTTCGAAGCGAATCTCGAAACGCTGCCCGGTGCACAGGGGCACCCGATCCAGATGCAGTGGTGGCAAACGCAGCCAGAGGCCTGGGCTGCGTGTCGCAAGAATCTCGAAGCGCCCGAAGTGGCTTTGCCGCGCTACGTCGAATGGGTCGAGAGCCTGCCCGGCAAGCCGGTGTTCGTGGCGTTTCCGGCGGGGTTCGATTTCACGTACATGTTCTGGTACATGATGCGGTTTGCCGGGCGCTCGCCGTTCGGCTGGGCGGCGCTCGACATCAAGACGCTGGCCTTTGCGCTTACGGGCTTGCCGTATCGGCGCAACGTCAAGGCGGCCTTTCCCGAGCACTGGCACGACCCGCTGCCGCACACGCATGTCGCGCTGGATGATGCGAAGGAGCAAGGCGCCCTCTTCTGCAACATGCTCGCTGAACTGCGTGTGCGAGAAGCCGAGCACGCGGCAATACAAACGGCCCTGCACAGCGCGCAAGACTGAGCGCCGCTCACATCACGCATTTCGCGAAGAGCCGCAGTCCGTTTGCGTTTTGCCCGCGTGATCCGCGCACCATGACGCAACGCAACTTGCGGCGCCGCAAACCCGCGTCTACGCTGGGCTTGTGCGAGGCGACCAGACGACTGCGCCACCCGGCGCCGACAAGCAAAGCCACTCGCATACGCCATTTGCTTGTCGTATCGTTTTCGGGCCGCACGTACCCCCGACGCCGGTGCGTGCCGGCGTCGGCTATCAGCTAACGACGGGAGGTGCCGCGATGCGATTTTCCCGTGACGCGTTTGATACGCAACACTTGCGAGCGATGACGGAGCGCTTGCATTGGCATCGCAAAACAACCGCGAAGGCGATCCCGTTGAGCGCGCACACGCATCTGCATCGTGCCCGCGGCGACGAGAGCGACGACGCGGAAGTGATGAAGGTCACAGTGGTTTCCACCGCTGTGGCGCTGGCAGTGGTGCTGGTAGCCCTGCTGGCAGTTGGATTCGGGTCAGAAATGGCCCGATGGATGGGCCTGGAATGATCCGGTGCCCTTGCGCGTCTTGACGGACGCAGCCCCGGCCCTCGCGCAAGGCGATACGGCCACCCCTGAACGGCCTGTCCGATGGAAATCGGCAGGCCGTTCAACTTTTGGGGCGCGGGCGTTTGCGTTACTTCAAGAACGCGTCGAGGGCTTCGGGCGTACGGCCGATGGTGGCCTTGCCGTCGCGCACGAGCACGGGACGCTGCAGCAGCTTCGGGTGTTCTGCAATTGCCTTGAGCAGCGCATCGTCTGAGGCGGCGGCCAGGTTGAGTTGCGCGTACTCGTCTTCGTTTTCACGCACCAGGCTGCGCAACGGGGTGTCGAGCTGCTTGGCGAGGGTCTTCAACTCGGCCAGCGTGGGCGGCGTTTTCAGGTACTCGATGACTTCGAGCGATTCGCCCTGCTTTTCGGCAAAAGCCTCAGCCTGTTCAAGCGCGGTGCGTGATTTGGAGCAGCGGGGGTTGTGATAGATCTGCATGGTCGAGATGGCTGACGGGTGCTTGGAGGTGCCATCTTAATGGGTTGGTGTGGTGGAGGACTTCGCCTCTCGCTAAGAGGGGGTTCGTCGAGTTTGACCCTGACGCCCCAAAGCAAAAAGGGCTGGCAAACGCCAGCCCTATCCAAAACGCAACGGTGATGATCAAGCGCCGCCGAGTAATTCCGCCACCGCACAACCCACCACCACCGTGGCACCACGCAAGTCATTGAGGCGCAGGTTCTCGTCGGTGTTGTGGCCGCGTGCTTCCATCAGCGTGCGCGGCCCAGCGCCATACAGAACCGTCGGCACACCATACGCCGTGTAATGCCGCGCATCGGTGTACAGCGGCACACCATGCACCGGCACATCCCCACCAAATACCGCCAACGCATTGCGCCGCAGCGCACCGGTCAGCGTTTCCACGCCCGGTAGTTCAGCCAGCGGCGCGGCCAGCAGAATGCGTTCAACCGACACCGCAATCCCCGGCCGCTCCGCCGCTGCACGCTCAATCACCGCACGCAGTTCGCCTTCAGCATCACGCCCTGCCTCTTCGGGAATCATCCGACGGTCGATGCGGAAGGTCACCAGATCGGGCACCACGTTGGTGTTGATGCCACCCTGGATCAGGCCGACGTTGAGCGTCGCATGATCAATGCCCGAGACGCTCGACGTGCGCGTTGCGAGTTCGGCGCGATACGTATACACCGCCTGCAGGATGTGCGTCGCGGCCTCGATGGCGTCGATGCCCGTGTGCGGCATGGCAGCGTGCGCCTGCTTGCCGCGCACCGTCACCTGCACGTGCAAACAGCCGTTGTGCGCCGAGGTGATGCCATACGCAAACCCGGCCGAGATGGCGTAGTCGGGCTTGGAGAGGCCTTGATCCAGCAGCCACTTCGGGCCGATGTTGCCACCGGTTTCCTCGTCGTACGTGAAATGCAGTTCCACCGTGCCGTTGAGCTTGGCACCGCGCTTCTCCGCCTCAATCAGCGCGAGCAACGCCCACGTGTAAGTCGCGAAGTCCGACTTGGACACCGCCACGCCACGGCCAAACATCGTGGGGCCGTGTTCGGTCTCGACGATCTCGCCGCCGTACGGGTCGTGCGTCCAGCCCAGGCCGGGCGGGACGACATCGCCGTGCGCATTCATGGCGATGGTGGGGCCGCCGTTGCCGAACGTGTGCCGCACGATCAGATTGGTGGCGCTGACCATGCCGACAGCACGCACCTGCGCCTCCGGCACGGCATGTGCCTCGACGGTCAGGCCCAGTGCCTCCAGCAGCGCCTTGGCGCGTGCTGCGTGCGGCGCGCAGTCGCCGGACGGGTTGTCCGACGGCACCTTCACCAGCTCGCGCAGAAACTCGGTTTGGCGACCGTGTGCGGCCTCGACAAACGCTCGAATGTCCGCACCGATGCCGGCGGTGGTGAGTTGAGCCTGAGTCATGTCGATGGTCTCCTTGTAGGTTCTAGAAGTGACTGAGCCCCCGTTGTGCGGGGGCCCAAGGTTGTCACTGATTCAGGGGAGGCTTACTGCGCGGCTTGCATCGCCTCGGCAGTCAACCACACCGATTCCGGCAAGTCCTGCTCGTCGCAGTTGTGGCCTTCGCCGCCGCGGTCGACGACGAGGAAATCGCTCACCTCGCCCAGTGCCAGCAGCGGGTGATGCCACACGCCACGTGCATAGTTCACGCCCTGCCAGCCGTGCGAGACGAACGCGCGCAGCTTGCTCGGGTCCAGCTCGCCGGCCGGCGCCACGACCACCAGGTAGGGCTTGTCGTTCTGCGGGATGAAGGCCTGGCTGCCACGCGGGTGGCGCTCCAGCATCTTCACCTCGAACGGCAGCGTGCGCGGCTGGCCACGGAACAGGCTGATCAGCGCCCGGCCACCCTCGCCCACATCCACGTTGGCGAGGTCATGAAAGCGGATGGTCGTGCCCTGGTTGATGGGGAACTGCTTACACCCCTCCAGCTCGATCACGTCGCCGAACGGCGCGAACGCTTCGCGCGTGAGCGGCTCGATGGTCAGTGCAATGCGAGGGTTGGCAACTGCAGCGGTGTCTTGGCTCATTCCAGTACCCCCCACAGACGCAGGCGCGACACACCACCGTCCGGGAACATGTTGAAACGCACGTGCGTGACGATGCCCAGATCCGCGATTTCCGCTTCGTAGTAGTGCTGCAGGTCCATCTGCAGCTTCTGCTCGGGCAGCAGCGTCTGCCAGAACATCGCTTGCGTCTTCAGCGAGCTGTCGGTGCCGCCCACCACGCGTGCTGCCTGGATGGACACGCGGTCGGCAAAGTTGCCCTTGAAGTGCGCGGTGTCGACTTCGATCTTGCGGATGCGGCCCGGGTGTGCCAGGGCGATCACGCACCAGTCGTTGCCCGGCTCGCGGCGGCGGCGCGTTTCCCAGCCGTCGCCCATGTTCACGCCACGGCCCGGCATCAGCATGCGCGAGGCCGGCCCGAAGTGTTCGTTGTTGGCTTCGACCACGTAGGCGCCGTTTTCCATGGCAGCCAGGTCGATCAGCTTGGTGCGGTCAGCGCCCTTCCAGTCGACTTGCGGCTGGCCGTACACGCGCAGGCGGGCAATACCGCCGTCCGGGAAGATGTTCACGCGCAGGTGCGTGAAAGCGCCGGTGTTGGTCACGGCCACGTAGGCGTGGCTGTTGCCTTGCAGCGTGGTCGACGGAACGATTTCGGTCCACTGCGTGGCATCGGTCGGCTCGCCGTCCGGCAGGTAGGCGGCTTCAATGGACGCGGCCGGCGGGAAGTTGCCGGTGAAGTGGCTGGTGTCGATATCCACACCCTTCACGACGCCCGGACGGGCCAGCTTGACGATGCAGTGGTCGTAACCGCCGTTGCGGCGACGGCGCGTTTCCCAGCCGTCCATCCACTTGCCGTGGTCGTCGTACTTGCCGGGGATGAAGACAGCCGGCTCGGGGTTGAGCATGCGGTCTTTCGGCGCGAAGAATTCGTCGGTCGCAAACGTGGCCACGGCACCCAGGCGCGGATCGGCCAGGTTCGGATAGCGTCGGGTGAAATCAGGGGCGTTGGGATCGAGCGTAGGCAGCGCCATGGGAAAACTCCTTGGTGTTTGTCTCTGGATGTTATACGGCACGCCCATCGAACAAAAACGGCGAGTAAGAACACTCGAAACTATGGCGACGGGAACACCGGAAGTGCAGTGTAAATGGCGGAACCACAAGGGTTCGCGGGACTGCATGAACCGATGCTAGCATGTGAATTCAAAAATTGCATACAAAAATTGGATCGCCTATGATGCCGTCACCGCCCAACAATTCGCGACAACAATTTGTTGCGGTGCGATGAGCAAAAACAAAGCCGTGACGACAATCGCAATAGACCGAATTAGACGATTGGGCAGGGCTTGAGACACCTGAAATCCAAAGGAGGATTCACCATGCAACGCTTTACGCGCCCGTTGTTCGGGCAGGTTTTGATTGCCCTAGCAATCGGTATTGCGCTGGGCGTCTGGGCGCCAGAATTTGCACAGAAACTGCAGCCGCTCGGCGACGGCTTTCTGAAGCTCATCAAGATGCTGATCGCGCCGATCGTGTTCTCGGTGGTGGTGGTCGGCATCTGCGGCGCCGGCGAACTGAAGAAGGTTGGGCGCGTAGGCGGCAAGGCCGTCATCTACTTCGAAGTGGTTACGACGATTGCGCTGGCGCTAGGCATTGCGCTGGCCTACGTGTTCGGGCCGGGCCACGGCATGAATGTCGACCCGAAGACGCTCGACCCGGCGGCCATGGCGTCGTACATGACGACGGCCAAGCAGGTGGAGTCGACCGGCGTGGCCGCGTTCTTCCTCAAGTTGATCCCAGATACGTTCGTCAGCGGCTTTGTGAAGGGCGACATCCTGCAGGTGCTGCTGGTGTCGATCCTGTTCGGTTGCTCGCTGTCGCTGCTGGGTGAGCGCACCAAGCCGCTGGTTTCGTTCATCGATCAGCTCTCGCATGTGCTATTCCGCATGATGGCGGTGATCATCCGCCTGGCGCCGCTGGGCGTGCTGGGTGCGGTGGCCTTTACCGTAGGCAAGTACGGTGCGGGCTCGCTCAAGCAACTGGGCTTCCTGGTGCTGCTGTTCTATGCGGCCGTGGCGATCTTCGTGGTGGTGGTGCTAGGCACGATCCTGCGCGTGGCGGGTTTCAACATCTTCAAGCTGATCCGCTTCCTGCGCGCTGAACTGCTGGTGGTGCTGGGCACGGCCTCGTCCGATGCTGTGCTGCCGTCCATCATGAACAAGCTGGAGAAGATGGGCATCAAGCGCTCGGTGGTGGGTCTCGTCATCCCGACCGGCTACTCGTTCAACCTCGATGCGTTCTCGATCTACCTGACGCTGGCCGCGGTGTTCATCGCCCAGGCCACCAACACGCCGCTGGCCTTCCAGGATCTGCTGCTGATCCTGGGCGTGGCGCTGATCACCTCCAAGGGCGCGCACGGCATTCCGGGGTCGGCCATCGTGATTCTGGCGGCCACCCTGTCGGTCATCCCGGCCATTCCGGCCGTGGGCCTGGTGCTGGTGCTCTCTGTCGACTGGTTCATCGGGATCGCCCGCGCGCTGGGTAACCTGATCGGCAACTGCGTGGCCACGGTGGTGATTGCAGCCTGGGAGAAAGACATCGACCGCGTGCGTGCCAATGCGGTGCTGGACGGCAAGATCGACATCACCGAAGAAGGCGAGGCGATTGCGCATGGCCATGCCGCCCCGGCCGCCGCAGCGCACACCCTGCCGCATGCCTGAAGCCGGCATCCTGTCGGACGGCGGTAAAATTGGCACCATGACCGAAACCACCGCCGCCGATATCTCCTCCGAAGGCATTGCCGACGACATCGCCCAGGCGATCGTCGCGCATCGGCTGCCTCCGGGCACCAAGCTGCGCGAAGAGGCGCTGGCGAAGGTCTACGGCGTCAGCCGCACCAAGATTCGCGCGGCGCTGTTGATGCTGGCCAAGGACAAGCTGATCCGCATGGAGCCCGACCGCGGCGCCTTCGTGGCCAAGCCGGACGAGACCGAGGCGCGCGAGGTGTTTGCCGTGCGCCGCGTGCTGGAGGTGGCGCTGGTGCGCGAGTTCATCGCGAAAGCCACCCCCGCCGATTACAAGCGGCTGGAAAAACACCTGGCCGAAGAGCACCACGTGGCCGCCAGCGGCAACCTTGCCGACGTGCCGCGCCGTAACCGCCTGATGGCCGACTTCCACCTGCTGCTGGCCGACGTGGTCGGCAACAGCGTGCTCAAGGAGATGCTGCGCGAGCTGTCCGCCCGCAGCTCGGTCATCACGATGATGTACCAGTCCACCTACGACGCCGTGCGCTCGTCCGACGAGCACACCGCCTTCCTGGAAGCCGCCAAGCGCGGGGACGTCGAAGGCGCCATCGCCCTGATGGAAGAACACATGGCGCACACCGAGGCGTCACTCAAGTTCGAATCGCCGGGTGGTCGGGCAACAGACCTCGTTGCCGCCCTCCTCGCCTGACACGCGCGTGCCGACGTACACGCTGCGCGCGCCAGTCTCTGTCGAGCTGGAAATCAAGAAGAGCCGTTTCATTGGATGGGCCGTGCCGGTCGAGGACCGCGCCGCTGCCATGGAGGTCGTGGCACGCCTGCGCGCTGAGCATCCCGCAGCTACGCATGTCTGTTGGGCGTTATTGGCCGGCGGGCAATCCGGTATGTCGGATGACGGCGAACCCTCTGGTACCGCTGGGCGGCCAATCCTCGAAGTGCTGCGCCATCACGACCTGGACAGCACGCTGGGCGCCGTGGTGCGTTACTTCGGTGGCGTGAAGCTGGGCGCGGGCGGTCTCGTGCGTGCCTATACCGATGCCATTGCCTCCGCGCTCATGCAAGCCGAACACGTGGAGCGCATCGCCCGCACCACTCTCACCCTGGTTACTGATTATGCCGATGAGGCGCGTATCCGGCGGTGGATCGATGATGGTGGCTATGCGTTGCTTGATGCGGCTTACGATGCGGGTGTCACGCTCACGGTGCGCCTGCCGGTAACGGATGAAGCCGAGGCGCGCATCACGCTGCGGGATTTGACGCAGGGGCGCGTCATCATCGCGAGCTAGAAATCCAGTTGCTCCGGAAGAATGCCAAGTGCCCCTGCGATCTTTTCGCGGGATGACTTGCGCAACCTGTCGCTGTTCTCCTGCTGTGCGTAGGCAGGCTGCGAAATGCCCAGACGTTTTGCAATCTCGGCCTGCGTCAGGCCCAGGTGCTCACGCCAAGCACGGGCCGGCGAAGCGCCTTCGATTGTGCGTTCGATGACCCCATGCGGAATCAAGTCTCGGGCTTCGGCACGCTCCGCGAGGTAGTCGGCATAGGGAATGACGACGAACGCCGGCGAGCCGTCCGGACCGTTGATGATCTGGATGTTAGTAGGTGCGTTCATCACGTTTCCTCACTTCTTGGATGTCGACCACGCGGATGTCGCCATCCCAGTCGAAGAGCACGCGGTAGTTGCCGACACGCAGTCGGTAGCCGTACTGGTGTTCAACCAATGCCTTGACGTTCTGGCACGCCGGCATGGTGGCAAGCCCGCCCACCGCGCGCACGACCACTTGCTGTTGTGGTCGATCCAGCTTCCGAAGTTGCTTGGCAGCCCGTGTTGTCCATTGGATCGCATTCATGATGCGACCAGCGAACGATTTATAAGTTTATAGTATTTTTTATACGTTTTCATCGGCGGGGCTCACATGGCGTGCTAGCCCGCCATGATTCCCAGCGACCCGCGTCGCGTCGATCAGACCGCGCCTTGACTTAACTGCCGCGCGACCAATACCCCGCCTGCGCATACACCGCCTTCAGGTGCTCAATAAAGAACCGAATCTTTGCCGGCACCGGCCGCTGCTGCGGGTACACGGCGAGGATGTCGTAGTCCGGCAGCGCGTAGTCATCCAGCACCGTCATCAGCGCGCCGGATTCCAGCTCGGGTTGGATCTCCCAGGTTGAGCGCCAGCCCAAACCCAGGCCCTCGCCCATCCAGCGGTGCAGCAATTCACCATCGTTGCAGTCGAGGTTGCCGTTGACTTTGATGGTGACGGCCTTGCCGTTCTGCTGGAAGTACCAGCCGCGCTGTTGACCGCCCTGCAGGTTGAAGGCCAGGCAATTGTGCCGCTCCAGATCGTCCAGCGTGCGCGGCACGCCGTGCTTGGCGAAGTACGCCGGCGTGCCGCACACCACGCGCTTGTTCGACGCCAGACGGATCGCCACGAAATTCGGATCGATCGCGCCGCCGATGCGGATGCCGACGTCGTAGCCCTCGCGCACGAGGTCGACCACGCGGTCGGTCAGGTTGAACGAGCAGCGCACATCGGGGTTGGCGCGCAGGAAGTCCGGCGCGTGCGGCGCGACGTGCTTGCGGCCGAACGCGGCCGGCGCGGACACGATCAGGTGCCCCGTCGCCTTGTGGCGGCCTTCGGCCACCAGCAGCTCGGCGCGGTCCAGCTCGCCCAGCGCTTTCTTGCACTGTTCCATGAACACGGCGCCCTGCTCTGTCACGGCAATGCGGCGCGTGGACCGGTGCAGCAGCTTCACGCCCAGTCGCGCCTCCAGCGCGTTGATGCGGCGGCCGATCATGACGGGCGTCACGTCCTGCGTGAGCGCGGCGGCGGCCATGCTGCCGTGTTCCACCACGGCGATGAACGCTTCGATCTGCTTGAGCTTGTCCATTCCATCATTCCAGTTCGCAATGTCTGACCATTTTATGGAGGATTCCATATGCGGATTGGTGCTATCCAGCGCATATCACCTATGACGAATGACTGAAATGACTGTCAGTGATGTGATCGATGGTTACGCGCGGCCTTGAGTTTTTGCGCCGCACAAAGTCGCGTGAATTTGGCTTGGTGACAGGCATCTCCGGCTGATTCCCTGGCCTCGGATTGCTGCGGTACGCAAAACCATTCGATACGAGAGGTTCGCAATCAACTGACGAAAGCTGCGTTTATCCATATCGGCATGCGGGAATAGGATCAGCTCAACCCTATTCCCACCTTCCCCTTCCTGGAGACACACCATGCCGAAGATGAGAGCGATTGATGCCGCAGTTGCGGTGATGGAAAAAGAAGGCATCACCACCGCCTTCGGCGTGCCTGGTGCCGCCATCAACCCGTTGTACTCGGCCCTGCGTAAGGCCGGCAACATCAGCCACGTGCTGGCTCGCCACGTTGAAGGCGCTTCGCACATGGCCGAGGGCTATACCCGTGCCGAACCCGGCAATATCGGCGTGTGCATCGGCACCTCGGGCCCCGCAGGCACCGACATGATCACCGGCCTGTACTCGGCCTGGGCGGATTCGATTCCCATCCTCTGCATTACTGGCCAAGCGCCGCGCGCGCGCCTGTACAAGGAAGACTTCCAGGCCGTCGACATCGAATCGATCGCCAAGCCGGTCACCAAGTGGGCCGTCACCGTGCGTGAGCCGGCGCTGGTGCCGCGCGTGTTCCAGCAAGCGTTCCACCTGATGCGCTCGGGCCGCCCGGGTCCGGTGCTGATCGACCTGCCGTTCGACGTGCAAGTCGCCGAGATCGAATTCGACATCGACACCTACAGCCCGATGCCGGTGTACAAGCCCGCGGCTACGCGTGCCCAGGCTGAGCGCGCCATCGAGATGCTGTGCGCAGCCGAGCGCCCGCTGCTGGTATGTGGCGGCGGCGTGATCAACGCCAATGCCGACAAGCTGATGGTCGAGTTTGCCGAGCTGGTGAACGTGCCTGTGGTTCCGACCCTGATGGGCTGGGGCGTGCTGGCCGACGACCACCCGCTCAACGCCGGCATGGTCGGTCTGCAAACGTCGCACCGCTACGGCAACGCCACACTGCTGGCGTCGGACTTCGTGTTCGGCATCGGCAACCGCTGGGCCAACCGCCACACGGGTAGCGTCGACGTCTACACGAAGGGCCGCAAGTTCATCCACGTCGATATCGAACCGACCCAGATCGGTCGCGTGTTCGGCCCGGACCTGGGCATCGTGTCGGACGCTGGTGCCGCGCTGGAGAAGTTCATCGAAGTCGCCCGCGAGCTGAAGGCCGCAGGCAAGCTGCCGTGCCGCAAGTCGTGGAACGCCGACGTGCAGAAGCGCAAGCGCACGATGCTGCGTCGCTCGGACTTCGACAACGTGCCGGTCAAGCCGCAGCGTGTGTACCGCGAGATGAACCAGTACTTCCCGCGCGATGTGCGTTACGTGTCGACGATCGGTCTGTCGCAGATCGCCGCTGCGCAGTTCCTGTCGGTCAACCAGCCGCGCCACTGGATCAACTGCGGCCAGGCCGGCCCGCTGGGCTGGACGATTCCCGCCGCGATCGGCGTGAAGGTGGCTTCGCCCAACAGCGACGTGGTCGCCATCTCGGGTGACTACGACTTCCAGTTCATGATCGAAGAGATGGCGGTGGCCGCGCAGTTCAAGGTGCCGTACATCCACGTGGTGGTGAACAACTCATACCTGGGCCTGATCCGCCAGGCACAGCGCAACTTCGACATGGACTACTGCGTCCAGCTCGCCTTCGACAACGTGAACTCGCCGGAACTGAATGGCTACGGCGTCGACCACGTGAAGGTGGTGGAAGGCCTCGGTTGCAAGGCGATCCGCGTGTTCAAGCCGGAAGACATCGAACCGGCCTTCGCACAGGCTCGCAAGCTGATGGCTGAGTTCTCGGTGCCGGTGATGGTGGAAGTGATCCTCGAGCGCGTGACCAACATCGCCATGGGCACCGAGATCGACAACGTGGTCGAGTTTGAAGAAGTGCTCGACCTGGAAGACACCCTCACGGAAGCCGAAGGCGCCACCGCATAAAGACGGCGCGCTGTTCCCTCACCGTCCGATAACAGGAGAAACCATGACAAAGCTGGCAGCCAACCTGACCATGCTCTTCAACGAGCAGGCCTTCCTCGACCGCTTCGAAGCCGCCGCGCGTGCGGGCTTCCGTGGCGTGGAGTTCCTGTTCCCCTACGCGTTTCACGCAGACCAGATCGCCGACAAGCTGAACACCTACCAACTGGACCTGGTGCTGCACAACCTGCCGGCCGGTAACTGGGACGGCGGCGAGCGTGGCATTGCCATCCTGCCGGATCGCGTGGGTGAGTTTCAGGAAGGCGTGGGCGAAGCCATCAAGTACGCCAAGGTGCTCGGCGTGAAGCAGCTCAACTGCCTGGTGGGGATTCGCCCGGAAGGCGTGAGCGAAGACGCTGCGCGCAAGACGCTGGTGGAGAACCTGAAGTTTGCAGCGAAGGCGCTGAAGGCCGAGAAGATTGATCTGCTGGTCGAGCCGATCAACACGTTCGACATTCCCGGCTTCTACCTGAGCCGCACGCAGCAGGCGCTGGACCTGATCAACGACGTGGATGCGTCCAACCTGTACGTGCAGTACGACATCTATCACATGCAGCGGATGGAAGGCGAAGTGGCGAATACGCTCAAGCGCCATCTGGACAAGATCAAGCATGTGCAACTGGCCGACAACCCGGGCCGCAACGAGCCGGGCACGGGCGAGATCAACTACCAGTTCCTGTTCCGCTGGCTGGATGAGATTGGCTACAAGGGCTGGGTCGGCTGCGAGTACAAGCCCAAGGCCGGGACCGTGGAAGGTCTGGGCTGGCGCGCCGCGCATCACGTCGCCTGATTTTCTGTTCGCCTTGACCCGGTGGGTGCGTTCATCGCTCCCCGGGGGCTAAAGAAGGTGGGCCACCGGCCCGCCTGTCAAACCACTCACATTTAAACCAAGGAGATCCCTCACCATGGCAAACGCACTCAACCTCGGTTTCATCGGTCTCGGCATCATGGGCGCGCCCATGGCAGGCCACCTGCGCGCCGCGGGCCACACGCTGTTCGTGCACGACGTCAACCCGGCACCGGCCGCATTGGTGGAAGCTGGCGTGACGGTCTGCACGAGCGCCGAGGAAGTCGCCAAGCGTGCCGACATCATCTTCGTGATGGTGCCGGACACCCCGCACGTTGAGGCCGTGCTGTTCAGCGAAAAGGGCGTCGCCAAGGCGCTGAAGGACGCAGGCAAGGATGCGGCTGCCAACAAGATCGTCGTCGACATGAGCTCGATCTCGCCGATCGCTACCAAGGACTTCGCTGCACGCATCAACAAGACTGGCGCGCAATACCTGGACGCGCCTGTGTCGGGCGGCGAAGTGGGCGCGAAGGCTGCCTCGCTGACGATCATGGTCGGCGGTGAACAAGCTGCGTTCGACCGCGTGGTGCCGCTGTTCCAACTGATGGGCAAGAACATCACGCTGGTAGGCGGCAATGGTGACGGCCAGACCACCAAGGTAGCCAACCAGATCATCGTGGCGCTGAACATCCAGGCCGTGTCGGAAGCGCTGCTGTTTGCATCGAAGGCTGGTGCGGACCCCGCAAAGGTGCGCCAGGCGCTGATGGGCGGCTTTGCCAACTCGCGCATTCTGGAAGTGCATGGCGAGCGCATGGTCAAGCGTACGTTTGATCCGGGCTTCCGTATCGAACTGCACCAGAAGGATCTGAACCTGGCGCTGCAGGGTGCGAAGGCGCTGGGCGTGGCACTGCCGAACACGGCGACGGCGCAGGAGCTGTTCAACACCTGTGCTGCCAACGGTCTGGGTAAGCAGGATCACTCGGCGCTGTGCCGGGCGATTGAGATCATGTCGAACCACGACATTGCCTGATATTGCTTTGTGGCGGGGATGGACTTTGGTTTTTGTGTTGTTGGTTCATCCCTCATTTCATCCCCTGCCGGGGCTGACTCACTTTCTTTGTCTTGCCAAAGAAAGTAAGCAAAGAAAGGCGCGCCCGAGATGGCGACTTCCCCTTGAATTTATGTC
>RepKanNP_Acetate_BrdU_F21BDRAFT_1000049_pt1 | contig 58054 bp, 55 predicted proteins | sample RepKananBrdUF21B_FD_10624 | JGI IMG/M metagenome (IMG submission 10624)
CAGGTTCAGCCAGTGATCGCCCTGCCGATCCGTTTCGACGTCACCGAGCTTGGAAGAAACGAGTTCGCTCGCCCGCAGGCCCGTTGCATAGCCAAAATCCAATACAAAACGCAGCCGCTGTGCGGCGGGTGCTTCCCAGCCGTAGGACCACTCCAAACCGTCGGCAATCGTGCGCACGAGCGCCCATTCGCCGTCGCTAAATGCATGCGAGGCATCCAGCGCGGCAGTCCTGCCGCCGCCGCGCACCTTGACGCCAGCGAACGGGTTGGCCAGCATGTAGCGCTGCTGAATCAGCCACCGGAACATGGCCCCCAACACGGACAACGCGTAGGCGACCGAGCGCGCAGACAACCCGTCCGTGAATGGCCGCCACTCGACGGATGTGCGCGGGCGTGCCGGCCCGACCCAGCGTTCTCGCGGCGTTGGTCGACGCAGGAAGCCACGGTAGGCGATTGCATCCTCGGTGGTCAGTGACGATAGCGGCCGACCGCGTTCGACGATCGCCCACAACATCAAGCGCTCGGCTTCTTTGCGGTACGCCCGCTGGGTTGCGGGGGATTCGTGTAGGGAAAGCCAGGCCTGGACGGCCTCGTAGTCGTTGTCGGCAGTGAGCACGCAGGTCGCGCGCGGCGCACGGAATTGCCCTTGCGAGCCGTCGACTTCGTGCGGCAGCCGCAATTGCTCCCAGGGCACCACCACACCGCGGACCTGTGCAGCGATCAGCGCCCGGGCACGCTCGGTCAATCGCGGGTGTTCGGCAAAGAACGCCTCGATCCGCCGCGCACCAGCCTGCCCCAGCCCAGGAATGGCCGCCCACCAACGACGCCGGCGCGGCACGCGGACGGTCAGATCCGCCAGGGTGTCGATGCCGACGGCCCGCAGTGCGGCGACGGCGCGCGCGTCCAGCCATCGTTCCACGTCATCGCTGATCAGCGGGGCTGGCAGCGGCAGCGTGCGAAGCAGTTCGATCGCCTGGTCAGCCGCCCTGCCCTGTTTGGCGCGCTCAGCCGCTGGTATCTCAAACAGTACCGCCAGGTCCTCGCGCTGCCGCTGGCGCGCAAACGTGGCGAGCTGGAGCCGGATGCGGCTGAGCACGCTGCGCGAGGACTGCCCTGGCACCCGGCGCTCGCCCAGGTACCGCTCAACGGCTTCGCGGGTGGACAAACCAGCATGCCAGGCACGCAGCGCCGCCAGTTCGGCGGTGTCGGGGAAATCAGGTGGGGTGTCGACCGAGGGATGAACGGGAAGCAGACGCGTTTTCATAGAAGGCAGTTTAGTGCTTCAATGCAGCTATTGCGATAAGAATAGTTATCATGTGTGATGGACTTTTGAAAGTCCACTATCCCGATAGATCGGTACAAGCTCCCATAAGAACTCCACTCGCGTGCGCGGGCGTATCTGCTCAGTACAATCGAACCACTTGCCTGCCCTGCCTAGCCCACCCCCGGGCAATGCACAAAGCGGGTGCCTTGATGCCCCACTATGGAACGCTTCACGATCTCTCTGGACGATGCGCTGGCCGCCGAGTTTGACCGGCTGATGGCGGAGCACGGTTACGCCAACCGCTCGGAAGCGGTACGCGACCTCCTGCGCGTGCACCTGGACCGCTGGCGAGAATCGCACAACGAAGATGGCCCCTGCGTGGCCAACCTGTCGTACATCTACAACCACCACGAGCGTGAGTTGGCTGAGCGGCTGACGCGCATCCAGCACGCCCACCACGGCCTGACGGTGTCCACCATGCACGCGCATCTGGATGATGAGCACTGCATCGAGACCGTCATCCTGCGTGGGCCTGCCAGTGCCGTGCGCCGTCTGGCCGATGCCATAAGCAGCGAGCGCGGCGTCAAGCAAGGCCAGCTCAACCTGATCATGACCTCGGGCACCCCGGACGACCACGGGCACCACCACCATCACCCGCATTGAGCCCATCACTGGCAAGCATGTGACGCCAAACTTGCATGTTGGTATGAAGTTTGCATAAATCTTCATACACAAATATCAAGCGTCAGGGAGTGGGTGGATGCGTGCGAGTCAGGCGTGGTCGATCGGAGCGCTGTGGGGGCTGGGCTATGCCCTGGTGCATTCAGGTGCTGCCCATGCGGGCGGCGTGCAACAGCCCGAGGTGCAATTGGAGGCCACCACCGTCAGCGGCTCTGCAGCCACCGCTGCGGCCACGGGTGAGGCGGCCAACCAGGGCTACGTGCCGCGCGCCCAACTGGAGAACCGGCCCCTGCTGCGACCGGGCGAACTGCTGGAGACGGTACCAGGCCTGATCGTCACCCAGCACAGCGGCGACGGCAAAGCCAACCAGTACTTCCTGCGCGGCTTCAACCTCGACCACGGCACAGACCTGGCCACCACCGTGGCCGGCATGCCGGTCAACATGCGCACGAACGCGCATGGTCAGGGCTACACCGATCTCAACTTCGTCATCCCCGAGCTGGTCAGCGGCATTGCCTATAAGAAAGGCACTTACTTTGCGGAAGAAGGCGACTTTTCCGCTGCCGGCGCGGTACGCATCGACTATGTCGACCGCCTGCCGCAGGGTATTGCGCAGTTCGAACTGGGTGAGCACAACTACCGGCGCGGCCTGCTGGCCAACGCCAACACCGTCGGCCCCGGCACGCTGCTTTACGGCTTCGAGTGGCTGGGCGAGAACGGCCCGTGGACGGTGCCCGAGGGCGTGCACAAGCTCAACGGTGTGCTGCGCTACACCGTACCGCTGGGCGGCGGCGAGCGTGTAAGCATCACCGGCATGGCGTACAAGAACGCGTGGCAGTCGACCGACCAAGTGCCGCTGCGCGCCATCAACGAAGGACTCATCTCGCGCTTTGGCGCCATCGACCCGACCGATGGTGGGGCCGCCTCGCGCTACAGCCTGTCGGTCGACTGGTTGCGCCCCCTAGCCGACGGACAGCTCAAGGCCAATGCGTACGTCATCAAGAGCCGATTGCAGCTGTTCTCCGACTTCACCTATGCGCTCAACAACCCCGTGCAGGGAGACCAGTTCGAGCAGTTCGAGAACCGGGTCACCACGGGTGTGAATGCGTCACGCACGTGGCTGGGGACATTGGCAGGGCGCGAGAGCGAAACCGAGTTCGGCTCGCAAACTCGGTTTGACCGGCTCGACCCGATCAGCCTCAGCAACACGGAGGCACGCCAGCCCTACGCACTGGTGCGCAGCGACACCGTGAACGAAACCAGCACCGCGCTCTACCTGCGCAACAGCACGCAGTGGCTCCCGTGGTTACGCACCATTGCTGGCGTGCGGGCAGACCAGTTTTGGTACAACGTGGCCAGCAGCAACCCGCTCAATTCGGGCAGCGGGTCTGACCACATCGTCAGCCCCAAGCTAAGCGTGGTGCTGTCGCCCACGGCGCGCACCGATGTGTTCATGAACTGGGGCCGGGGTTATCACAGCAACGACGTGCGCGGCGCGACCACCACCGTCGACCCCGTGAGCGGAGACCCTGTGCAGAAGGTGTCAGTGCTGGTACCCGCCACCGGCTACGAGATCGGCGTGCGCACGCGGGAGCTCGCACCCAACCTGCAGCTTTCCGCATCGTTGTGGCGGCTGGACATTGGCTCCGAGCTTGTCTTCTCGGGCGACACGGGCACCACTGAGCCAAGCCGGCCCAGCCGCCGCACTGGCGTGGAATTGGCCGCGTACTACACACCGCTGCCGGAGCTGATCCTGGATGCGGATGCGGCTTTCTCGCGCGCCCGCTTTCGCGACAGCAATCCGGTAGGCGACTACATTCCCGAAGCCATCCAGACCACCGCATCGGCCGGCGTCTCGTGGGCGCACGAACGCTGGACACTGGGCGCGCGCCTGCGTTACTTCGGCCCACGCCCGCTGGTGGAAGACAACAGCGTACGTTCTGCATCGTCGTTCCTGGTCAACCTCAAGCTCGGCTACCGGGTGCAGAAGAACGTGCGCGTGTTTGTTGAGGTGCTGAACGCGCTCAACAAGAAAGTGAACGACATCGACTATTACTATGCCTCTTTGCTCAAGGGCGAAGCATCACCGCTGGATGCCAATGGCGTGGCCACAGGCATCAATGACCACCACATCCACCCGGCCGAGCCCCGCACGCTGCGTGCAGGTATTGTCTGGAATTTTTAGGCAGGAAGATCGCAGCAACGCCGTCTCATGAACGCGAGCACATGGCACGCGTGAACGCGCTGACTCAAATACGGCCAACAGGCTATTGCCCCACACCATATGGGAGAGGCAACTCAAATCATCGGTCGATTAGCACAGCAAGTCATGACCCACATTCGTTTGGCGATATGCAGCATGAAGACGTGGGGAATAAAATTGGGCCAGTAAAAACAGATCCCATTCTTTTCCCCGCGGCAATTTGTCACTAGATCATCTGCAGCATCCCAGCTATTAACTTGACGGCATCTTCGTCACCGATCGTCGGCTCAACTTGCGCATGTGAGACAGCAAGGTTTTCGCTCGACTGCATGACGCCGATGATAAAATAATCATATGGAAATGAACCGGGACACACGCTACGTTGCCACTTGGATCGTATGTTTTGCGGTCCTGCTGGCGGCGCTTGCGCCGTTCATTTCTTTCGCGCTGTCTGCCACCAAGGGGGCCGATGACTTGTGGGTCCAGGTTTGCTCGGTCAAGGGCTCCAGGCTGATCAAGGTCGAGGGCGAGCAAAGCAGCACGTCCTCCGCGCCTGCCAAGTCCATACCGACCGAACATTGCCCTTTCTGCTTCACGCATGCAGGAGCGGTGGGACTTCCTCCTGCGGCTGAATTCCATCTTCCCCTTCTGAACGGGACGCCCATGCGGCCCGTGCTCTACTACCAGTCGCCGCGCCCGCTGTTTGTTTGGGCCGCGCCGCAATCCCGCGCTCCTCCATCGCTTTCCTGATCGCTGCTGGCGTTCGTGCCGCTGCTTGAGCGGCACGCCGTCGCACGCCTATGGCCTTGCTCCGCCGGTGTTCATTGCCGGAGAGCAAGCATAAATCCAACGGGACGTCCGTCGGGTTGATGCACTGAATACGCCGGGCCGTGCCCTTGGCGACATGACCGCTGCTCGCTGCATGCCAGGCGCGGTCCATCGCTGCGCACCCGATACGTTCCCCTTTGATCAGGAGCTGCACCATGCCGTTCGCTACCAGGCGCGAGTTGTCTCGACTCGCCCAGTTTTTCCTTGTAATGCGCTGCTTCAACGTTGCCGCCATCACCGCGCTGGCGGTGTGGCATGGCTACGCTTTCTATACAACGCGCTCACTGTCGGTCATGCCGCTTCACGGACAGGGAGACGACTGTCTGTGTTCGATTAATGAGCGTAGGGGGTAGTGCGATGAAGCTGCTCCCTTTGGTAGAACCGTCGGCGAACTTGAGCGCGGCGGAAATCAGTCGCTATAGCCGGCATCTGCTGTTGCCCGACGTGGGTCTCGATGGGCAGAAACGCTTGAAGAGCAGCAGAGTGCTGGTCGTTGGCGCGGGTGGCCTAGGGTCGCCAGTTTTGCTGTACCTTGCGGCCGCCGGCGTCGGCACGATAGGTATCGTCGATTTCGACGTGGTGGACGAGTCAAACCTGCAGCGGCAAGTCATTCACGGCGTTGCCGACTTGGGCAAGCCGAAGGCGGAAAGCGCGCGCGACTCGATCCACGACATCAATCCCTACGTCAAAGTCCAGCTATACATGGATAGGCTGGACGCGTCGAATGCGCTGTCCATCTTCGGTGGGTACGACTTGGTTGTCGATGGCACCGACAATTTTGCGACCCGCTATCTGGTCAATGATGCCTGCGTGCTGGCAGGCAAGCCCTATGTCTGGGGCTCCATCTTCCGCTTCGAGGGGCAGGCCTCGGTGTTCTGGGAGCAAGCACCAGACGACGCCGGGCTCAACTATCGAGATCTGTACCCTGAGCCACCGCCGCCCGAACTTGCTCCGTCCTGCTCTGAAGGCGGCGTGCTCGGCATCCTGTGCGCGTCGATTGGCGCGATGATGGCCACGGAGGCGGTAAAGCTCATCACAGGCCTGGGCGATACTTTGCTGGGCCGGCTCGCTGTCTACGATGCGCTAGACATGAGCTATCGCTTCATTCCGCTGCGACGCGATCCAAAGCGCATGCCGATTGCTGCGCTAACAGACTACCAAGCGTTCTGCGGCCTGCGCCGTCAGAGCGATCAAGATGCTGAGCCCCCCTCCATCAGCGCGCCCGAACTCAAGCGCTGGCAGGATCGCGGCGACAACTTCCAATTGATCGACGTGCGCGAAGCAACCGAATGGGACATCGTGCGCATCCCCGGGGCACAACACATTCCTAAGGACCGGGCAATGTTGCCGGAGTTCGCTTCGCAGCTTGATCGAAACGCCCCAATTGTCCTGCACTGCAAATCCGGCGCGCGCTCCCGCCAAGTTCTGTTAGCGCTGCAAAAACAGGGCTTTACCCGGCTCTGGAACCTAGATGGCGGCATTCTCGCGTGGATCAAAGAAGTTGATCCCTCGCTGCCAGGCTATTGAGCGAAGGAGGATAAGGTGCTTGTTATTCTCGCCGAACTCATCGACGCCATGCTGGCGCAGGCCAGGCAGGACCACCCACTCGAAACCTGCGGCGTCATTGCCGGCCCGGTTGGCTCGAATCGCCCCATGCGGCTGATCTCGATGCGCAATGCTGCGCAATCGTCCGAAGCCTTCCGCTTCGATTCGCTCGAACAACTCCGCCTCTGGAAAGAGATGGAAGAGCGTGGCGAAGAGCCGCTCGTGCTCTACCACTCGCATACCAGTTCGGATGCTTATCCAAGCCGGGACGACATTGCCTGCGCCGCCGAGCCGCACGCGCATTACGTCATTGTCTCCACCGACGCTGCGTGCGAACAGGCCGTTCGCAGTTTTCGCATCTTCGAAGGCTGCGTCGTCGAAGAATCGATCAGGACGGTTGATCACTACGTCCCGCCACACTCAATTGCCTCCCCCACTCCGACCCCGGAGAAGGAAATGTCATGACCATCATCGTTCATATCCCCACCCTCTTGCGCCCGCTGACTAACGATCGGAAGCGCGTTGAAGCGAGCGGAGCGACGATCCGCGACATCATTGCGCATCTGGAACGCTATCACCCCGGCATCCAGCAACGGCTGATGCAGGACGGCCAGCTACACCGCTTCGTGAATATCTACGTCAATGACAGCGACATCCGCTTCTCCGGCGAACTGGACGCTGCTGTGCGCGAAGGCGACTCTGTCACGATCTTACCTGCGGTCGCTGGCGGGTCGAGCCGTGCGATTCGCTTGACGCAGGCAAGCAGGGAGCACGCGAGATGAAGCAGCGGCCGCTTCTACCTCATTGCACGATCACAGGATTGCCGGCAACCGCTAGCCCTCTGTTTGGGCCGCTCACTTCTTCGCTCGACTATCAGAGCGTGGTTCTGGGCATGGCACAGATAGCGCCGCGGGTATGGGAATGTGGGCACAGCCTGTCCTTTGGCTTGCTGCTTCCCGATGCGTCGCCCATTACGTGTGAGATAAGCGGCTGGCCCGACAGCGCGGCGGCAACCACCGAATTCACTTTGCAGGCGGCATGTGGCCTGATGTCTGTGCACGGGCGTGCCAGCGGGCGAATGCAGCCGCTAGGTGTGAACTATGTCTCAACGCTGGCAGCGACGCTAGCACTGCAGGGGGCGCTAGCTTGTGCTCTTGGGATGCGGCGAGGCGTGCCCTGCGAACGGGTTTCGACCTCTTTGGCGTCGGCGGGCATGCTCGCAGTTGGGCAGTATCTGGCTGGCGCAACCGCGTTGGAATCGCCCGAGAAAATCCTGCCCGGCAGCAGTTCGACGACAGAGCGGCCGCCCTTCGTATCGGCCGACGGCGTGGTGTTCGAACTGGAAACGCTCGATGCGCCGCCTTGGCGCTCATTCTGGTCAGAAATCGGCGTCGACATGGAAAGCGCGGGCAAGGGCTGGAATGGTTTTCTGCTGCGTTACGCCAAGGCCGTCGCCCCGCTGCCCGCCACACTGATTGACGCGCTAGCGCGTCTGCCCTATGCACGGATCGCCGAGGTCTGCGCGCATACCGGTGTGGCAATCTGCCCGGTGCGCTCGCTACAAGAGCGCGCTGCGGACATCGATGCACATCCGCTATGGCGGCGAGGGCCATGGGCTTTCACGAGCGAGACAGGCGAGTCCGCGCCTTATGGCTCGAACCGCGCCACCGGCCCGCTTCCTTTATCCGGCATGACGGTTATTGAATCCTGCCGTCGCATCCAGGGGCCGCTGGCCGGCCATCTGCTGGCAATGCTCGGCGCGACCGTGATCCGCATCGAGCCTCCGGGCGGCGATCCGTTGCGCGGCGTACCGCCAATAGCCGAGGGTGTATCCGCCCGCTTCGATGCCCTCAACCGATCGAAAATCGTGCGCGAGATCGACATCAAGGCAGCGCATGGCCGTGCCGAGATTCACGCACTTGCGAGAGAGGCAGACGTGTTCCTGCACAACTGGGCGCCCGGCAAAGCCGCTGCATTGCAACTCGATTCGGCAGATTTACGGCGCATCAATCCGGCTCTGGTGTATGCATACGCCGGTGGCTGGGGTGATGGCGAGCAGGCGTTGCCCGGCACCGATTTCGTGGTGCAGGCTTATTCCGGTATCGCACACAAGATCGCCCGCGCCTCCCACACCGATGGTGGATCGCTTTTCACCGTGCTGGATGTACTGGGCGGAGCCGTCGCCGCGCAAGGCGTGACCGCTGCGCTACTGAGCCGATCGTTGCTGCCTGCAGGACTGCGCATGGAGTCGTCGCTGCTGGGCGCGGCAAGCCTGCTTTGCACTGAGGATTTGGATGCACTGCTCCATTCGCGGGAAACACTGCCGTCGGACAGCGTCTTGCAAGCGGTCTACCCGACGCGCCAAGGCTGGCTCGCGCTCGATTGCCCGGATGCGCGGACGATGGCTGCCCTAGCAGGCGCCGCCGGCCTCAGTAGGGACGTATCTGCAACAGAACTGCATGCCCGTCTGCCCGAGGCGTTGTCGTCGAAAACTGCATCGGAATGGCTCGCCGTGCTCGAACCACTCGGTATTCCCGCCTCACTCGCGCCGGATGACTTGAGCGAACTGCGTGACAACCCCCGGTTGGCTGCCGGCCTGGTGCCCGGGTCTTATACGCGCGTCAATTCTCCTTGGAGCTTTCAATGAACGCTGCCGGCATCATCGATCTGGTTCCTGGCGGCCTGCGCCGCGAATGGGCGCGGCGGGGCCTGTACCCGAACCGCTCTGTTTTTGAGATGTTCCGTCAGCATGCCGAATGCAATCCCAGCAAAACTGCTGTGCTGTCGCCTGCTGGCAGCGTGAGCTACGGTGAACTGCTCGACGGAACGCTGCGGCTGGCAGCTGGCCTGAAAGCGCGCGGCATCGTCGCTGGCGACGTGGTGGCTTACCAGTTGCCGAACACCTGGCACAGTTGCGCCATCGATCTGGCGGCGGCGGCACTCGGTGCGGTGGTTGCCCCTTTCCCGCCAGGGCGGGGTCGGCTCGACATCGAATCGCTGCTCAAACGCTGCCAGGCGCGGGCGGTGATTGTGACGCCATCTTACGGCGAGCTTGATATGTGTCAGCTCATCGAATCGCTGCGGCCTACCGTCTTGTCGCTACGCGTGCTGATCATCGATGGCAGCGCCCGTGAGGGCTGGCATGGTCTGGATCACCTGCTGCAAACACAACCCATCGCCCCCCAAGACTTACCTCCGGTCAGCCCCGACGATCCCGTGCGTTTCCTCGTTTCGTCCGGCACCGAGTCGGAACCCAAGCTTGTGGCGTATTCCCACAATGCACTGCTGGGCGGCCGCGGGCGTTTTTTACAGCGACTGCACCCCGACGGCGAGTCGTTTCGCGGCCTGTATCTTGTGCCACTCGGCTCTGCCTTCGGCTCGACGGCAACCTTTGGCGTGTTGTGCTGGCTAGGTGGATCGGTTGCACTGTTGCCGAAATTCGAGGCGACGCAGGCGATCGAGGCGATCTCGGCTTTCAAGCCGACACATGTTCTCGGTGTGCCGACCATGCTGCAACGTATGGCCGCCGACCCCATGCTGGCCGGCATTGACAAGTCCAGTCTGACTGCACTGGTTTCAGGCGGGGCGGTCATCGATCAAGCCAGCATCCGCCGCTGCATCAATGCTTTCGATTGCCGCTTCATCAGCCTCTACGGTTCCGCCGACGGCGTCAATTGCCACAACACGCTGGAGGACGAGGCCGACGTCATTTTCAGAAGCGTGGGCCGCCCCAACCCCGCCGTCTGCGACATTCGGATCGTCGATGCGTCTGGGCGGGCGGTACAGGACGGCGAGGTGGGAGAGATCACTGCCCGCGGCCCGATGTCTCCGATGCAGTACGTCAATGCACCGGAACTTGACGCGAAGTATCGTGATGCAGAGGGCTGGGTCCATACCGGCGACCTTGGCTTTATCGATGCCGACGGCCGGCTAGCGCTGGCCGGACGTAAGAAGGACATCATCATTCGTGGTGGCGCGAACATCAGCACGGTCCAGATCGAGAACCTCGCCACCGCCTACCCGGACGTAGTGAGCGCGGCCTGCGTGCCGGTGCCCGATCCCGACCTAGGGCAGCGCGTGTGCTTGTGCTTGACGATGCGCGACGGCGTGGCGCGTCCGGCATTGGCCGAGATCTCTGGTTACCTGCGCAGCAAGGGGCTGGAAACCAACAAGCTTCCCGAGTACCTGCGCTACATGCGCCGCTTCCCACTCACACCCGCCGGCAAGGTGGACAAGAAACTGCTAGCTGCGGAAGTTGCGTTTCTCGAACTCGGCATCGGGATATCCCATTGATCGCGCAGGAGAAGACATTGTCCGCCCTCCCACTCCATCTCGGCATGCCGGCGCAGTCGCTGGCCGATGCCGTCAAGACCTTCACCGACGACCTCATCGTGCCGAGCGAGCCGGTACTGGCCCAGGGCGATGCCCAGGCCGCCGCAAAAATGGCTGAGCTGGCGCATACCGCGCGGGAGGCTGGGCTATGGGGCCTGTTCTATCCTGCTGACCACGGCGGCAAGATTGCCTCGCTGGCTGAATACCTGCCGGTTGCCGAACAGGAAGGCCGTTCGGAATACGGGCCTGCGATCTTCGGCAGTCGTACCACGCTGGACGTACATATGCTGCGCCGGCACGGCAGCGCTGCTGTCCGCGAGCGTTTCCTCACGCCGTTGGTGGAGGGGAGCGGCATCGGCGCTTACGGCATGTCGGAGCCGGATGCCGCAGGATCGGTGCCGGCGACGATGCAGACCCGTGCCGAGCTGACCAGCGGCAAGTGGATCGTCGAAGGCCGCAAGTGGTACATCTCCCGGGCCGCACAAGCTACCTTCGTCACGGTCGTGGCACGTACCCGGCAGGAGGCCGCTCCGGAACACGCCTTTTCAATGATTGTGGTGCCCACCGACGCAGCGGGCTTTCGCATCGAGCGGGAGATGCCGGTCCTGGGCCGGCTGCAGGGGCAATGCGAATTGTCCTTCGACCAGGTATCGGTGCCTGAGAGCTACGTCCTTGGGCAACGCGACCGGGGGCTCGATCTAATGCAGGAGCGATTGGCCCTGGGGCGCACGCTTAACGCCATCCATTGGGTCGGGCTGGCACAGCGCTGCTTCGATTTGATGTGCGGGCGTATCTGCTCGCCGCGCGGCGCCCTGGCCCGGCTGCCGGACAAGCAGTTGGTGCGACAGCACGTCTTTCAAGCGCATCAAGCCATCGCCAGCGCACGTTGCCTCGTCAGGCTGGCGGCCGTCAGCGTGGACCAGCAAGAGCGCAGCGAAGTTGCGGTCAACATGGCGAAAGTCGCAGCATCGCAAGCACTGCATGTTGCAGCCGATTCCGCCATCCAGATATTTGGCGCAGAAGGTCTCGGCGACGAGACTCCGCTCTCCGGCATTTACCGCATGGCCCGCGCCACGCGCATCCTGGACGGCGCGGACGAGGTGCTGATCAACCACATCGGCAAGCAGCTCTTGCAAGCCTATGCCGAGTCGAAAAGCGAGACGGCGCAATGAGGGCGGCGACCAAATTTTTTCGCCGAACGGCACGGGTCGAGCTTGGGTTGAGTGCAACGTTGACCATGGCGATGGCTCTGCCAATGCTGATCCTGTATGCCATCGGCACGCTGGGGCCGTTCCTGATCCGCGACCTGCATATCGAGGCCGGGTGGTTAGGCTATGTCACGATGAGCGCCTTCGGTCTCGCCGCCGTTCTCTCGCTTGGAGCGGGGCCGCTGGTGGAGCGGCTCGGCTCGCGGCGTGGACTGTGTATGCTCTTTGCGGCGGTGGCTTTGGCCTACGCGGCAATCCTTGCCGTGCCGGGCTTTGGCGGCGTGATTGTTGCCGTCGCCATCTGCGGGGTCGCGCAGGCACTGTCGAACCCAGTCACCAACCTGCTCATCGCGCAGCGGGTTGCGCCCGAGAAAAAAGCGCTGATCGTCGGTCTGAAGCAGTCCGGTGTACAGATCGGCGCACTGTTTGCCGGTCTGGCGCTGCCGGGGCTAGCGGCCCACTACGGCTGGCGCGCCGCGCTGGGTCTGATCGCGCCGGTTTCACTGCTGATGTGCCTGCTATCGCCGCTGTCGGCACCGGCACCGGCACGGCGCGCGACACAGGCCAAAGGTCGCGCAGCTCTGCGCCCCAACGGACTGTTGTGGCGGTTGATGGGGGTCCAAGGCTGTGTCGGCATGGCCCTATCGTCCTTCGTCACCTTCCTGCCCTTGTTCGCCACCCTGCACGGAACAACGCCAGCGCAAGCCGGCCTCATGGTCGCTACGTTTGGGGCCACGGGCATTTTTTCCCGCGTGGTGCTGACACCGTTGGGAGCCCGACTCAAGGACGAATCGCAATTGCTGCTCGCACTGCTGGCATTCGCCGCACTGGCCGTCGGCATCACCATGTGCTCGGACTCCACTACGCATTGGATGCTGTGGGCTGGCGCTGCGGGGATGGGCTTGACGGCGGTGGCGACCAACGCGATCGCGATGGGCATGCTGCTGAGAGACCCGATCTTCGGCGGCGCGGCCACGGCCTCGGGGCTGCTGTCGGCCGCGTTCTTCGGTGGCTTCGCTGTCGGCCCCCCGCTATGCGGGGCGGTGATCAATTCCCGTTATGGGTTCTCAGGGGCATGGACGCTTGCCATCGCAGTGCTGATGGCAGGATGCGCGATCGCCCTCTCGCTGGCCCGGGTGCGCGCGAGGAGGGACCGATGACCACCTCGCCGTTTGCGGAAAACGATACGTTGAGCCAAGCGGAAATCATGGCGGCGCTGGAGAACCTCTGCACACGCATGGACGCCGTCGAAGTGCAATGCGGTGCGGGTTTTCCGCTCTATTCGGTTGGCACTGAGGACTGTTGGGTCCTCTCAGAAGGCGGTTCGTGGGTCGGCGGTTTCTGGGCAGGATGCTGGTGGTTGCGAGCACGCCTAGCGGGCGTAGCGAGCGAACGGCTCAAAGCCGTGCAACTGTGCGAGCGGCTTGCGCCCAAGCTCAAAGCGGATTCCATCCATCGCGCCATGCTGTTCTGGTACGGGGCAGCACCGGGCGCACGCTGGTTCGGCAACGAGACTTGCGCGCAGCAGACATGCGCCGCAGCCGAGGCGCTTGCCGCCTCATTTCACCCCGAGCTGCAATGCATTCCTACCGGTACCGCTATCGGCGGTGGCAAACATGGCGGACAGCACATTGGCATCGATGCGCTAGCTGCCGTCATCCGGTTGCTGACGTTGCGCGAAGCGCCGCGATGGCAAAACGCTGCTCGGCGGCATACCGATACGGTCATCTCCACCTGTCTGACCGAAGATGGGGCCTGCTATGCCGAGGCCGCGCATACCGGACGGTCTTTCACGCCGATTGGCCGGGCCGGAGCGTGGTCGCGCGGGCAAGCGTGGGCCATGCTAGGACTGGCCAGCGCCGCGCGGTGGGGTGAGCCGTATGCACAGCAAGCGCGCTCTGCGTGCGAATACTGGCTGCGCTCACGTCCATCGTCCATGCCGCCCGATCGGCTGGATCAACCACAAGGCATCGAGGACCCCTCTGCTGCACTGATCGCAGCGATGGCGATGCTCTCCTTGTGCGAGCACGCCGGCGAAACGCGCTGGCGGACATTCGCCGAACGCCAGATCGCTGCAATCGTACGCAGCCGTTACTTGACCAAGCCCGGCAACGAAGCCGACGGCGTGCCCGCAGGGATTTTTTGGGGTGCTTGCATCAGAACGAGACCGGATCGGCACGAACTAGTCGAATCCGCCTGGGGCAGTTTTTTTCTGATGCAGGCGCTGGCAATGCTGGCAGGCAAAACCGATGCGGCCCTTTCCGGTCGGTCAATTTCCATTTTTTAACGAAGAGGAGACATGCAATGAAAACACGCGAGCGCATTCCGTCTGCTGCCGCAGTGATGTGCGCACTACTGATCGGCAGCGGGACATCCGGCGCCTTCGCGCAGAAGGCAGATCCGGCGACGGCAATCAAGCAACGCATCGGGCAGACCTATGACCGGCCTGGCCACAAGGTGGACACCGCGCCGGTCGTCGTGGTTGGCGACTACGGGCTTGCCGACTGGACCCAAGGCCCCAAGGGCGGACGCGCCCTGCTGCGCAAGGCCAATGGTGCGTGGGAAATCATGGCTTGCGGCGGCGACGGCTTCAAGGATGCCAAGGTGCTGAAGGATGCCGGGATTCCAGACGCGACCGCGCAGCAACTCATCGCACAGTTGAACCAGGCTGAGCGCTCGGTGGCTCCCGAGCGCATCAGGCAATTTGGTTTGTTCGGCACCGCAGACGACCCCCGCATGCACGAACACCCTACACACGATCATCAATGACCCACATCTTGACCTACAAGAAAAAGACAACAGCATGAAACCCAAGCATCACCCGATCGCGCTCGCCATCGCCCTTGCCTTCGGCAGCAACGCTTATGCACAAACCGTCGACCTGCCGACTGCCACCGTCACGGCACCTCCAATTGTCGACTCGAACCAAGTCGATGGATTTTCAACATTGACGACCAAGGTGACGGAAGCGCAAATCAAGGACCTGGGGGCATTGAGCCTTCCCGATGCGTTAAGAATGACGCCGGGCGTACAGGTTTCTCTTTACGATGCTGTCGGTAACTATTCGGGTAACGAAGGCGGCAGTGTGTACATCCGCGGCACGGGAACCAGCCGGCCAGGTAGCGAAATCAAGACTTACCTTGACGGCCTTCCTGTTTATATGGGCCTGTGGAATCACCCATTGATGGATTTGCTGCCGCTCAACGGCATCAAGACAATTGAGGTGAACAAAGGACCGCAGCCGTTGGTATCCGGGAACAATTTCGCATCCATCAATCTTTTGACAAAAACGCCGACGGAAAATGGCGTTCATGGCGATGCCAGCGCGACTGTTGGCTCATACGGGACCCGTATTTTCCAAGGCAATTTGTTTGGGCGCACGGACGTCATGGATTTTTCCATGGCCGTTGGCAGCGCGGAATCAAACGGTTATCGCCCCAACGGAGATGCCGATCTCAAGAATGCCCTGGGGAAGATTTCCTTTCGTCTGAACAATGTATGGTCAGCGGGCCTAAGCTACCTTCACGTGGAGAATCGTGTTGGAGACCCAGGTGACAATCGTTACCCGGTCACAGCCGCCCCGGTTGGCCCTTACCAGTCCAATGGCGTTGGTCGAAACAGCAGCTCGACAGACATGGTGACTGCCTTCGTGGCACACCAGACGCAAGACTGGCGCGGTGAATTCAAGGTGTACTCCAACCAAGGCAAGAATGATCTTTCTCAAGACGCCAACTGGGGAACCTTCAATAGCCGCTTCAACATGTTTGGTGTCCGGTGGAAAGAGCAATTTACGCCCTGGCACGGGGGTGAGATCGTAGGGGGGATCGACTATGACAGCATCTCCGGTTCAATGACCGGACCGAATGTGGGCGCGGCCGTCGGCACGCCATTCGCGTTTGGCATTGCAGGTAGTGCCGACATTCCCACGTTCAGGATCACCTCCCCTTACCTTGGCATCAGTCAAACCTTCAACCTTGGCGAGAGCTGGGTTGTACGACCGTCGGCCGGGATACGCACCTACCAAAGCAACGTCTATTCGTCCAAAGGCGCACCTAGCGCCGGCGTGTCGCTCATTCGCGAGAACCTCACGGTTTACGCCAACTATGCGGTGGGCATTCTGTATCCGGGAGCAGAAGCCTATGCCTTGCCCCGTGCGCTGCCCATGGCGTTTGCAGCCAATAACGGCTGGAACACGCTCTCTCCAGAAACAAACAAACATATGGAGATCGGGGCAAAGTGGGATGCTTCCGGGACCACACATCTCGACGTGAGCGTCTTCCAAGATGCAGTCAGCGATCGCTATGTCTGGTCTGGCTTCACGCCCTTTGCAACAGGCGTCTGGAGCAATCAGTACCCGGACTACAAGGTACGCGGCGTGGAAGCCTCCGTTCGACAGGAGTTCGGGGCAAACTGGGCTGTATTTGCAGGAGCCACCCATCTGAACTCGTCCGTGAGCAACATCCCGTACGCGCCCAGCATGGCTTACTCGGTCGGCGTCAACGGGAATATCGCCAACTTCCGCATCGCCTTCGACGCGCAGCATCAAACCAGGATGTACTCCCAAACCTGGGACCGTAGCCTCACGAGTAGTAACGATCAGGTCAAGGCATTCACCGTCGCCAATCTTCGCGTTGCTTACCCGATACGCAGCCTCGGCAAGAAAGGAGAGGTTTTCGTCAGCGCGAACAACCTGTTCAACGCGTCTTACGCGTACAACGCGGGTTACCCGATGCCCGGTCGCAACTATCGGGTCGGCCTGAGTGCCTCGTTCTAGATAGACGGACGCGACACACCAAGCATGCTGCAGTCGCGGCAGGAGGTCAACATCTCCGGGCGCCGCGCCTGCCAGCTTGCCTCAGCGGGCGGCATCGCGAAATACAGTACAGAGTGAACCGGACTCCTCATGCTGCAGATGTGCAGAGGTGGTTGTCCCAAATCAGCACGTCCGCGATACCTATACTGTCTGATGCGCCCAACTCAATGATTAGGAGAGTAGAGATGAACGTTCGATTCCTTTCCGCAATGATGGTGGCTACTGCCTTGGTTCCCGGGCTCGCTGCCGCAGAGGTTGACGTCAGCAACGCGTGGGTCCGCGGCACCGTCCCGGCGCAAACCTCTACGGGTGCGTTCATGACCTTGCAGGCCCACAGTGCCGCCAAGCTCATCGGGGCGAGTTCACCCGCAGCCAAAACTGTGGAGTTGCACAGGATGACGATGGACGGCAATGTGATGCGCATGCGCCCCGTCATCGCAATCGACCTGCCAGCCATGCAGCCCGTCGAACTCTCGCCTGGGAGTTACCACGTAATGCTGATCGGCCTGACGGCGCAACTGGTCAAGGGCAGCACGGTGCCGATCACGCTCAAAATTCGCGAGAACGGCAAGGTAACGGAACAAACGGTGACGGCCCAGGTGCGAGATATCACGGCGGGCGCCGACTCGTCGGGTATGGGCATGGATATGTCAGGACACAAGCACTGACTTGCGCCTAGACATCTGGGCATAGTTGCCTATTCGACCTAGTTCTTCTCATCACAGTGCTCCGCTATCGCTCGGCGAACTTCCAACTTCGCCGAGCGTGGGAGATTCTCTAGCCTCGACCTGCAAATTCACCAGCCCAGCCACTGTCATGCAAGATGTCGACCAATACTTGGAAGCAGCCACCCGCGACAACACGCGGCGCAGCTATCAGTCGGCCATTCGGCATTTCGAATCCGAATGGGGTGGCTTCCTGCCGACGAGCGCCGATAGCATCGCGCGCTACCTGGCCGACTACGCGCAAACGCTCTCCATCAACACGCTGCGCCAGCGCCTTGCTGCGATCGCACAATGGCATGTGTCCCAGTGTTTCCCCGACCCGACCCGGGCGCCACACGTTCGCAAGGTGCTCAAGGGCATTCAAGCGCTGCACCCGGCGCAGGAACGGCGCGCCAAGCCCCTGCAGCTCGCCCAGTTGGAGCAGTTCGTGGCGTGGCTGGATGCCCAAATCGCCACATCATCGATGGCGGGCAACGGCCACCAGCGCCAGGTCCATACGCGCAACAAGGCTCTGGTACTGATGGGCTTCTGGCGTGGTTTCCGATCGGACGAACTGAGCCGGCTGCAGATCGAACACATCACGGTCGAGCGCGGCCGAGGCATGATCATCTTCCTGCCTCGCACCAAGACCGACCGGAACCACGCGGGCACGACGCACCGGGCGCCGGCTTTGTCGCGCCTGTGCCCGGTGGCAGCCTATGAGGCCTGGATAACCGCATCCGGCTTAACGGAGGGCCCAGTCTTTCGGCGGATCGATCGCTGGGGTCGCATCGCCGGCGTGGCGCTTCAGGCCAGCAGCGTTGTGCCTCTGCTGCGAACGCTGTTTCAGTGTGCTGGGCTGCCGCAGGCGGATCGCTACAGCAGCCACTCGCTGCGGCGGGGCTTTGCCACCTGGGCCAACGCGAACCAGTGGGACATCAAGATGCTGATGGAATATGTCGGCTGGAAAGATGTCCGCTCCGCCATGCGCTACATTGACGCGGCCGACCCGTTCGCGCAGCACCGAATCGAAGCCGCGCTGGCGCCCATCACCGTACCATCGAGCCCGGCAGCCACGCGGCTTCCGGCGGTCCCGCCCAAGCCCGTAACTGAAACGCGCTTGACCGCGATCTCATGGACTTAGCTAAGCGCCATCAAGCAACCTACACCCGATACGCCGACGACATCACGTTCAGCTTTACGCGCGCCACGGCCGCCACACTACCTGCGAACATCTGCATATTCGACGGCGGGGAGATCAAGCTCGGAAATGAGCTGGTCGGCATCATTGAGCGGCATAGCTTCAAGGTCAACCCGTCGAAGACGCGGATGTCCACGCGGCGACGGCGGATGGAGGTGACCGGAATCGTCATCAACGAGTTTCCCAACGTCAAGCGGGCGTTCATCGACCGCATCCGCGGTGCCCTGCATGCCTGGGAAAAATACGGCTACCAGGCCGCCCAGATCACATGGGAGCAGCGTGTTGCCCAGGGAGCGTCACTCGCGTATGAGAAGCGGCTCTGGAAGCGACAGACCCGGACGAAGAAGCCTCCTGCCCTGAAGAATGTTCTGTGGGGCAAGCTCCTCTATGTTCGGATGGTGCGCGGCGCCGACGATGCGATCTACACCCGCTTGGCCGAGCGCTACAACCGACTGGTCCAGGCCGAGCGCGTTATTGACGAGGGCTTTCATGCATCCACCCTTCCGGTCGAAATGATCGTCCGCAACGTTGATGATGTGGCGCGTGCGGTCTTCGTTCTGCAGTGGTCCGGAAACTTCGAGCTCCCCGAAGGGAGAGGCGCCGGCATGATGGGCGGTCAAGGGACTGTTTTCGCGTACAAACGGCAGAATCGCCTCGTCACCTGCCAGCATGTCCTAGTGGATACCACGGTCATCGGAGAAACGGCAGACGGTCCAGAAGGACAGGTGATAAGTAAGGTGCCCTACACGGCCGATGTGACCTCACCGTACCTGCAAAACCTGTCCGTCGTTGCGATCAATCCCGTGAACGGTCGGGAATGGCCCCTGCGCGTTATGCACATGGATCCAAATCGCGACCTCGCACTTCTGGAATTTGTCGGGGAACCGCCAGAGCATCGCCACTTTTCAGGTATGGACTCGCCCATCACCATACATGCGCCCGGCCGCTTGATCGGTTTCCCCAACTGGAGTCACGGGCGCCGGGTCAACATCGAACCAGCGGTGGTCACCAACCGTTTTCCACGCAGCGCCTTACAACGATTCGAGATCAACTCTCTCATTCGGAAAGGAAACTCTGGCGGCCCAATGGTCGACGACCTATTCCGTGTTGCAGGCGTCGCTCAACAAGGTGCAACACAGGCGAACGGTAACAACGAGTGCTTATGCGTCGCCGAGCTGGACACCTGGATTGCCGCGTATGAGGCGTCGCTCCTATCAGTTCCGTCCCCAGTGGCTGCCGCAACGGCTGCGTCGGAAAAACTCGCCTGATGCTCACGACGAAGGATCGCTGAGCTAAGCGCGCAAGCCAAGGCGACTGCCACGCGGATTCATTCGACGCCCCATCAGACCGCCTCTCACTCGGCCACACGTCTATGCCTGTATCGACTACACGCAGCTCAACGGCGCATGGCGAACGCTTGCTGGCACGCCGGGTTTCTCAATGGCCGTGAGCGGGCGTAGCTCGGTGTTTGAGGCCACCGTTGGCCGACGGCACAAGTTCTGACGGCTCAATGGACGAAGGTGGCATGGCGCTGCACGCCGTCCGACTGCAGCCGCTGCTCCATTAGGCTGCCCCAACACCACCCATACCTTGGCACATGCATTTGGTGGTTGAGTGACTGCAACGACAACGAAGTCCGGCGGTCTTCCTTGATGTGGCTGCCCACGACCGTCAGCGCACGTGGACGCCGCTTGAGGGGCGGCCGGAAACAGTAGGCAACTAGTCCGCATCACCGGCGTCTACGATCTCCACCAACGGGTCACCGTATCCGACAATGCATCCGTCTTTTGCAATGCGGCTGCGAAGCGTGCCCCGGCAAGGGGCATAAACCGCGCTAACTACCGAAGCAACGCTGATATACCCCAGCTGCTGGCCTGTCGCAACGAGATCGCCTTCCGCCACTGGCTGCACATCGCTAAGCGGGTGGCACCACGTATAGATGCCCACCGCCTGCGCACGCACGACCGATGTCTGTCGAGCGATATCCGCCTCAACAGCGACTGTTCCGGCGGCACCGTAGGAGGCGTGTGCGATTGCCGGCGATCTGGAGAAAATGACGCGAAGACCTTCTGATCCGCGCCTGTACTCGAACTCCCCGATCGGCGTTGCGTCGAGGCGCTCGACTAGGGTCTTGATGTCTTCGATATGCATGGCAACGACGTTAAGTGAAACCGCACTCAGCTGAACGACTTGACGCTGATACCCGCCTGTTCAAGCGCGCAACGAACCTTGGCCGCCATCTCGATTGCCCCGGGCGTGTCGCTGTGCACGCAGATCGTATCGATCTGTACCGGCAGCATGCGCCCTGAGATCGTTTCAATGGCGCCAGCCTGAACCATGCGCAGCATCCTGCTCGCAACTTGATCCGCATCATGCAGGACGGCGCCTGGCGTCTTGCGATGCACGAGATGCCCCTCTTCGTCATAGGCGCGATCGGCAAACACTTCCCGACGCACCTCGAGCCCTAGTTCCCCGCTGACCCTCTCCATCACCGAACCAGCAAACGTCATGCAGATCAATTCCGGGTTGACGGCCTTGATCGCGTGCGCGATGGCCGTTGCAACGTCGGCATCGGTTTGTGTCAAATTGCCCAAGGCACCATGGGCCTTTACGTAGGTGATATGGTGGCCGGCATACCTGGCGAGCGCCTCGGCCGCGCCGATTTGATATGCCACCAGCCGTTCGATCTCGCCCGGCGTATAAGGAATGACCCGGCGCCCGAAGCCCCAGAGGTCCGGAAACCCCGGGTGAGCGCCGATCGCCACGCCTCGCTCCTTCGCGAGCCGGAAGGTTTTAACCATGATCTCCGGATCGCCAGCATGCATGCCGCATGCGACGTTGGCTGAAGTGACGATGTCAAGAATCGCCCCATCGTCCCCCATGCGATATGCGCCATAGCCCTCCCCCATGTCGGAGTTGAGATCGACTTCAAGCGATTTGCCGCGTGCGGTCATAGGTGAGCCCTCTTTGATATGCAATGTTTGGATGCGTCGCGGTTATCCGCGCTGCGCCATGAGAGCCAGGGTTCTGCGAAGCTTGGCCTGCTCTTCTCTTTGTGTGCGCAGCGCAGACAGTGCGGAATCGATATCCGTCATGGAAAACCGAATTCGACAACCGATGGGCGCCTGCGCCAGTCGCCATAGGTCGGCCTCGATGATGGTCGCGATCTTGGGATAGCCGCCGCAGGTGTTCGCATCGGCGAGTTGCACGATCGGCTGCCCGGATGGAGGAACCTGCACCGTTCCAGGAACAATGCCGTGCGAAAGCAACTCCACTGGTGCCACCAGTGGCAGGCATGGACCTGCTAGCCGATAGCCGACCCGGTTGGCATCAGGAGTCACTTCATAGTCGGCGTGTTCGAACGCGTGTCGCGCTTCAGAGGTGAAGAGTCCGTACTCCGCCGCAGGCAACGTCCTCACCGTCACGCAACCCGATGCCAACTCCTGCCACAACGCGGGAACGTCTCGAGGAACAACGCCCAGGTCCGTGGCGCGTTGGTCGCGGCTCTGCACGGCGTTCAACTTGAGTGTGTCCCCTCGACGCAAACCTCGTCCTCCAAGGCCGCCGAACCCTGCTTTCAGGTCGGTGGACCTGGACCCAAGGACGGGTTCGACGTCGATGCCTCCGCGCAGCGCAACGTAAGCCCGTGCCCCGTGCTTCGGCCGTTCAATTGAAAGGGACTGCCCAGCTCGTGCGCTGCGCGCCCACCACGGGGCCACGAGTTCACCATCCAGCCGGACGGTGCAATCGGCCCCGGTCACGGCAAACTCTGTATCCGTTTCGAACCGTGCGCGGAACGGAAACAGGCAGACCTCTATGGCTGCGGCACTCGCCTCGTTGCCAATCAGTGCGTTGGCAAGTGAAATGGCCAATGTGTCCATTGCCCCGTTCCGGCTCACTCCCAATGCCATTGTCCCCGGACGCCCCAAGTCTTGGATGACGTTGGGCGCTCCGTTTGTGAGGATCTCAATCACAGCTCGATTCCCTTCACTAGAAACTGGACGCGGTCGCCGGGAGACAGCAGGCAGGCACGCTCTCGATGAGGGTTGAACATTTCGAGCTGCGTTGTCCCCACGACGTGCCAACCCGATGGCGCCGTGCAGGGCATTACGCCGGCCTGATTGCCGCCCACAATGACGGCGCCTGCCGTTACCTTCATGCGTGGCACCTTTCGCCTTGGGACAGCCAGCTCTGGTGGCAAGCCCGTCATGTAGGCAAAGCCCGGCATCGAGCCGATGCAAGCGACGGTATAGAGCGCTGAACTGTGGCGGTCCACGTATTCCTCGACCGATAACGATGCGCCCGACGCAAGGCTGGTCAGGTCCTCTCCCACCGCACCGCCATAGATGACCGGGATTTCAATGTCGCGGCCCGTGCTCGCAAGCGGTTCGGTGGTTTCCCACAAATGCCGGAGCCACCGCTCAGCTTGGGCAGGATGTAATGCGAGCGGATTGAAGATAAACAGCAAGTTGTTGACACCAGGTACGAGTTCGCAAGCATCATCGTCGCCAAGCTCCATGCGCATGCGATGGACAAGAGCGAACAAGCGCTGCTGGATCGCCGCATCAAAAGCGCCCGTTGAGGGATCGAACAGAATCGCACCCGAACCCGCGGCATGCACGCGGGGCCCTGTCGCCAGTGCGGAGGCGTCGTTCGCTCCTTCAAGCGTCAACGTGTCGGCGGAATCGTGTTGCTGAACGCACGCTCCCATGCGAACCGTAGCGATGTCAGCCATGCTTTGGCAGGCGGGCGTAGACAGCGTGATGTCGATCGCGCGTGTGTGGACGAACCTGAGCGGTCCACCGCCCCTCTTCAACCGCACGCGCCCACTCCGGGCTGGTGAGGACGCTCGGATCATCTATTTCATAGACAGCCGTGTAGATGGGAGCCGGTGCCTCCTTGTCCATCACGCTGGAGCCGATGGCCATCGAGAACGGCTCGCCCTTGAAGCGCTGAATGCTGCGTACTCCTGGCACTGTGAGCAGCGATGGCGTGTGCTCCGTGTCATAGACCTCGTTGAAGAGTGCCTCATATTCAGGGGCGACATCCATGGACGAGATCAAGATGTAATTGGTTTGAATGGTCATGCGGTACCTCATGTGGTGGTGTCTCGTTTCACGATCGGCAGTGGCTTGTCCAATACCTGCGCAGCCGACAAGCGCGTCGTGTGCTCAATACCGCGCCGGCTCCTGGCGCAGCCCCGCAGCACCAAGCTCATCGTGGGTGGCCTTCGCGCCGTGCACCACACCCGCAAGCGCAAGGTCTTCCCTGTAGTCGGGGTCGCGGCATAGCATTAGGCCGATGCCGGTCACGGCGGCGGTCAGCACGATGTAAGCCGCCAGCGCTTGCCAGTTCCCGTAGGTCCCGAGCAGATACATGAAGAGCCATGGCGCGATCGCGGCGCCGATGACGCCACCAAGGGTGTAGGCAAGCGAGCTGCCTGCGTAGCGAAGCCGGGGGCTGAACTGCTCCGATACGAGGGCCGCCTGCGGGCCATACATCAGTGAATTGGTGAACAGCCCGCCAATCACCGCAAGCACGATCCCGGCGTACCCCATGCTTTCCATGAGGGGAAAGAAGATGAAGGGCCATGCAACAGCACACAAGGCACCCGCCGCATAGATGGAGCGTCGCCGGACCCGATCGGACAGAAAGCCGAACGCCGGAATCATGAACGTCTGGAACAACGACCCGATCACAACAGCAAGCATTGCTTCGCTGGCCTTGAGCCCATGGACGCGCGTCGCATAGGTCAGTACGAAAACGGTGGACATCGCGTACATAACATCGGGGCACATCCGAATCATCGTGGCGGCAAGGAGCCGTTTCGGTTCGTGCCTCAACACGTCGAGCATTGGCGAGTGAGAGACCTTGCCCTGCTGCTTGATGGCTTCGAAGACGGGCGTTTCTTCCACTTTGATTCGAATCCAGATGCCCACGCCCACGAGCACGGCCGACATCAGAAAGGCAAGGCGCCAACCCCATGCGAGAAACGCCTCGCGCGACATCAACGCTGCAAGAAGCGCGAGAACCCCATTTGCCATCAAGTTGCCAAGCGGGGGCCCCATTTGTGCAGCGGAACCCGCGAAGCCGCGACGGCGTGGATCGCTGTGCTCGCACGAGATGAGAACGGCGCCAGCCCATTCACCGCCAACACCCACACCTTGTGCCATGCGCAACAGGACAAGGATGACCGGCGCGGCGATACCGATCGACGCATACGACGGAATCAATCCGACAAGTACAGTAGCAATGCCGATCAGTAGCAGCGTCCAGACGAGAATGTTCTTACGCCCGATGACATCGCCAAGCCGACCAAACAGGACGCCACCGAGCGGTCTGGCCACATAGCCGACCGCATAGGTTCCGAACGCTAGCAAGGTGCCGGAGAGCGGATCGCCAGACGGGAAAAAGACGCCTCCAAAAATGAGGGCTGATGCCGATGAATAAATGGCGAAGTCGTACCACTCCAGGCTTGTGCCTGACAGCGATACGATGAACGCCCGCGCACTCTGTTTTTTTGTGCGTCCAGCTTGTTCAGTGTTCATGAGTCTCCTCCGGTTCGGTCTCATTGATGCTACGCAGCGCATCGTGTCGGCTCAAACGGGTTTTCTTTGGGTAGCCTGATAGATTTTTCTTTTGCAAAGCGCCATTCGTATGCACCGTTCTGCAGTTTCCCGGCTTCAGCCTGGGGCACGAAACCCTGCAACTGCGCCATGTCAGTAGCGAATCCAAGGGTTTATGCCCATGCGGTGTATATGCCAGTGCAATCGCCAAGTGCGAGAGGCTGCAAGGAGATCGCGTACCGATGGGTTAGGGAAAGTCCGGGGCTCGCGATTTGCCTAGATTCGTCTCGCATAGGTTGTCCAAGTCGCGCGCGCCGCGCACACTACATGTTTTATCAATGCATCGTTGGCGATGAACACGCGCTTTCTTCAGAGCTTCATCCTTGTCGTGAAACTCGGAAGTTTCCGTGCAGCAGCGGAGCGCCTGCATATCACTCAAGCGGCAATCTCCAACCGCATTGCTTCGCTCGAAGAGGAGATCGGGGCACGTGTGTTCGACCGCGATGCGCGAGACCTCAGACTGACGCCCGTGGGCTTACGGTTGATCGGCTATGGCGAGCGGATGCTCGAACTGCAGGAATACATCATGCAGCTGGGCCGCACGGATCAGGCGATTCTGGGCAATGTCCGCATCGGCGCGATTGACAGCATCGTCCACACATGGCTCGTTGGTTTCATCGAGCATCTGCAGACTTCAAATCCAGGCATCGAGGTGCAGCTCAGTTCCGAGTCGACCGAGCGCTTGCACAAAAGCTTGCGAGACGAAGAGATTGATATCGCCCTCCAGACAGATCAGCTGGTGGGTGACGGCATTGTCAGCATCACGTGCCTGCCGATGGCTCTGGGTTGGGTCGGGCGTCCGGAGATGGGCACACCGGCCCCGGACATTCGCGTGTTGCTGTCCCAACCCGTTGTGACGATGAGTCGAGGTTCACAACCGTATCTTGCGCTGAAGGATGTCTACCGTCGGGTTGGACTTCCGATGGGGACGGTCCATTGCGTCAATTCGATCTCGGCCATCGCCCGATTCGTGAAATGCGGCTTCGGCAACGCGTTTGTGCCACTGCCGCCGATGAGAGACGAGGTTGAGCGAGGCGAGCTGAGAGTTATCCCTACGGATCTGCCGTTGCCACCGCAGGGGCTCGTGGTGAGCTATCTCGAAAGCCGGGCGTCCGACGCGATTCGTCTGGTTGCCGAGCTGGCCTGTCAGGAGGCCGATCGCTTCATGCGCTCCATGCCGCCGCCCTTTACGCCAACGTGACGCGGATCGGCTACGTCGTAGAAGTCGGTGCGGTCGCTCAAGGGTGGCAGGTCATGCGGCGATGAGCCCTCGGCCAATAGTCGGCCACCTCCTATCCTCGTCAAGCTTGGGCAGAAAACGGGCGAATGCGCGTTACTCCGCTTGCGCCTGAAACTCAGCGATCGCCCGCCACATCAGAACCGGATTCGAGTACATGGGAAAGTGCCCACACTCCGGAATCTCCGCCAGCGCGACGCCCCGCTCGCGAATGTGGCTGAGGTAGGAAAGCGATGCATTCTGTTCGCCGTACATGAACATGCGCGGAAACGGTAGCGCGAGGAATTTCTCCATCAACTCGCCGTTGTCTGACAGATCGACCATCGACCGGAAGATGCCGCCCACGGCACCAGCCCTGACCTTGTGACGCAGGCTTGCGGCGTACATGGCACTCGCGTAGGCGGGGGCATGCCGCGTGCGCTCGATGAAGTCATCGAAGAAGCGCTCGGCATCATCACGCGGATAGTCGACGATCTGCCGGCTGAGAAAGCAGTCCTCAGGGGCAAGGTTGCCCTCAATGTCGGTAAAGCTGATGACGCGATGCCGATGTGCGTGTGCAAGCATCAACGCTGTCAGTCCACCCATTGAATGCCCGACCAGATGGAACCGATCGAAGCCCACGCGGTCCAGCACAGCCAGCGCCGTGCTCACCAGGAACGGGATGCTGATCTTCGACAGGTCCGCGCAGCGCGTTTCACCACAACCCGGAGCGTCATAGGCGACAAATGGGTGGCCGGCGAATTCCGCATGGCGGACGATATCGGCGTAGTCCTCCTTGGTGGAGCCGAAGCCGTGCAGGAACACGATCGGGGCCTTGCCACCATCGCGATGGATAGCGGAGACGTCCACCGCCGTGTCATCGACGATGAAAGAGAACTGCGACTTGAGAAATTCCTGAGACATCGGATTCATGCTCCCGAAGTGGCTCACGCAACGAGCGAGCGACAGAACTCTTGAATGGCCGTGCACGCCTTCTGCAGCGACGAGTCATCCAGTGCGTAGGCGATCCGAATGTACGGACCGAGGCCGAAAGCGCTCCCATGGACGGTAGCCACACCGGCTTCGTCGAGCAGTGCGTTGACGACGGCTTCGTCACTGTCCAAATGCGTCCCCGTCGGCGTAGTCTTGCCAATCAGATCCTGGCATGACGCGAAAGCGTAGAACGCACCCTGGGGCACAGCACAGTGCAAGCCGGGCGCCTGATTGAGCAATTCGACAACCATGTCACGCCGGCGCTGAAAAGCCACGCGCGATCGCACAATGAAGTCCTGCGGCCCGGTTAGGGCGGCGAGCGCCGCATGCTGCGAAATGGAGCAAGCACCGGAAGTTTGCTGGCCCTGCAGTTTCTCCATCGCTTCGATCAACCAGGCGGGCCCGGTACCGAAACCGATTCGCCAGCCTGTCATCGCGTAAGCCTTCGACACGCCATTCATGGTCAAGATACGGTCGCGCAGTCGGGGCTCGACCTGCGCGATGGTGAAGAACGGCAGATCGTCGAAGATCAGGTGCTCGTAAATGTCGTCGGACAACACGAGCACGTCGGGATGCTCAAGCAGGACACCCGCCAGCGCGAGAAGCTCCTCGCGCGTGTACACCGCCCCGGTCGGGTTGGAAGGCGAGTTCAGGATCAGCCAACGCGTTTTGCGCGTCAGTGCCTGCGCAAGCGCCTGCGGGGTCAGCTTGAAACCTGTCTGCGCGCCACACTCCACGATGACCGGGCGTGCCCCGCATAGCTGCACGATCTCGGGGTAGCTCACCCAATACGGCGCCGGAACGATGACTTCGTCGCCTTCATTGAGGGTGGCTGCCAGCGCGTTGAAGATCACCTGTTTGCCGCCACTGCACACGAGCGTGTTGCGCCAGTCCACATCGAGATCGTTTTCGCGCTGAAACTTGGCGGCAATCGCTTCGCGCAGTACACGTAGCCCAGCCACTTGCGTATACCGGGTGTGTCCAGCACGGATGGCGGCAATGCCAGCTTCGCGCACGTCCTCCGGGGTATCGAAATCCGGCTCCCCCGCGCTCAGCGAGATGACGTTGGCACCGCTGGCGCGCCGTGCGGCCACGTGGTCCATCACGCGGTAGGTGGCTGACGGCCTTGCGGCGGCGAGAAAGCGGTTCAATCCGTAGGCGGCATCGGTCATTACGCATCCCTCCAGCTTGTGAGGCCCATCAACTCCAGCGTGCTCTTGCCCTGATGTAGTGCCTCCATCATCTTTGCCTCTTTGTTGGCACGCGCCTGGCCCTGCGCGAGCGTATGTTCAACCTGTGCGGCAGGAATAATGAGAACGCCATCGTCGTCGGCAACCACCAGATCGCCAGCCGCCACCGGTGTACCGGCGAAGCTGATCGGCTGACCGATCGAAGGTGCGCTGGCCTTGATCGTGCCGCGCATGCAGACGCCGCGCGTGAACACCGGAAAGCGGCGCGCTGTCAGCGCAGCAATGTCGCGCACGCCACCGTCAATGACCAGACCAACCACGCCCGCCGCCTCTGCCGCCACGGTCAGCACTTCACCCCAATAACCCGCAACAAAACCCCCGGTCGAGATGACCAGCACGCTGCCGCGCGGCACCTTCTCCATTGCGATGTGGATGGACAGGTTATCTCCTGGCGAGCATTCGAGCGGATAGGCCGGGCCCGCGGCCGACGCACCAGCCCATACCGTGCGAATCGCCGGATCAACTGCACTGGTGGGAACGCCAGACGCCTCGAACAGGGTGGAGGTACCAAGCTTGCACGCCTGCGCGCGTTGCACATCGCTGTAGGTTGTGGTCATGGCGCTTACTCCTTGGTTTGCAGCTTGTGGTAGCCCAGTGCCGCGCGGGCCTCGCCCAGTGACTTGCCCTGCGCGATCTGCTCGCGGATACGCGACTCGACCTCCTCGATCTTGCGCGCGGTCTCGGCCACTTCACGTGCGCGGCCGCGCGGAACGATGACGACGCCGTTCGCATCGGCCACCACGATGTCGCGCGGAGCCACCCGGGCGGACCCGACTGCAACCGTGGTATTCACTGCCTCCACCTGCACGCGATCCTTGCCGGTGCGCATGAAGCGGCCCGCCGAGAACATCGGGTAGTTGTCGCCCAGCGCCTTGGTCACGTCGCGGCAGACGCCGTCGATCACGGTGCCGGCGATACCGCGCAAGGCAGCGTACTGGGTCATGATGTCGCCCCAAACCGTACAGTCGGTGCGGCCATCGTTGTCGAGCACGACGACATCGCCTTCGGCAACGTCGTCAATGAAGTCGCCCACAGTGCCGGGCGGGTTGCTGGCCGGCACGTACTTCACCGTGAAAGCGGGACCGACGACAGCTTTGCGATAGTTTTCCAGCGGCATGATGCCGAGCGCCTGGCCGTGTAGGCCGAGCTTGTCCATCGCGTCGGACACGCCGGGGGTGTCCAATCCCTCAAAGAGGGCCACCAGTTCGCGGTCTTCCGTGCTGGCTTTATGGGGATTCGTCATATGCTGAGTTCCAAAAGGAGTGGATCTTTCGTTCAGGAGGCGGCGATCGCTTCGAATTCCTTGTCGTGCATCACCTCGGCCACAGAACGGCCCGTCCGCACGGCGGCCACCATGCCGTCCTGCCTGCGCGCGATACGTTCGCCCAGGTTGAGTACCTCTTCGATCCGCGTCGCCGGCACAAAGACGGTGCCGCAGCGGTCGGCGATCACATAGTCGTCTTCATTGACGGTCACGCCCGCCATCTGCACAGGCTTGCCCGAGTCGATCTGGATCACACGGTTGCGCGCGCTGATCATCGTGACGCCGCGCCCGTAGACCGGGTAACCGATCGACTCGCTTCCCTCGATATCTCGGCTCAGGCCGTCAATCACCGAGCCCCGGATCTGCTTTGCCGTGGCAGCGTTGGCCAGGATGTCACCCCAGCACGAAATGCCCTCCGCTCCACCCGCGATGACGAGGACGCGGTCATCCGTCTGCACCGCGTCAATGACCGGAGAAATCAAATGCACAGTGGGCTTGGCATCAGCCTTTGGACCGAGTTGGATGGTGCTGGCGCGGCCGACGATCTTGGGGCAGTCCCACAATGGGCGCAGCCCGTAAGTAGCGCCAGGCAGGCCAAGAAAATCGAGCGCATCGGACACCGTGTTGGTGTCAAGCGATGCAAGGCGATCGAGGAGGGAGGTCTGGGTCATCACGCGGGTCTCCGTTGCAAGTGAGACCATCGTCGTATCTGCGCACTGATATGTAAATTTTCTATTCAGTATCTGTCTGATACGATTTTAGGAGTAGAAGGATCTACCTTCTCCACTTGGAGATGCACAGAACATGGGCAACGCAATCGACTTCAGATTGATACGGCAGTTGTGGATGTTCCTCACCGTGGCCGAAGAGCAGCACTTTGGGCGGGCGGCGAAGCGCCTAAACATGTCGCAGCCGCCTCTGACCGAACAGATCAAGGTGCTGGAGCAGTCGCTCAAGCTGCAACTGTTTCATCGTTCACGACGCGGCACACAACTCAGCCCGGCAGGCGCGGCCATACTGCCCGCCGTTCGCCAGTTCGCCACGCAGGTCGAACGTCTGGAGCGCGTCGTACGCGAGGTCGCTGCTGGCCAGTCCGGCGTGTTGCACGTCGGAGCTATCACCTCGGCCATGCTGGAAACGGTGCCGCCCCTCCTGAACGAGCTCAAGCGTGCGCATTCGAACCTGACGGTATTCGTTCGGGAGATCGACAGCGTCGAGGCCATTCCTGCATTGGAAGCGGGAGAACTTGATCTCGCCTTCGTTCGGCTGGATGGCGAAGTTGGCAGCGGCATCGCAACGATGCCGCTAGCCGAAGACCGTCTGGCCGTGGCATTGCCGAGGGAACATCCGCTGGCGAGGTTGCCGCGGGTTCGGCTGCGGTCGCTTGCCGATGAACAACTGGTGATGTCTTCTCGGCAGGTCAGCCCGGTCTACTTCGATATGCTGACCTCCGTCTGCCGCTCGCATGGTTTGACGCCCCGAGTTATGCACGAAGTGCGCTCCGTGACTTCACAGATCGCCTATGTCGGTTGTGGCCAGGGCGTGGCGCTTGTGCCCGCCTCGATGCGAAAACTGGCGCCGGAGAATGTTGTCATCCGACCGCTGAAGGAGAAAGTGATGGTGGTGACGGCCGCCGCCGTCTGGAATAAGAACCGCTACCATCCTATGGTCGATGAAGCAGTCTTATGGCTAAAGCAACGATAAGGGGAGTGACGGGCTAGCCGAGGGGCCATCACGCGGCGGAAACTCTCCACGCCTATGCCCGCCGTCCGGACGCTAGGCAACCACCTGCTCGCCGTCTCGGTCGAATCGAACGTATTCACGTCGTCCATCAGGATAGCGCTTCTCAATGACACCAGCAGGCGTATCCTTCGCAACGCAGTAGATCGGCTGCCCCCTGGCGAAATGGCTGCGCGCAGCAGCACCATCGTCGCGGCTCAATATAGCGACAAACACGGCCTCCTCAACAGGATCCATGTGGTCTAGCGGCGTTGATTGCTTCATAGATGTCCCTGAAAACCTTCGCTGTGCTCGAAACATTATCGGATATTCATCGCCGTCCGGGCGAATCTTGCATCGCTACCGATTGCACGTTAGCTATCCGCAATGCACTTTCACAGCCGTTGCGAAAGGGATAAGGAAACCAAGCAGCTTCCGATTGCACGTTAACTATGAGGCACTTTTCTACGAAAGAGCGCCCTATAGAGCACAATAGCCATGTTTCCCAAAGGTTGGAGAGCCTCATTTAGGCTAGCGACCGTCCGGTACGTCTGCACCTGAATAAGCAGACCAGTGGTGGGCCTATCCGTACTCCCGGTCGACCTCACCAGCTTTGTCCAAGCCGGTCACTGATGTAATCGATCTGTGGCGATTGCGGATCGCAGCAGCATCTGTGTTGCAGTGGCTCAAGGACAGGCAGTGCCGGCATGACGGATATTCCATACAGGTGTGGGGCGGCCGCACATGTAGCCCACAAAATCTCGGATTCCGCAGACGTAACGAGTTGAGAGCGGAAGAGGTACCCCCGGGCAAGACAACGCCGTGCGCGTAGCACCATCATGGCGTAAGTCGCAATGATTACGGCCCTGGATGCTCCGGGGCGAAGCGCACCGCCCACCACGGCGGGCAACAATGCAGTGCGCACCAATCTCACTCCGTCTAGTGGCATCGACATATCAAGCACGTTCAAACTCTCAAACGCGGAACGCAGTAGAAGTAGGGCGAGCTGGTCGTCGCGCCACCCCGCAAGAGACATGGAACGATCTCCCTCAAAATGAAGGCGTCCGTCGGTGTGCCTGTGTAGTTGGCCCGGGGAAATTGAGCATAGAAGCCGCCTCAGTGTTGAAAGGTAGATCTGCGTTGCGGCGTAGCCTGACATATACCCATGGTGCGAAGGCGCCACCTGCCGCAATGTTGCTCTTGACTGCCAAACCTGAAATACCACCGGCGGATAAAGAGTCGACATACATCCCTCGGGATACGGGACCAACGCTTGAACTGCGCTTTTCAGAATCACACGCCTGTCTTCGCCTTCCTCTCCACCCACGTCGATCGCGGCAGCCTCATGGAGCCAAATAAGCCTGCGATGTGCGGAGTCCAACCAAGCACGAAACGGAGCGAATGCGCGCTCTACAGCGCCTCGTTGAGAATAAAACTCGAGCAGCTCGTTTTGGCGTAGCGGCACGCCGGCAAAGGGATGACCGCAAACGCCGCAACAACCCGGGCGCTTGAAAATCGAGCCGGTCAGCCCGTACGGCCCCAAAGACGCGGCACACACCTGGCAGGCCTGTTCCAGCGGACATCCATGAAACGGACATACTTGCATCGCAGCAAGCTGAAACCATATTGCATGAAAGCCGCCCTGCATACATAGCGGGCAATACCGCAACTGCGGAGCCCACAGAACCTTATGTAGGCGCCAGATTGGTCCATCCAAGGAGGCCTCGGCGGGAATCCAATCCCATCCAAATTTGCGCGCGACTCGCTCATAGTCGATCCAGTTCGTTCGGTAAAAATCAAGCTTGCGGGTGTGAGAGCCACGCTTTGTGACGAGCTTCCGGGCACTTTCCACTCCAAGTCCGTTCAACGCCGACAAGCGTAGGACAATGCTTAACGTAGACTCAGCCTTGAGGGGCGACCAATAAGAGCCGCTCCATGCTTGATCAGCCACGGGCATCACCTTTGTCCGGGCAAGACCAATGCAGCGCTGACAGACGAGACTGAAAGATGACGAGTGGTCTTTCTGATGCGTTTAAATCGAAGCGGTAGCTCATGGCATGATCTCCATTGATTCTTCGTCATCATCGCCATCTTGGTTGACCTTGGACCGTGACGCCCCGCCGAAACCCGCCTCCCTCACTGCGTCAATCCACACATGCAGATTGTTCCAGCGCCCTCCTCTCGCTTCCTGGTCCGCGCTACGAACGAGATAGCAACGCAGGGCGGAAAATAGAACATCCGCCGAAACCTCGGTAGTGTCGGTGCAGCGTTTTATCAAACCGCATTTTCGCAGCGCCTCGGCAAATGCGGCGGCCTCTTTTGCGAGTCTCCAACCGCGCCTCCAGCGAGCCGGAGTAAAAAATTCTGACCAGGAAACGTCCAGTGGATCGAGCCGCTTATCGTCGACGCAGGAAAAAATCCCCTGGACCTCGTCATCTAACCGTATGCCACGGAACGTACGTTGGACACCGAAGAACCTCTTAACTAAGTCTTGTCGTTCGTTCAACAAGGTCAGGCGTCTTCCTAGATCTGGCTCCTGGCCCACCGAAATCGTAACGAGGCGAACGCCATTGCAAAAAAGGTTATTGAAGATGTCCTTGAGGAACTGGAGCTCGTGCAATCGTATGTTCTGCACTTCGTCCAGAATCAGCACAATGCGGTCACTTCGCGCCAGGAGCGCTCTTTCAATCAATGCATGCTCGATATTTGCACGCATGGAATATGAGGCACCTGTAGTGCCTCCACGAACAACAGCTGACCACTGCGCCAGGAACTCCCGCGAGAATGTCTGGCTCGTGTTGGTGCAGTTGAAGACATAGACAGGCAGGTCAGGGAACTCGGCTGCTAGGTACCGGCAGGTCATGGCGATGGCTGTGGATTTTCCGAATCGCTGATGGCCAGCGATACAACAACTATCTCCGCCCGCAACCAAGCGAAACTTGATGTGAGCGTAGAACTCCTTGACCGGTGGTGTCTCGAGCAAGGGACGGCTCAGTAGCGGGTGAGACCACAGCAACTGGGCACGCTCCAGCTCGCTAGCGGACGGCCCGGCTGCAATTTGAGCGTCGCGCCTCATGGCTAGTCGAGCTTTGGTACCGAGCGCAAGCCCAATGGGTCCAGCTGGGATGCATCGTCGTTGCTTGATGTTGCACCTTGAACAACATGCCCAGAATCTGGGGCTGCAGACTGGACACTCTCGCGGTTCGCCCGGTCTTTCCTCGACTTTCCATGCGCCAAGAGCGTTAGGGCAATCTTGGCTCTACCGCGCCGGTTCTTGCGCGTGAAAATCTGCTGGCATTTGTCCCGTTCCCACTGCGCCACTGGGTCGGTGGTTGTTTGCTGCTGGGCAACCGTGAACCCCCGATTGATCAATCTCCTTCTTCGCCATGAGATAGCGGTCTTCGCCCATCCACCTATCGCTCGAATAAGACCCAGATCTCGCCTTGTGTCACACAACACTGCCCGACCAAACCGCGCATCGCGTCGATTGATATAGACCCAAACCGAGCGGCCGACCAAATGCTCTGCAAACTGGTCGCATACGTATCGACAACGATCCACCTTGACATACGGACGCTCGCGCAACTTTTGCCCACCGCGGATAACACGCCGCTCTACATGATCGAGCAAACGGTTGTGCTTCTGGGTTGCCTTAGGCAGTTGCTGTATGAAGCAACCTACATCTGGCTGGGAAAGCGCGGCTTGTAGTGCAGCGACGCGACTGGACTGCTGATGCCGCTCACTCGGAGCGAGATTGAATTTCGCAATCGCACCGTAAATAACATCTAATATCTCATCAAAATTGACCTCTAGGTCGACGGCTTTTGCCTCAGGTGCCCTACGCCTCTTGTCAGCGGGCCCTGTGCCATACGTGCTTGGCAAACGTGATAGTCCCAACCCATCAAGTTGACCGATGATGCGTTCAATGACATCACGGACCCACCATCGATATGCAGGGCCGAACTGAACGGAGCAACCGACTGTGTCGATCAAGTTATTGACAACATCGTGGGCCTTGTTACACCAACCGTTGTCAAGGCGAAGCATGGAGAAACCATGCCAAGCCAATTCGGGGAAGAAGTGCCGGAGGAGAAATTTTCCTTCGGCGGTGTAGCGGAGATGATCTCGATATAACTCGTCGTTGGACGGGTCAATCGCGCTGACAATAGCTTCCAGAGCAGCATCCGCTGATGGCGAAACCTCAAACTCGACACTGACGCCGACCACGGCTTGCAGGTCCTCATCACCAACGATCCCCAGGTACCATCGATAAACCGGGACCCGAAGGACCTCCCCCTTCGAATTCCGTAGTCGCAGGACACACGCTGCTCCAGCGACCTGATAGTCCATCTGAAGGATGGATAACGGCCGAAGAGCCTGTATCAACGGACTGCGCGAAGAACGCCCGTGTTGCTGGGGTGGAGAATTGGCAAGCAGTTGTTTTACGTAGGTGCGCAAGGCTTGATAGGCCCGATCTCTTCGGCAGAATGGCCAATCCCGATCTGTTAGTCCATGCCCACGCAACTTCGCAAGGAACGCTTCACGCAGATCTACCCACCTATCGATGGGCGTAACCTTGCGTCTGGGGGCTGAAATAACTCGCTCATCTAGCCAGTCCTTCACCTCCGGCAGGCGCCTCAATAATTGGGACAATGCGCCCGCACAACCTCTGGATTTCAGCGACAAGTTGGGATTAACCGGCGCCTCTCTACGATACCGATGAATTCGAAAATTTGGCAGCAAACCAAAAAAGCCGTACAGGCGTCCGGCTTCGTCAGCAGTTAAACATCGATTCAGTAAGACTCGAACTCGCCGCAGCGTTACTCCGCACTGGGCCTCAATCTGCTGACAAGGCACATTACCCAAATACAGAAGGATGGCCTCTTTTCGCTTTTGGTATGCCTGGCGCTTTGGGTCCGGCATGCCGTTCAAGTCTGGTTCTGGCCAATTGTTCGTATTGATCTCAGTGGACTGGAGCGCTCTGGGACGCCCTCGTCGGGAAACTCTCTCCATGGTGTTCGAGCTGACTACGGGCCCCTTAGCTTGCGGCGCGGTTGCCGGCCTACCCTGCATGATCACGTGGTCCGGCAATTCGACAGGACCAATCTCGTGGCCTCGCCAGGTGATGATGGTCGAAGGAGAAATCAGCTCGCTGTTCAGCTTGGCATGTGCCAACCCACCATGTAGAAGCCGTGCGATGGCAGCCAACACGAGTCCTTGATCCTCAGAGGAGCACAGTAGCTCGCCCAGCGTCACGCTGGTGTGTAAATCGAGAAGGTTTTGAATTTGGAAGGTCTGCGGGGAAACATCGAGCCCCCGTGCACAAGTGATCCAGCGGCAAAGCGTTAACCAGTTATCAAACTTCACTTGCCAGCCGGGATAATCACCCAGATAGATCACACGATAAAGTCCCGCCGTCGCCCACTCGGGATCCCTTTCCGCAGTGGTAGGGCGCTGCTCTGCAACGACTTTGCACCACTCCGATCTACCGTCGGCGTATTGGATCTGGGCGGTGACATCGGTACACGGAATGCAGGCGCTCTCAATCAGGTCTGTCAATCCGTCATGGTCGACAACGTAACCGGCCACATTGGTGTCGGGCTCCAGGAAGGCACATGCAAATATGAATGTGGCGTCTCCTTGAATAACTGAACGTCCCGCCTTTGGGAGATCGACAACGTAGATGTTTGTGTTGTTTCTACCGCGCGCAGCCACTGCAGGCCAAACCGACACTCTGTCCTGGGCGCGGTAAAACAATTGGGTTACGGCGTCTCGTCCGCTCATGTCGCATCCTTATTTATTAGGCGCGCGCGAGACAAATACCTTCCTTGACTTCTGCCGCTCTGCGGACAAAAATCAACACGTACGGTTCGCCCCGTGCCCATCGAGTTTCGAAGCAGGAAGATCTGCTGGTACAGGTTTTCCTGCGTTCAATCGCGGTCAGTCGTCTGTGTGCTGGCTAGCTCTCCTTCTTGACATTGGCATACGGCATGCCATCCGTCGGTGTCGCTGTTCGTGCGGAAACAACCCTTCAATGTGCACAAACGAGGCGTTACTCGCTCGCGTGCAATTCTTCGTGTAATAACACGTTCGTGAGAATCTGCAAGACCAAGCTTTAATTTAGTCGGGCTATTCAGATTTCCCAATACCAAAACCTGGCTTTTGGTATTCAAAAACGCCATAAATAGTGTTTTTTAAGCGTTTTCCCGCTGGAAAGGGACGGAAGGGAAAGGGTGAGTCGCTGCCATCAGCAACGCGAAGTGCGTTCATCTGTATATGTCGCCAGACGTTTGGGAGGAACTGTTGCCTCTCACATCAGTTCGGCGTGCGCACGTACATTTGGGCCTTCGATTGCGTCGCCGAAAATGCCCCAGTTCCAATAGGTGTCAACATTGCGTTGAAGTCTTGTGCGACATGCTGTCGTCAGTCACATTTTTGAATGCAATACTCGTCCAAATTGAGGCCAGCAGCCTTAAAAATCAGAGCGTTAGCTTCAACCAATAGAACCTAACTTTGCGTCAGAGCGCTCCGGCACTGTCTCCACACGCTTCGGCACGCCCGTCACGATCGTCGCAACTGCGATGGCCAGCACCACGGCCGCGCCAACAAACACGCCGACCGCACCGTTCGCGTCAAACACGACGCCGCCGGCCGCCGCACCAGTTGCAATAGCGAGCTGCACGGCCGCGACGATCAGGCCGCCCGCGCTTTCGGCTTCATCGGGCACGGTACGCGTGACCCACGTTGACCACGCCACCGGCACGCCGCCGAACGCCATGCCCCACAACGCGATCAGCACGGCGTCGGGGACCGGCGCACGGCCCAGTGCCACGAGCGCAATGCCAAGCACAACCATCAATGCGGGCATCCCAATCAACATGGGTCGCAGCCTGTGCTCAAGCACGCGGCCTGCGAGCGACGTGCCGACAAAGTTGGCGACGCCATAGCCCAGCAAGATCGCCGATAGCCCGTTCACGCCAACACCCGCAACCTGTTCAAGGAACGGTCGCAGATACGTAAAGAACGCGAAATGGCCCGTGAATACGAGGATCGTCGCGAACATCCCGATGCCAACGGTCGGACGGCGCAGCACGTCGATCAGCGTGCGCAGCCGCGTCGTGCCGCTCGGCGCCATGGACGGCAGCGTTGCAATCTGCGATACGAGCGCGATGCCGCCCAGCCCGGCGGCGGCCAGGAACACGTTGCGCCAGCCGATCAGGTGGCCGAAATAGCTGCCAAGCGGCGCTGCCGCAATGGTTGCGACGGCCACGCCGCTGAAGATGATCGACAGCGCGCGCGGCACCATCGCAGCCGGTACGAGCCGCATGGCGGTGGCCGTTGCCATCGTCCAGAAGCCGCCCAGTGCGATGCCGAGCACCACCCGGCCGATCAGGATCGTCGTCAGGTTGGTCGCAAACGCCACGGCGAGGTTGGACACGATCAGCAGCACCGAGAACGCGAGCAGCACACGCCGCCGGTCGATCGTGCGTGTGGCAGCTGCGGTCAACAGGCTCGTGACGAGCGCGACGGTCGCGGTGGCCGTCACAGCCTGCCCGGCGACGCCTTCGGTCACGCCAAGGCTTTCTGCCATGGGCGTGAGCAGGCTTGCGGGCAGAAATTCGGCCGTGACAAGCCCGAACACGCCAAGTGCCATCGCAAAGACCGCACCCCAGGCGGGTTCACGGGGGGCCGCAATGGAAGCGGCTGTTGAGATTCCGGGATTCATGCGTCGTTCCGTTTCAGGAAGGATCAGGGAAAGTACCAATAAGAGCGCATGGTAGGGCCCGCCGGTCGGATGGTCTATGTCATACAATCCGGTCTTATTGATCAATCGTCCGGATTCGCAATGCCGACTCCCCTGCCTTCTGCCCTGCCCGACGTGCACGACCTCGTCAGCGAGCTGCTGTTGGGCATGCGCCTGAGTGGTGTCCAATACCGTCGCATCCACGTTGCGCGGCCGTTTGGGCTGAGCTTTGGCGATGCGCCCGGCCGGGCGCAGTTCCATTTCATTGGGCGTGGGCCCGTGCTGTTGCGTGACGCAGCGGGGGCGACGATGCGGCTTGAGGCAGGCGATGCGATCCTGTTGCCGCGCGGCAGCACGCATGCGCTGATGTCCGATGCGGATGCGCCGTGCCGCGAGATCGGCGGTTTCGAAGCTGCGAAAATCTGCGACACGGTGGCGTCGGTCGGTGCCGGTACGGAATCCACCCCGGGTGATGCACTGATCTTCAGCGCGTGCATGGAGCTGGATCTGGGCGGCATGCAGCCGCTTGTGGGCACGATGCCGGAGTTCATGCACGTCGGCACCCTGCTTGCGCGTTACCCCGAAATCCGCCCGATGCTCGACGCGATGGAGCGTGAATCGTGTTCGGAGCGCGCGGGTTTCGCGGGCATCCTCGCGCGGCTCGCCGATGTGGTGGCCGCGTTTATCGTGCGCGGCTGGGTCGAGTGCGGCTGCGGTGATGCCACCGGCTGGGTGCAGGCGCTGCGTGAGCCAAAACTCGGCCGCGCGATCGTCGCGCTGCATCGTGATCCGGGCCGCAACTGGAGCGTCGCAGAACTGGCTGCGGAAGCCGGCGTATCGCGTTCTGTCTTTGCCGAGCGCTTTCTTGCGGCGACTGGCATGACGCCCGTGCGCTATCTGACCGAGCTGCGGATGCGGCTCGCCGCACAGTGGATCACGCGTGACCGTGAGGCGATCGAAGCCGTCGCGTATCGGCTTGGCTATGGGTCGCTGGCCGCGTTCAGTCGCGCGTTCAAGCGGGTGGTCGGGCAGTCACCTGGTGCAATGCGGGCGGAAGTCGAGGCATGATATGCACGCAGTTCAGCGTGGCCGATACGTCTGCGCAAAAATGCCGGTTCTCCTTGCTGATTTCCGTCCAGACATGCGTCATCAGGTCTGCGGATCAGTAGGGATAATTTAAGCCGACAATGCTGCGACAACCTGCGCACAGTGCGCCGATACACTAGCGCAGTGCTTCAGGACCGCGGATCTGCGTGCAGCTTCTCAAGTACGGTTTGCTTGAACACCTGGAGCAAGGTGGTGGACAGCCACTCCTCTAGCGCTGTCTCCTATATGTGGGTTCGCATTCATCTCGTTGTGACCATGCCAAGCGTGATGCCGGCCAGAATCAACGCTATCGCCATGATCTTTGCTACTGACAAAGGCTCCCCCAGCAGCAAATGCCCTCCCGCAATGACCATCACAAACGTGATACCCATATACACCGGAAACGCAATGGTCAAAGGAAGCTTCGTGACCACAAGGAGCCACGCCACCGAGGCGGCAAACGCTGCTGCATATGCCGAAAGTATCAGTGGATCGGCAAACATTGCAGCAAGCTTGTCGGCGATATTTGGCTGCGCCGGTAATGATGCAGCGCGCCACTTGACCATAAGCTGGCTATAAGCAACAAGCAACGCAACTGGAAGAATGAGCAAATAGGTGAGCATGTCGCTGTTACGCTAAGCACGCCGATGCAAGGATCCCCACAATTCGTTCCTGCTGGGATTGAGTTAGCCCGATCCAAAGTGGCAGACGAACCAGTCGATCAGACTGGCGATTGGTGACGCCCAGGTCTCCGTGAGCTCGTCCATAGCGCTGACCACCTGGCGACGAGTGCAGCGGAACATAATGGAAAACAGACTGCACGCCGTTCGCCTTCAGTGTGGCGAGCACGGCCGGCCGATCAATGTCGGAAGCGAGAAGAACGTAGTACATGTGGGCGTTATGCCCACAGTATTCAGGAATAAACGGCCGGCGCAGTATGCCCTTATCTTCGAGTGGAGCAAGCAACTCATGGTAGTGTCGCCACGCATCGAGTCTAAAATGCAAAATATTCTCCGAGCGCTCCAACTGTGCCCAAAGAAATGCGGCTATCAATTCGCCGGGTAGGAATGATGATCCCACTTCTTGCCAAGTGTATTTATCGATTTCCCCACGAAAGAATTGACTGCGGTCGGTGCCTTTCTCGCGGATGATTTCGGCTCGTGCGACATACGCAGCGTCATTGACGAGCAACGCCCCTCCCTCCCCCGAGATGACGTTCTTCGTTTCATGAAAACTCAACGCACCAAATGTGCCAATGCTGCCAAGCTTGCGGCCCTTGTATGTAGATTCCACGCCTTGTGCCGCGTCTTCAACGACGGCAAGCTCATAGCGACTAGCAACCTCTTGGATGGCATCCATCTCACAAGAAACACCAGCATAGTGCACCGGCGCAATCGCGCGCGTGCGCGGTGTGATCGCCGCCTCGACCAATGTCTCGTCAAGGTTCAGCGTGTCTTCGCGTATATCGACAAACACGGGGACTCCGCCTCGCAACACAAATGCATTTGCGGTTGATACAAACGTGTACGACGGCATGATGACCTCGTCGCCCGGCTTGATATCAAGAAGCAGCGCGGCCATCTCCAACGCTGCTGTGCAGGAGTGTGTGAGCAACGCCTTTCGAGCCCCTGTCTGAGCTTCCAGCCATTGATGGCACCGTTTTGTGAAAGGGCCATCACCAGCCAGGCGATGCCCCTGATTGGCTTCAGCAATGTACTGAAGCTCCTTACCTGTCATGTAAGGACGATTAAATTCAATGGTGTCGTTGCTGCTCATGGTTTGTTCGGCATACTGCTGGCGAATTTTTTGTCGATGCCATCGCCGTCGTTTTCGCAGATGACGTGGCAATGGGTATAGGGAATCCAACGCTTGTGGCGCACAGTTGCATGGACGTGACCGAACGCTCCGCGCGCGATAGCCGCGTAACCTTCTCGCGTTCGTACGTTTTGTCCACGATCGCTTTTCACCAGCCAGCGTGACACCAAGTTCTGGTCATCGCTCAGGCATGGGTCCAGCGTTACCAGTCGGCCACCCGGCGCCAAGCGCGTCGATACCATACGCATCAGCTCAGTAGCCATCTCGTCACCAAGGTGATGGAGTAGTCCAATTGCAATGACTCGATCAAAGCGGGGCAACCTGCTGAGATCGTCAGACGTCAATAATTTGCACGCAAACTTGGCATGCCTGTCAGCAAAACGAGCACGCGCCCTCTGGATGTATAGCTCGCTGATGTCGAACCCGTAGTACTCAACATGGGGTAGATGCGCCAGAATGTCGGCCGGACCACAGCCTATGTCTAGCACGCGCATCCCTTCGCGCGGGCGTAGAAAGTCCCTCACATAGAGGTCACGATCCTTGGTCGCCCCCATGAACTGCTGGAATGCTGAATAAACCATGGGGTGCGACAAGACAGCGCGTACACCACTAGTGATTTGAGTCATCAACCTTGCCCCTGGATGCGTTGTGCGCTATGGCCTCGCCTCGCGCTCGGCGCGGACGGATAGTCCGCCAACTTCCTCCAGAAGGGTTCGTCGAACAAGCTTGCTGGAAATGATAGGCCCGGATTGAAGCAACTTTCCCGATTGCGCACGTAGGCGTTCTTGATACCGCCAGTGTGATCGGTCGACGCTAAGATGAACGTCCTGAGCGCCTCCAGCAGGGTGAGGCAACCGTTCCGAAAAACTGTATCCGCCAAGGATGCAACAGTATCGTGCGGCTCAGTCGGAATAACAGCCTGTACGATCGGCTTACCGGCATCGACAGCCTCATCAACATGATGCGCGGTCACACCGATGAATTTCACTCCATCGGCCAACGCCAATTCCACTGGTCGCATACCAATCACACCACCGTATGCCGGCAACAGAGAATAGTGCAGATTCACCAGCCGTCCGCGATAAGCGGCAACCACCGGGGCAGCAAGGATCTTATGGACGTTAGTGACGACAACATCTGCGGTAGCTTCGCCCAGGGCGTCCAGCACTTCCTGCTGTTCCTGCGCGCGGAAATCCAGCACGCGAGTACTTATACGATGCTCGCGTGCGAACTGGTTGGCCAAGCATTCTCGATCAGTCAAGACAGCGCAGATCATGGCGTCGGGCAATGTCCGTTGCTCGATGGCCTGCGCGATGAAGCGGAGGTTGCCTCCACCTCCAGAACAGAGGAAAGCGATTCGTAGCGTCATGATTCGCGTCGATAGACTTGCCTTACGATCGTATAGGGGCGCCGCTTCGTCTCTGAGAATATTTTCGACAGATAGATGCCGATCACTCCCACGCACGACATCAACATGCCACCAATCAGCCAGATTGACGCCATAACGGAAGTCCAACCCGTTGGCGGTCGGTTGAAGAAAAGCCAATGTACGAGTAACCAAAAAACGTACAGCACTGCCAGAAGGGAAATGCCGAGTCCGAGATAAAAGATACCGATGAGCGGCGTGTTACTAAACGAGGTAATCGAATTGACGAATAGCGACACCTTTCGGCGAAAGGTATACGTCGACTCGGCATTGCTAAGCTTGCGTACCATCTGGGCAACTTGGTCATATCCGGTAATATGCCAGAGGCCGGCCATGAACACCTCGCGCTCTTGATGTTGCAACAGTGCCTCGACATATCTGCGGGTCATCAGCCGCGCTGTCACGATATTTGCGGGTAATGAAATATCGCTCAGTGTGTTAAACAGCGACCAGAAACACTGGCCAGAAACGCGCTCGAACCAGCCCCCCTTTCGTTGTTGTTGAACGCCATAGACCACATCGCATTGCTTCTCCTCCATCGTGTCTGCGAACTCCGTCAGCCACTCCGGTGATTCCTCCAAATCACAATCAATCAGAAACACCAAATCACCACTGGCATGTGCTAGGCCCGTCATCATGGCCTTGTGGTGCCCGAAGTTGCGGGACAGATCGACCACGACAACATGCTCATCCTGCCCTGCAAGCTCAACAGCCAGCTCAAGGCTTTGGTCAGGCGAACCATCATTGACCATAACGATCTCATAGTCTTCAAGCGCGAATGTTCCTGCAGTTGCTCTTGCACGCTCATAGAATTGGCTCAAATAGGCATGTGACCGATAAAGGGTGGTGACAATCGAGAGTTTCACGGTCGCGAACAATTCATGTAGAGGGGCGCATCAGCGCCACAATTGAACAAAAGATCGAGCACCGATACCTCATGTACGAATGCCCCCCAAAGCTGGGGATACATGGGATAAGGGCCGTAGTGCATCCACTGCAACTCGATGCCCGACGCCAGAAATAGGGATTCGTCGAGATAGCCACGCGCCGACGGTCCTGATACATAGACTTCGGCGTCCGCTTGCCTGCATAAGCTAACAAGTCGATCTGTCTTACCATCAACAAGCGAGTAATCCCAAGAATTTCGGATCACGGTTTGAATGCCGAGATGCGTGCAGATTGCCTCAATCAACCTGCGATTGAAAGATGACAGATCTGGGCATTTATTATCAAGATAGAGGGGGGCTAGCCATTCGGCGGTGCTATCAAAGCATGCTGCCGCACGATAGTTTAGCGACAGAGTCCTCCAATGTTGCTCGGCCCAAGAGGTATTGGGCAACTGGACATCACGGATGCGCCTTCGAATGTCACTGCCGACAGGAATGCTTAGCCATTGAGTGCCTGTCGGAGTCTTGATGCGATTGCGATTTCTCCAGTCGTTCTTTGTGAATTGCATGTCGTCATACAGAATAAACTCATCGACGGCAGCAATGATTTCAAAATAGCCCTTCCATGGAATGTAGTTGGACTGCAGGATAGCGACCTTCTTCGCCACAGGTTTCGCATCAGCCATCGCGATCGCCGGTGAGGTTCCACTGCGGATATGGGGGGGAGTGGGTGGCTTGGGCGACTGTTGTCAGATTGAACATAATCAAGAGCCCCAGCGCAAAACACCACAGCGGAAATGTTCGCTCCGATACAACTAGGCCCGCAAAATTCACCATAACCCAAACTGCAACAGGACCAATCAAGATCGCATCGTAGAGATACGGATGAATTGAAACGGCCTGTGGCCAAAACAGCAACGTCAACGCATAGACCGCAAACAGATTGATGACGAATACCGATTTGCCGTTGCTAACCGCAGACTGCACTACTCCCCGCATGGCTAGCCATTGCACCACAACAAGCGCCACCGGTATGACGACCAAATGAAATGGGCGACGGACCTGTGGGAATAGCACAGAGTTGAGTGCATTGCTGAATCCCCTTGTATCGCCATCTAGCCCAGCGCGAAAGACCCATGAGCTGTTCATGCTATTGAAGCCAAGCAGCTTTAGCACGAGCACCGGTTCAAGATAGAGAACGGTCGATAGTGCTGCGAGCAGCACTGGCGCTGCCCAAGTCCGGGTGCCGAGTCGGAAGTCACGCCCCAAAAATTGCACCGAGAGGCCGATAGCAAACAACACGCCCGCTATCGGCATAACCAATGTTGTCACAGTTGCCCAGAACCAAAAGCCACCACCTTTCGCACTATTTTTCCATGTGAAGTAGCTGAGCATGATCAACGCGGGCATCAAGAAAATGAACCCGTTATCGACATTGAACTTGCCTACCGCAATCCAGTATGTTGGCAACGTGGCGATGTAGCAGAATCCAAGGCCGAGAACTATGAGCTTGGTTACAGACAAATCGTCGAGACATCGATAGACGACGTACCCGGTGGCAAGAGCCATGGCAAGCATGGCCAGCCAAGCACTCGTCAAGCGCATGGTCAACATGGGAAAACGATGCTGAAAGTGATTCAATGCATCCATGAACCACAAGTAGACCGTTGGATGATTGGCGTACGCCGTCCTTGCGGCGAAGCCATCTTGAGATAGAAAAACTAGGAAACCGTGCTCTCGAACTGACTGACTATGCCAGACAGGGAAAGTGAAGTCGCGCAGTCGCTCCGGATTCTTGTCAACCGCTGCGGCAATTTCGCCAAAGCCGAGCAGATGCACCGCCAGCATGCTCAGTATCACGATGAGAGCAACTCCGATCAGGAAGACACTCAAACGAACATGGCTCTTACTTGTGTTTTGCATTGTGATATTCGCGGCCCGGCGTCAGGTTTTGCGCGCAACCATGTCAGGCCGACAGCCGGCGTGCGGCAACAAAATCCGAGATTCTAGTGACTTTACCGCTGTTGCGGGGGGCTTTATGACCCTCGCAGTCACGTCGCGCTCAACGCGTGTGACCTCGCGAACGCACCACCACTCCCCCTTGTTCATGCTGCTGCCACAGATCTAGATAGATCAGCTATGTCGCTCGATGATGCCACTTACGCAGGGCGGAGTTGATCGCTTTCTGCATCGCCTTAGCGTCACATGACCACCTCCTCGCCTCATTGAGGGCCCTGGGTTCACCGCACAACTGGTCGCTCAGACAAATCGGGGCTTTGTGGATGCTTTGGTGGCCTTGCTTCTCTAGCACCTTGGTTTGACGCTCAGCGGTGCCGGTACCGTTGCGCAGCATGCCGAATCTCCTTGCTGAACTCGGCACAGGCATGCGTCATCAGATCGGCCGATCGATAGACCATGTAGACGCTGAAGTCCGGCAGTTCGTCTTCCATCGGCAGGATCTCCAGCGCGCCCGGAATCGTGCGCAGCGGCCCCAGCGAGTTGGCGAAGACGAAATCCGACCACATGCTCACCAGGTCTGTCTTCGTGGCCAATTGCAGGCCGAGCAGGTTGGAGCCGCTCTGCACGATCCGGCGCGGAATCTCCAACCGGTGTAGCCGCATCAGGCTCGCCATCGGGCTACCAGGGTCATCGAGGGGATCGAGCACCAGCCAATCCGCATCCAGGAGTGAGCGCAGCTTGCGCGTCTTCCGCAGCGGATGGCCGGGTCGCACCGCCAGGCGCATCGGCACGGAGAACAACGGCTCCCACTGAAAGCTGCTCGTGCCGGGCCCGCTGTTGGTGGAGATCAGCCCCAGATCGAGCCGCCCTTCGCGCAGCCCTTCCAGAATCTGCTGCGAGCGCTGCTCGACACCGCGCAACGCCACGTTGGGAAAGCGCGTGCGGAATGCCGCCATGGCATCCGGCAATGGCCCGCTGGAGGCTACGGCGGTAAAGCCGATGTTGAGTTCGGCCTCTGCATGGCCGCGAATGGATTCGATATCTTCCAGCGCGTGACGCAGTTCCTGCTCGACCACGCTGGCGCGCTTGACCACCGCCACCCCGTACGCCGTCAGGCTCACGCCGCGCACCGAGCGCGACAGCAGCGTGACGCCAAGCTCCCGCTCCAATTCGGCAATCGCCTTGGATAACGCCGGCTGAGAGATATGCAGGCCGCGCGAGGCCTCGTGGATGCTGCCGTGCTGGGCGACCGCCAGCAGGATGCGCAACTGGTGCAGCTTCACCTTGCTTCTCCTCCTCGTTGCACACCCTTCTGTGTGCCTGCCGCGTCACGCTTTCACGGGCTTTCCCTGATAGCGGATACATGCCGGTTATGACGGTGATTCTATTTGGTTATCGGGATGAATATTTGCGATTTTTTCTGCGCGCGCGTTCCCGGAATACTGCAAACGCCCAAGGACTCGCAGAAGCCCTTCCCCAACTCGCGGATGGAGACCCCCCATGAACGACGCCACCCTGCAGCCGGCCTTGCCCGCCTCGGCCATTGCTGCACCTAAGCCCACCAGCCAGGCGCGGTTGATTGCTGCATGCTCGATCGGCAATGCGCTGGAGATGTACGACTTCACGGTCTACAGCTTCTTCGCGTTGATGATCGGCAAGCTGTTCTTCCCGTCGGATAGCGCCTATGGCTCGCTGCTGCTGGCGGTGGCGACGTTCGGCATCGGCTTTGTGATGCGGCCGCTGGGCGGCTTCGTGATCGGCAACTATGCTGACCGCCGCGGGCGCAAGGCCGCCATGACATTGACGATCGGTCTGATGGTGATCGGCACGCTGTGCCTGGCAGTCGCGCCGACGTACGCCACCGCAGGCCTGTTTGGCCCGCTGGTGATTCTGGCGGGGCGTCTGCTGCAAGGCTTTTCGCTGGGCGGTGAGATTGGTGCATCGACCGCCATGCTGATGGAGTCCGGCGGTATCAAGGGGCGTGGTTTTCGCGTGAGCTGGCAGTTGGGTAGCCAGGGCATCGCTGCCCTGTGTGGCGCGCTCACCGCCGCCATTCTGTACGGCAGCCTGTCGCCGGAAGCGCTGCAGAGCTGGGGTTGGCGCGTGCCGTTTTTCCTGGGCCTGCTGATTGCGCCTGTCGGTCTCTATATCCGATCCCACCTGGACGAAACCCATACGGCCGAAACGCACGCGCCTAGCCCGCTCGGCATGCTGTTCCGCGAGCACGGCGGGCTGGTGGTCAAGGGCGTTCTCACTATCATCGGTGGCACGGTGGGCACGTATCTGGTGATCTATTTCATGCCGACCTACATGATCCGCGAGCTGCATCTGCCGGCGTCGCTGTCGTTGCTCGCGGGTTGCGTGACCGGGCTGACCAGCTTTGGCGCTTCGCTGCTTTCCGGCTGGCTGGCAGACCGTCTGCCGCGCCGCAAGCCGCTGGTGGTGGGCGCAACGCTGGTCACTGTGGTGCTGCTCTATCCAGCCTTCTGGCTGATGACGCACTACCCGAGCGTGCCGCTGGTGCTGGCGCTCTCGGCGCTGCTGACCGGCACCCTGTACCTGGGCACCACGCCGATGCTACTCATGATGATGGAGTTGCTGCCCATCAAGGTGCGCGCCAGCGGCTTGTCGGTCATCTACGCCATTGGCGTGACGGTGTTTGGCGGCTCGTGCCAGTTTGTTGTGACCTGGCTGCTGGCTCGCACCGGCAATCCGCTCTCCCCTGCTTTCTACATGATGGCGTGCAGCGCCATCACGCTATTGACCGTGCTGAGCCTGCGCGAAGCGCGCGAGTCTCACTAACAACCCATTCCCCTTCCAGCAAGGAGCCCCCACATGACCAAAGCGCCTACGCTCACGCCCTTCCAACTGCTGCCGCATCTGCTGCCCCCCATCCATATCGACGCAGAAACCTTCGTCAACATCCGCCGCCAGATCCACGCCCAGCCCGAACTGGGTTTCGAGGTGGGCGGCACGAGCATGCTGGTGGCCGATCTGCTGAAAAGCTGGGGCTACGAGGTGCACACCGGCATCGGTAAAAGCGGCGTGGTGGGCCAGTTGAAGCTCGGTAATGGCACTCGCAAGCTCGGCATCCGTGCCGACATGGATGCACTGCCCATCATCGAAGCCACCGGCCTGCCCTATGCCAGCCGCAACCACGGCAAGATGCACGCCTGCGGCCATGACGGGCACACCGCCATCCTGCTGGCGGCAGCCAAGGCACTGGCCGACAGCCGCAACTTTGATGGCACGCTCAACCTGATCTTCCAGCCCGATGAGGAAAACCTGTGCGGCGCACTCGCCATGATCGAAGACGGATTGTTCGAGCGCTTTCCGTGCGATGCCGTGTTCGCGCTGCACAACATGCCGGGCGTGGCGGCGGGCAGCTTCCGCGTCTTGCCGGGGCCGGTCAGTCTGTCTTCCGATGTGGCGGACGTCACCATCAAGGGCGTGGGCGGACACGGCGCGATGCCGCATCGTGCGAGCGATCCAATCGTGGCGTCTGCGGCCATCATCACGGCGCTGCAGACCGTGGTGGCACGCAATGTGGCGCCGGATGACACCGCTGTGGTGTCGGTCGGTTTCATTCGTGGCGGCATGACGCACAACGTGATTCCCGAATCGGTGACGATCGGCGTCAACGTGCGCGCAGCGCGGCCGGAAACGCGCGCCATGGTAGAGAAGCGCATTCGTGAGATCGTCAGCCTGACCGCGCAAGCGCATGGCGTGGAAGCACAGATCGACTACCGTCAGCTCACGCCGCCGATGGTCAATACCTTGGCAGAAACCCAGTTTGCGCAACAGGTTTGCACTGAACTGGTCGGCGCGGAGAACGTCGTCACACAGGCGCCCAAGGGACTCAACGGCAGCGAAGACTTCGCCTGGATGCTCAATCAGGTGCCCGGCTGCTACCTGATTCTTGGCAACGGCGAAGGCGAGTTTGGCGGCTGCATGGTCCACAACCCCGGTTACGATTTCAACGATCAGGTGTTGCCGCTGGGCGCAGCCTGCTGGGTGCGGCTGGCGCAAACCTACCTGACCGCCTAACCCTCTGAGTGCAGAAGAGAACCATGCAAAACGTCGCCCTGTCCTCCGCAGCAACACATTCGCCGACGCACCAGGAGATCGTGCAGTGGAGCGCGATCGAGCTGTCCAAGCGCATCCACGCGCGTGACGTTTCCTGCGTGGAAGTCATGGAAGCCTTCCTGGCACAGATCGATCGCCTTAACCCAACGGTCAACGCCGTGGTGGCTCGTGTGGACGCCGCGTGGGCGATCGATCAGGCGCGCGAGCGCGATGTGCTGCTGTCGCAAGGTCTGTCGGGCGGCTGGATGCATGGTTTTCCGCAGGCACCCAAGGATCTGACGGCTGTCTCCGGCATGGTGACGACGATGGGCAGCCGCGCGCTGGCGCGCAACGTGCCGGCGCGCGACAGCATCATGGCTGAGCGCCTGCGCCGGCAGGGCACGGTGTTCATCGGCAAGACCAATACGCCCGAGTTCGGCCTAGGCTCGCATACCTACAACCAGGTCTACGGCATCACGCGCAACGCGTGGGACCCGGCACGATCAGCCGGTGGCAGCAGCGGGGGTACGGCCGTCGCGGTCGCGCTGCAGATGCTGCCGGTGGCAGACGGCAGCGACATGATGGGCTCGCTGCGCAATCCCGCCGCGTGGAACAACATCTACGGCCTGCGCCCCAGCCTTGGCCGTGTGCCCTATGGCCCCACCGGCGACGTGTTCTTTCAGCAGTTGGGCACTGAAGGCCCGATGGCGCGTAACCCGCAAGACCTTGCCTGGCTGCTCGCCACCCAGGCGGGCTACGACCCGCGTGCACCGCTGTCGTTGCAAGACGATCCTGCCGGCTTCACACGCCCGCTGCATCGCGATTTCCGGCAGGCGCGCATTGGCTGGCTGGGCGACTTTGGCGGCTATCTGGCCGTTGAGCCGGAGGTGATGGCTGTCAACGAGCGCGCGCTGAGCACCTTCCGCAACCTGGGCTGCCAGGTTGAAGCGGTGCAGCCGTTCTTCCCGATGGATGCGCTGTGGGAATGCTGGTGCACGCTGCGCGCCATGATCGTGACCGGCAACCTTGGCCAGCTATACGCCAACGCAACCACGCGGGAGTTGCTCAAGCCCGAAGCGATCTGGGAAGTGGAGCAAGGCCATCGCCGTGGGTTGGTTGACATCAACCGCGCCACCACCACCCGCGCGAACTGGTATCAGGCGTTGCTGGCACAGTTTGCCGAGTACGACTTCCTGGTCCTGCCAAGCAGCCAGATCGCGCCGTTCCCGGCTGAGGAACATTGGCCCAAGACGGTTGCCGGTCGCGCGATGGATACGTATCACCGCTGGATGGAAGTCGTCATCGGCCCGACCCTCGCTGGTGTTCCAGCGGCAAGTTTGCCGTCGGGCTTCACAGCCGATGGTCTTCCGCTGGGTCTGCAGGTGATTGCGCCACCGCGCGCTGACTTTGCCTTGCTGCAGCTTGCTGCCGCATGGCACGAGGCATTTACGCCGGCGCACAGCACATCGCCCTTGCTGCGCTGATCGTCTGCAGAACGGACTACGCAGCAGCTTCCAGATCGGCAATCACTGCCGCCAGGAATCTTGCCGCTTCACCGCCGGTTACGACGCGGTGGTCAAACGTCAGGCTCAGCGGCAAGACACGGTGGACGGCAGGCGCGCCGCCGGCCGCAACCACCTGCTCGTGGATGTGCCCTGCGCCCAGAATCGCCACCGTGGGTGGCACAACGATCGGTGCGGCGTACTTGCCCGCGATCATGCCGAAGTTCGACAGCGTGATCGTGTTGCCGCGCAACTCTTCCGGTGGAATCTTGCGCGCCTTGATGTCCGCGCGCATGCGATCCAGCCCGGCACGCAGGTCGGCGGCATCCCGATGCGCGACGTTGCGCAGTACGGGCACGAACAGCCCGTCTGGCAGATCCACAGCGATACCCACGTCGATTTTTTCCAGCACGTGGCGCCGCCCGGCGTTGCCATCAAACCAGGCGTTCAAGCTGGGCACGGCGCGGCAGCCGGCCACCAGCGCGCGGATCAGGCGGATCGTCACATCCGTGCCCGGCGCCCAGGCGTGAATATCAGCATCGTCGATCACGGTGGCAGCAGCCACCTCGTTCTGCGCGCGAGCCATGTTCTGGGCCATCGCACGTCGCACGCCGCGTAGCACTTCGGGTGGGCCCAGGTCGGCAAACGTCTTGGCGGCGCGTTCGACATCGGCGGCGGTGATCACGCCATCCGGCCCTGATGGCGTGATCATCGAGAGGTCCACATCCAGCTTGCGCGCCAGCGCCCGGACAGCGGGCATCGCCTTGACGCCACCCGCACTAGCGCCTGCTGCGCCTCGGCCCAGCGCGGCGGGCGCTTCGTGCACCACGTGCTGCCCTGCGGGCATCTGGCCCACCACCGTGCCGGCATCAGCGTCCTGTCCACCTGCGTCTTCAAAAGCGACCAGCGCCGCACCAAGGTGCACGATGTCGCCGGGCTGGCCGAATAGCTTGGCAATGCGGCCCGATTGCGGCGACGGAATCTCCACGATCGCCTTGGCGGTCTCCACCGATACCAACGGCTGATCGGCCTGGATGGCATCGCCCACCTTGACGTGCCACTCCACGATCTCCGCCTCTTGCAGCCCCTCGCCGAGGTCCGGCAGTTTGAAGACGATCATTGTTCAGGCGCCCTCCAGCGTTTTCCAGACCGCCGCGAGAATGCGTTCCACGCTCGGCAGGTAATGGTGCTCGAGCCGGGGCAGCGGCATGACCACGTCGTAGCCCGTCACGCGCTGCACGGGGGCTAGCAGTGAATACAAGCCGTGCTCGGCAATGTTGGCGGCAATCTCCGCGCCCACCCCGGACGTACGCGCGGCCTCGTGCACGATCACGCAGCGGCCGGTCTTTGCCACGGATGCCAGGATCGAATCCATATCCAACGGCTTGAGCGTGGCCACGTCGATCACCTCGGCGGCGATGCCCTCTTCGGCAAGCTGGTCGGCAGCGGCCAGCGTTTCCTGCAAGGCACCGCCCCAGCTCACCAGCGTGACGTCGGTGCCGTCGCGCAGCACAAAGCAGGTATCCAGTGGCAGGGCTTGACCGTCGTCTTCCACCGGTTGTTTGAACACGCGATATAGCCGCGTCGGCTCAAAAAAGATCACCGGGTCCGGATCACGAATGGCTGCCAGCAGTAGCCCATACGCCCGCGCGGGAGACGACGGCACCACCACGCGCAACCCCGGCATATGCGTGAACAGCGCCTCAGGGCTTTCCGAGTGGTGCTCAGGCGCGTGGATGCCGCCGCCGCTGGGCGCGCGAATCACCATCGGGCACGACAGCCGTCCGCGCGTGCGATTACGCAACCGCGCGGCATGGTTGAGCACGTTGTCGATGGCCGGATAGATGAAACCGCTGAACTGGATCTCCACCACCGGTTTGAGACCCACCGCCGCCATGCCGATGGCCGCGCCGGCCAGCGCGGTTTCCGCCAGCGGGCTGTCGAGCACACGCTGCGTCCCGAAGCGTGCCTGCAAGCCCACCGTGGCACGGAACACCCCCCCATTGACGCCAATGTCTTCGCCCAGCAGCACAACGGACGGGTCGTGCTCCAGCGCATGCGCCAGCGCCAGGTTGACGGCCTCGACGAGGTTGACGTCAGCCATGTGCACCTCCGTTGGTGGCGAATGCCAGCGCCATCGCACGCTGCCACTCGAGTGCGCTCGGCAGGGTCGCGTACAGGTGGTCGAACATCGCATCCGGCCCCGGATGTTCGACAGCCATGTATTCGGCAACCGCCTCTTCCACCTGCGCATAGCAGGCGCGGCCGAGTTGGTCTTCCTGCGCCTTGTCCCACGCGTTCACGCTGGTCAGGTACTTGCGCAGTCGCAGAATGGGCTCGGCTTCCCAGGCTTGCTTGACGATGTCGGAATCGCGGTAGCGCGTGGCATCGTCGGCGGTGGTGTGGTCGCCCAGGCGGTAGGTCACGGCTTCAATGAGCGTGGGGCCGCCCCCTGCCCTGGCGCGGTCTAACGCTTCCTGCGCGGCTTGTCGCACCGCAATCACATCGTTGCCGTCGACCTGCAGGCCGGCAATCCCGGCGGCGATGGCCTTTTGCGCCAGCGTCTGCGCAATGGTCTGGCGACTGCGCGGCACCGAGATCGCCCACTGGTTGTTGTTGATGAGGATCACCAGCGGCGCATTCCACACGCCCGCGAAGTTCATGCCTTCGTAGAAATCGCCCTTGGAGGTGCCACCGTCACCAATGATCGCGACCGCCACGCGGGGCTCGCCGCGCAATTGAAACGCGTAGGCCGCGCCCGCTGCGTGGCACACCTGGGTGCCGATCGGTACGCAGTTCGGAAAATCATTGGGCACCCTGCTGAACGCGCTGCCGCGCTCGTCACCGCCCCAGTACAGCAGGCTCTCGGCCATCGTGACGCCGCGCAGCAATTGCGCGCTGTGGTCTCGATAGGACGGGAACAGCACGTCGTCCGGGTGCATGACGCTGGCGATGCCCACGCCAATCGCCTCCTGCCCCACGGAAGACGCAAACGTGCCGAGCTTGCCGGTGCGCTGCAGCGCAACCGCCTTGGTGTCGAATGCACGGGTGAGCACCATCGCGCGATACAGCGCGAGGAGCGTTTGCACATCCTGCGCAAACGCCGGGAGTGGCTGGACCGGCTTGCCCTCGCGATCCAGGACCTGCAGAAAATCGATCTGAAAGCTGCCGACCGTGGTCATGACTGCAGCCCCTTTGTTCTTTTGGTCTCCTTCCCACACTAGACGTTGGGCGACCGAAAACAAGCCCAGCCGTTTGGCTGAGACGCGGGAGCGTTTCCGCTTTTTGCGGTGCAGCGTGCTGCGTTCAGAACTCCACGTCCAGCTCGTCGATGTCTTCGGTCTCAAGCTGTGCGGCTTCCATCCACTCGCGCACGAACGGATGTTTGAGCACGGTCGCGCAGTACCCGGCGATATCGGGATCGAGCTTGACATCGTAGGTAAGAAAGCGCGTCACGACCGGGGCGTACATCGCATCGGCCATGCCGGGTGCCTTGCCGAACAGCCACGGGCCACCATAGCGCTGCAGGCATTCTCGCCAGATGGCGACGATGCGTTCGATATCGTCCTGCGCGCGCGACCAGACCCGGAAGTTGGGAAACTGTGCGCGCAGGTTCATCGGCAATGCAGAGCGTAGTGCGCTGAAACCGGAATGCATCTCGCCGCAGACGGCGCGGCAATGCGCGCGCGCCGCGCGGTCGGCCGGCAGCAGATGCGCTTGCGGACGGATCTCGTTGAGGTATTCGGCAATGGCAAGGGTGTCCCACACCTTGATGCCCTCGTGGTGGAGACACGGCACGAGAATCGACGGCGACAGCAGCAGCAACTCCGCACGCGCGGCGGCATCGTCGACCGGCACCACCACCGTTTCGAACTCGATGCCCGCCAGCCGGGCGAGCAGCCAGCCACGGAACGACCACGACGAATAGTTGCGGCTGCTGATGGTCAGCGTAGTGGTCGTCCGGCTCATGGCGGTCTCCGTGGGTGTCTGCCTGGGCGCGCTTCACCAAATCTGGACGTTCTGCACCGAAACGCCGCATGCGCACCATTGCGTGACGTGGCGCGCAGCCCGCGCAACGCGGGCCGTCGTCGCCTGGCGCGCGTTATGTCGCCCTGGATGGCGCGCCGTGCCTGGCGATTTGCAAACACCATGCCAGTGCAAACCGGTCTGGCATATGACTTGCCTTGCTCCATGTCTGACCGGTACGCCCACGCTGCAGGCTTGCGCCAACGACGCCATGAACATCCTTGCCTATCCCGCCTACCAGGCGATCACGGAGCTGATGCGGCCGTGGCGGGATGCTGCAGCCATTGCACGGGCAACGATCGCCGCGAACCCCACATTGGCCGAGAGCCCGCACGGCCGCTACATCGATGCCTGCTGTGAACTCGTACAGATGGCCGGCCTATCGCACCACAGGCCGCCCTTTGGCATCGACACCGTGCGCTCGGGCGGCGAGCCTGTCGCCGTGACGGAAGAGATCGTCTGCAATACCCCCTTTGGAGCGTTGCTGCATTTCCGCAAGGCGGGCGGTCCGCAACAGCCACGGGTGCTGATCGTCGCGCCAATGTCCGGACACTTCGCTACGCTGCTGCGCGGCACCGTGCGGACCATGCTGGCCGACCACGATGTGTACATCACCGATTGGCACAACCCGCGCGACATTCCGCTGTCCGCTGGCAGTTTTGGTTTTGGCGACTACGTTGGCCACGTCATCGGGTTCCTGCAGCAACTCGGGCCCGATGCTCACCTCGTGGCCATCTGCCAACCCACCGTGGCCGCGCTGGCCGCCGTGGCACTGATGGCTGAAGACGGTGACCCCGCCCAGCCCGCCAGCATGACGCTGATGGCTGGGCCGATCGACTGCCGCGTCAATCCGACCAAGGTCAACGCACTGGCCAACAGCCGGCCAATCGAGTGGTTCGAGCGCAACCTGATCAGCGTGGTGCCGGCAGGCTTTGTGGGCGCGCAACGGCGCGTGTACCCAGGCTTCATGCAGTTGTGCGCCTTCATGTCGATGAACCTGGATCGGCACGCGGCATCGTTCTCTGACCTGCACCACGAGCGCGCAAAGGGCGACCCAACCAAGGCCGAGGCGATCCGCACGTTCTACGAGGAGTACTTCGCTACCACTGACCTGACGGCCGAGTTCTACCTGGAAACCGTGAGCACGGTGTTTCAGCAGTACGCGCTGCCGCTCGGGCAGTTGCACGTAGGTGGCCGACGGGTCGAGCCGCGTGCCATCCGCCACACCGCCTTGTTGACCATCGAGGGCGAGAAGGACGACATCTGCGCGGTCGGCCAGACGGTGGCCGCGCAGGACTTGTGCAGCAGTCTTCGCCCTTACATGAAGCGGCACCACGTGCAGACCGGCGTGGGGCACTACGGTGTATTCAACGGCCGCAAATGGGAAACGCAGATCTATCCGATGGTGCGCGCCACCATCCACGACCACGAGCCGCGTGAGCGCAGCGCAGCCGCGGCGTCGCAGGCCGGTGGCCAGGTCGTCAGCCTGCGCAGCTGGATCGAATCTTCAAAGGCCGCGGCTCCCGGCCAGACGTAGCCAATCCCACACGGCCCGCACGGCGCCTTCCTCCAGGCGTGTTGCTGGCATCACGGCCCAAAACGCGTAGCGGCGGATAACCGGCCCGTCGAACGGTTGCACGAGCGCGCCCGCCGCCAGCGCGTCGCGCACCAACGGCAGGTTCGCCAGGATCACGCCCT
>RepKanNP_Acetate_BrdU_F21BDRAFT_1000050_pt1 | contig 57809 bp, 56 predicted proteins | sample RepKananBrdUF21B_FD_10624 | JGI IMG/M metagenome (IMG submission 10624)
CGAACTCGTTGTTGGACACGCCGTGGTTGAAGTAGATCTTGCCGGTGTAGCCGCGTTCGGCCAGCGCGCGTGCCGGCAGCGCGGCGGGCGTGCCCGAGCCGCCGATGACCACCGCATCCGGTTTGCTCGCCAGCAGGTGTAGCACCTGGGCGGTCACGCTGTTGTCGGTGGGCGAAAAGCGCTCGGTGTCGGTGATGCGGATGTGCTTGAGATCAGCAAAGCGCTGTACCTCGGTCAGGAAGGCCTCGCCCAGTGCGTTGGCAAACCCGATATAGGCGATGGTCTTCACGCCATGGGCGGCGGCGTGCTCGGCGATGAGCGACGCCATGTGCGAATCCGAATGCGGTGTCTTGAAGATCCAGCGGCGCTGCGCATCCATCGGTTCGATCAGCCGGGCCGACGATGCCAGCGAGATCACCGGCGTCTTGCCCTCGGCCGCCACGTCGATCATCGCCAGCGTGTTGGGCGTGGTGGACGAGCCGACGATCAGGTCCACGTTGGACTCGGTCATCAGCTTGCGCGTGTTGGTGACGGCGCGCGTAGTGTCGGAGGCGTCGTCGAGCACGATGACCTCGACCTTCTCACCCGCAATCTCATGCGGCCACAACTTGGTAGCGTTCTTCTCGGGAAACCCCAGCGATGCCTGCGGCCCCGTGGCAGACACCGTCACGCCGATGCGGATGTCCGCAAGCGCAGTGGATGAAAGCAATGCAAAACCAACAACTACGCCTGCATATCGCCAATTCGGTCGCTGCATCAGTCGCCGCATGGGTGTCTCCTCCCGTGGTTTTGGGAGAAAGCGTAGCGGTTTTGCGGCGGTTTGGCGATGCGGGTGCGCCCGGGCATCCAGCGCCTGCTTAGGCTGCCGCTGTTTGCTCCGGCACACGCTCGCCCAGTTGGCGCAGTACGTCGCCATAGGCATCGGCATCCATTTCCGCACTGGACTTGGCCAGGTAGTACGCCAGCCCAAGGCGCGACGACGTGCGCGTGAAGAGTTGATAGAAATCGCCCAGGTCATGCAGGCGCGCGACCTTCTGCCACGGGATCACCGCCGTCTTGCCGGTCGGCCCCTGCACCGATAGCGCGGCCGGTGACAGCTCCCAGCGGTGGAGCCCCTCTAGGCGCGCCACGCTGCGCTGCACCGATCGCCGCGTGATGTTCGCGACAAAGGGATCGGTGACCCGGTCGAGCCGTGCCCTGAGCCACTGGGCGATGCGCAGAATGAAGCGGACCACCGTTGCTCCGTAGCGCCACCAGAGCACACCGTAGATGAGCGCGACCGCAGCAAAGGGCAGCAGCGTTCCAGCAACGCTCCCGCGAGACGGCATCGTCAGCACCACCAGCGCGGCCCCCGCAAGGGGAAAGACCAGCAGCATGAGCGCCAGAAACCGCTGAAAAAACGCATCAATGCGCGCCTGCATGGCCACCTTCCTGGCGGCGATCCGCGCGAGGCGCTTGGTGGTGATGCGGTCAGCCAGCGCCCGGCATTGCTCGGCGCTGATCCGAAAACGTAATTCCATGGCAGTGCCCTCGGCTCGGTTCGGCCGTGATTCTAGGGCCGCGCACGCCGAATGAGAATCTAGGCAGCCAGTGCCGTCAGCCCCGCACGCGGCAGCGCTTCCTGCACCAGGGCGCGCATCGATTCGAGCACGACCGGCTGCGGCATCAGACCAAAGTTATGCAGCGCCATGACGTGGTCGACGCCCATGTCGGACAGCCGCGCGAGCTTGTCAGCCACCGCATCCGGTGTGCCGAACAGGGACAGCCCGCTGGCCAGCACATCGTCATACGTTTGCCGGCGCGCGTAGAGCCGCGTCGCGACATACAGGTCGAACGGCGCTGCAGCCGCCTCGCGCACCGCAGCGTCCGTCGGGCCGACATGCGTGTGCAGCGCCACCGCCGCCATGCCGCGCGTGTCGTGGATGCCGGCTTCTGCCAAACCGCGCCGGTAGTCGTCCATCAGCAAGCGAATCTCGTCGAAGCCATCCACCGACGCGTACGGCACGAACAGCATGCGCCGCCCCTGCCGGCCAATGTGGTACGCCGCCTCGCGCCGCAGGATCGCCACATGGATCGGCACCGTAGTCTGCACAGGCAGCACGTTCAGGCGCACGTCGCGCAGCGTGTGGAACTGGCCTTCGTGGTGCACGCGCTCGCCGGCGAGCAAACGTTGGACCAGCATCAGCGCTTCGTCAAAACGCTCGCGCTTGATGGCCGGGTCCACGTCGTAGCCCTCGAACTCGTGCTTCAGATATCCCGAGCCCACGCCCAGCGACAGCCGCCCGCCCGAGAGCGCGTCGACCATCGCGTAGTTCTCGGCCACGGTGGCCGGGTGGTGAAACGTGAGGATGGAGATGGCGGTGCCCAGCCGCAGCCGATGCGTGTGCGCGGCCAGGTGCGACAGGAAGACCGCTGGATTGGGTACGGCACCGTACTCGTGAAAGTGGTGCTCGGCCACCCAGAAGGTGTCGTAGCCCAGTGCCTCGGCGTGGCGGGCCTGGGCGATGACGTCTGCGTAGAGTTGCGGCAGACTGCGGTGCCGGTCCGGATAGTGGTCCTGCACGGAAAAGATCGACAGCTTCATGGTGTCTCCCGGGTTTTCGATGTCAGCTCGGTGTCTTTTCCAGCGCGCAGGGCCGCCGCGCCGGTTGTATCTTTTTGCGTAACGCGTATCTTATAAAGCGACACCCGAGACTTCAAGATGCTTCCTGAAGACACCCTGCCGATTGGCGAATCCCCCGACGAACTGCCCGCCGAACCGCTGGACGAAAATGCGCCCCCCGAGCGCACCAGCGCCGGCATCCAGTCCGCCGAAATCGCGCTGACGGTGCTCTCGGAGATGGCGCGCACGGGCGGCGCACACGCCGTCTCCGAGCTGGGCCGGCAACTCGGCATGCCACGCGCCAAGGTGCATCGCTACCTGGTGTCGTTGGAGCGCATGGGCTTTGTCGAGCAGGACCCGGCCTCGGCACGCTACCGGCTGGGCGCGCAGGCATTGCAGGTGGGGCTGTCGGCGCTGTCGGACGTGGACTTCGTGCGCGAAGGCAGCAACATGCTGCCCAAGCTGGCCGAGCGGCTGAACGAGAGCGTGTTCCTCTCGATCTGGACCGAGCGCGGCCCGGTGATCGTGCGCTGGGAAGACGGCGGCCGGCCGGTGACGGTCAACGTGCGCGTCGGCTCGGCCATGCCGCTGCTGAACTCGGCGACGGGTCAGGCGTGCGCGGCTTGGATGCCCGAAATCCAGATCGTTTCGCTCATCGACCGCGAGCTGCGAGGCCCCGGCGCCGGCAAGGCGGGCCTGACCGATTGGCTGAACTGCCGCGCACGCTGGCAGACGGTGCGGCACGAGGGCGTGGCGCGCATCGCCGGCACGCTCATCAACGGTATCGATTCGGTGGCGGTGCCCGTGCTGGATGCACAAGGCAAGCTGGCGGGGGCCATCACGGCGTTGGGGTTGTCCAGCGTGTTCGATGCCACCCTGGAAGGGCCGGCCTCACGGCTATTGCGCGAGGCCGGACGGGCGCTGTCGCTGCGCCTGGGCTACCACGGTCAGGCCATGACGGCCGGTGCTGCGCAACCCAAGCGCGGGCGCCGCGCAAAGGCTGCACCTGAATCAGCGTAATGCTCAGTTCTGCGTGCCGGGCGCGACGACTTCCTGGTCGATCGCCCCGAAAATCGATACGCCGTTGGCGTCGAACATCTCGATCTTCACCGTATCGCCGTAGCGCATGAATTCGGTAATGGGCGCGCCGGATTCGATGGTCTCGAGCATGCGTTTCTCAGCGATGCAGGCGTACCCCTTGCTGCGGTCCACGTTGGAGATGGTGCCCGAGCCGACAATGCTGCCCGCACGCACGTTGCGCGTCTTGCAGATATGCGCGATCAGCTGGCCGAAGTCGAACACCATGTCGGTGCCGCACTCGGGCTGGCCGACCTTCTTGTTGTTCCAGCGCACCGTCATCGGCAGGTGCACCTTGCGCTCGCGCCAGGCATCGCCCAGCTCGTCGGGCGTAACGGCCACGGGCGAGAACGCCGTCGCCGGCTTGCTCTGGAAGAAGCCGAAACCCTTGGCGAGTTCCGCCGGAATCAGGTTACGCAGCGATACGTCATTGGCCAGCACAATCAGGCGGATGCCCTCGGCGGCAGCAGCGGCCTCGGTGCCCATCGGCACGTCGCCGGTGATGACGGCCACCTCGGCCTCGAAGTCGATGCCGAAGGCCTCGCTACGGCAGACGATGGGGTCATGCGCGCCAGCCAGGTCATCGGAGCCGCCCTGGTACATCAGCGGGTCGGTCCAGAACTCGGGGGGCATTTCGGCGCCACGGGCTTTGCGCACCAGTTCCACGTGGTTCACATAGGCCGAGCCGTCCGCCCACTGGTAGGCGCGCGGCAGCGGCGCCATGCAGTTGGCCGCGTTGAACGCAAACGGATGCCGGGCACGGCCAGTGTTGAGCTGCTCGTACAGATCCTGCAGCTGCGGTGCATAGAAGACCCAGTCGTCGAGCACGCGTTGCAGCGTCCCGGCGATGTGCGTGGCGTAGTGTGCGGTCTTCAGGTCGCGCGAGACCACGGCCAGTTGGCCGTCGCGCGAGCCATCCTTGAGGGTGGCGAGTTTCATGGGCGTCGTGTGCTGAGAAAGGCTGCGCGGATGGTACACCTTGCATCGGCTAAACTGGGCCGAACCGATCCACCGCACCTGCCCCATGTCCACGCTGCCCACCGACGCTGATCTCGACCTGGAGACCGATGTTGACGGCGACATCGCGTCCGACCTCATGTCAGACGAGTTGCCTGCGCGCTCGGGCATCCAGTCCATCGAGGTCGGCTTCCGGCTGCTGGACGTGCTCACGCACACCAATGGTCCGATGATGCTGCGCGACCTCGCGCGCGCCGCGCCGATGAACCCGGCCAAGGCCCACCGCTACCTGGTGAGCTTCGCGCGTCTCGGGCTGGTCACGCAAACACCTGAAGGCCGCTACGACCTCGGGCCCTTTGCGCTGGAAATGGGCCTGGTGAGCCTGAACCGGCAAGACCCGATGCGCCGCGCCCGCCCCGCTGCTGCCGCGCTGCGCGACGAAATCGATCACACCATCGGCCTGGCCGTGTGGGGCAACCTGGGCCCGGTCATCGTGCACTGGGAAGAGGCCAGCCACCCCGTCACGGTCAGCCTGCGCCTGGGCGATGTGATGCCGATGCTCAACTCGGCCACGGGCCGCGTGTTCGGCGCCTACCTGCCACGCGCGCAGACGTTGCCCTTCATCCAGCGCGAGCTGGAACGCGCCGCCGCCAAGCATGACAACAGCGCGGACGACAACCCCGAACTGCCGCGCACGCTCGACGCCTACGACGCCCTGTGCGCCGACGTGCGCGCGCACGGCGCCTCGCGCATCCACGGCGGTGTGCTGCCGGGTATCAACGCGATGTCGCTGCCGGTGTTCGACGCCAACGGCCAGTTGTGTCTCGTACTGATCGCCCTGGGCGCACAGAGCACCTTCGACACCACGTGGAGCAGTCCGCTGGAGCGGCGCTTGCGGCAGGCCGCACAACAGCTTTCCGCCGACCTTGGATACGTTGCCCCCCTTGCCTCGCAGCCCTGAAGACCGAACGGCCGTACGCGCACGCCACTGGCGCCGCTGGGGGCTGATCGCACTGGCTGTGCTGGTCGCACACGGCATTGCCGTCGTGTGGATCGCCCACAGCCACCAGATGGCGTGGCCGCCGGAGCCGGAACAGATCATCCCGACCTTGCTGCTGCAGCCGGAACCCGTCAAGCCGCCAACACCACCCGCCGCCAAGGCGCAGCCGAAACCCACGCCGCCCAAGCCGCGCTCGGCACCGCCCCAGCCTGCGCCGGCAGCAGTGCCGGCCCCAGAAGATGCTGACATCCCGATGGGGGCCGCCGCAGGCGCCTCTGCCGACACCGGCATGGTCCGCGACCTGAGTGGCGAGGGTGGACAAGGCAGTGCGCCGGCCGCCCCCGAAGCGAGCTTCTCTCCGCCGCCCTCGGCCACCCTGCACTACGCCACCTACGTCAACGGTGTGCGCAATGAGGATGGTGTGATCCGCTGGACCACGGACGGCAAAACTTACACGCTATCGGTCGACATTCCGCTGCCGCTGTTCTTCGGGTCGCTGGTCTTCCGCAGCAACGGCATCATCGATACGTATGGCCTGACCCCGGCACGCTACGAAGAAGTGCGCGGGCGCCGACAACCCGACGTGACGACCTTCCACTACGCCGAGGCGGCGCCGGCGTCCGGCATAGCGGGCGCCCCCACCATCACATTTACGCGCACACCCAATGTGCTGCCGCTGCCGGTGGGCACGCAAGATCGCTTCAGCGTGTTCCTGCAACTGACGGGACTGGCGCGCAGCAACCCCGAGCGCTTCATCAGCCCTGGCCTGACACTGGAAATCCCCATCGCCGATACCGACAGCGTGGAAGTTGCGCGCGTGCAGCGCGTGGGCGAAGACACCATCGATACACCCGAGGGCGCGATCCGTGCACAGCACTTCGTGCGGCTGCCGCGCCGTGAGGGCGATCAGCGGCGCGTCGAGATCTGGCTGTCGGCCGAGCGCGGCTGGCTGCCCGTGCGCCTGCGCCAGACCGAGCCCAATGGCATGCAGTTCGAGCTCGTCTATCAATCCCAGGAAGGAGGCCAACCATGAGCGCCAACGCGGTCTCCAGCTCCGGCACGGTGCACGCCAACGGCATCGACATCCACTACCGCATCGACGGCGCCGATGGCCCCTGGGTCATGCTTGCGCACGCGCTGGGCGTTGACCACCAACTGTGGGACGGTATCGCCCAGCACCTTGCCGCGCGCCACCGCGTGCTGCGCTACGACGCGCGCGGGCACGGCAAGACCACGGCGCCGCATGGCGCCTATACGCTGTTCCAGATGGCCGACGATGCAGCCGGCCTGCTTGATGCACTTTCGATTCAGCAGGTGCACTTCATCGGGCTGTCGATGGGCGGCATGGTCGCGCAGCTCATGGGCGTGCGACACCCGGAGCGGCTGCTCTCACTCACGCTGTGTGACACCGTGTGTGTCACACCGGTGACAGCGCATGCGATGTGGGACGAACGCATCGGCCAGGTCGAGGCGCACGGCATGGCTGGCATCGTCGAACCCACGCTGCAACGCTGGCTGACCGCGCCCTACCGTGAAGCGCATCCTGATGTGGCCGAGCGCATCCGCACCCTGCTGCGTGCCACGCCGCCGCACGGCTACGTTGGCGCCTGCCTCGCCATCAAGACACTCGACACGCGCAGCGGGCTCGCACGCATTGCCTGTCCCACACTTGTCATGACGGGTGAAGAAGATGCCGGCGCTCCCGTGGAAGTCGCACGCGAAATGGCTTCGCGCATTCCGAACGCGCGCTTGAAAGTGATGCCACGCGCAGCCCATCTCGCCCCCATCGAACAGGACGAGGCCTTTCTCACCGTTCTGGATGAATTCCTCGGACACGCAGGCTGCGGCAGCCAGTGTGAAATGCCCTGACGGATGTTTGCCCTGCCGGTAGTTGCAGGCGCCACGCACACCGCCCGTCGTCTACCCGCCGAATGGCGGACAACGGCTTGCGCCTTTCGATGCAGACATGGAAAGGTCTTGTTACGCGATAACAACGCACGTCACACATTCCGCCTCGCGTTCGCGAACTTTATGACCAATGATTAGGCCCAAGGAGTAGATGGGGCAAACCACGATCTGGAACGCGGGAAATGATCGGCCCTTGAAGTCAGGATCGCGAGCCCCATCTACCCGGTGCAGCAGTAGAGCAGTCCCCACAACAGCAAGACGATTGACGCCTCGGAGGTGCACCATGCAAATGATCTACAACAGCGACAACTACTGTGTTGTCGAGTTCGGTGTAGACGGCCAACACGCCATGCTTGCCGCAGGCGGCTACGAAATCGTCGACAAGAACCTCAAGCGTGAAATCTTCCTCGGCGGCGAGCTTGCCGAGCATTTCCGTGAAGATGTGAAACGCCTGATCGCCAGTGAACCAACCGCAGAAGAAGTCGACGACTTTCTCGGCAAGTTCGACTCGGTGATGACGCAACCGGTGACGATGCACTAAACAGCGTGCATCGGGGTGGCGGCGAGGTTATCCAACTGCGCTAACCGCGCCCGCCCAACGAACAAGAAAAACGCCCGGAGCGTGGTGCCGCCGGGCGTTTTTTCATGTGTAAGGCAACTATCGCATTGATAGCGTCCTGCTAACTGCGGCTTAGCACTGCTCCCACGGCATGCCTGCGTGGCGCCAGCCATTGAGCGTGTTGCGATGGCGCGTGCCATCCAGATCGCCCTCAAACCCGTGACGAACGACACGGACATCGCGGAACCCCGCCTCCTCCAGCGCATGCGCCGCTGCCGACGAGCGATTGCCGCTGCGGCAGATCAGCACGATCGGGCGATCGGTACCGTGTCCGGAAAGCTTGCGCACGGTCGGTACGAACTCCGGGTTCACCTCCCAGTGCGGACCGTCGTTCCACGACACATGGTGCGAGCCGACCGGATGGCCGACAAACAGGTGTTCCATTTCGCTGCGACAGTCGATGAACAGCGCTGCGGGCGTGCGTTGCAGAAAGGCGTGGGCGTCAGTGGGATCGAGCAGTTGCATGGCGGCTATCAGGGCGGGGCAAATGGCGTAATGTGGATTATAGGAGCGCGATTGCCCACAACGGCGGCAAGTCATTGATGCGACTGGTAAAATTCGCCTTTGGCCGCAAATTTTGAATATCTGACCGGCCGCTGCACCTCGGAGTCTCCCCATGACCGCGCCCCTGCCCTACACCCGTGCCGCCAACCTGCCCGCGCTGTTGCGCGAGCGCATCCTGATCCTGGACGGCGCAATGGGCACCATGATCCAGCGCTACAAGCTCAACGAGGCGCAGTACCGCGGCGAGCGTTTCGCCGATCACCCGATCGACGTGAAAGGCAACAACGAGCTGCTGCTGCTGACACGGCCGGAGGTCATCCGCGAGATTCACGAGCAATACCTGGCCGCCGGTGCGGACCTGATCGAAACCAATACCTTCGGCGCGACGACCATCGCGCAGGAAGACTACAAGATGGCGGACCTGGCCTACGAGATGAATGTCGTGGCCGCCCGCATCGCGCGCGAAGCCTGCGACAAGTACAGCACGCCCGAGCGCCCACGCTTCGTGGCTGGCGCCTTCGGCCCCACGCCCAAGACCGCCAGCATCTCGCCCGACGTGAACGACCCGGGCGCGCGCAACGTGAGCTTTGACCAACTGCGCGACGCGTACTACGAACAGGGCAAGGCGCTGCTCGAAGGCGGCGCGGACGTGTTTTTGGTCGAGACGATCTTCGACACGCTCAACGCCAAGGCGGCGCTGTTCGCCATCGATCAGCTCTTTGAAGACACCGGCGAGCGCGTGCCCGTGATGATCTCCGGCACCGTGACCGACGCCTCGGGCCGCATCCTCTCGGGCCAGACGGTGGAGGCGTTCTGGAACAGCCTGCGCCACGCCAAGCCGATCACCTTCGGCTTGAACTGCGCGTTGGGCGCCGCGCTGATGCGCCCGTACATTGCCGAGCTGGCCAAGATTTGCGACGTGGCCGTGTCGTGCTACCCGAACGCCGGCCTGCCCAACCCGATGAGCGACACGGGCTTTGACGAAACACCCGATGTCACCTCCAGCCTGGTCGACGAATTTGCCGCCGCTGGCCTGGTGAACCTGGTGGGCGGCTGCTGCGGCACCACGCCCGAGCACATCAAGGCGATTGCCGATCGCGTGGCCAATCGCAAGCCGCGCGGCTGGCCGGGCCAGTACAAAGACGCCGCCTGAGGTTCGCAATGACCGCGCGCATTGACAGCACGATCCCCGTGCTCGCCTCGCTGGACCTGCAGGAGTCGGCCCGCTTCTACACGGAGCGGCTCGGCTTTACGCAGGCGCTGCTGGTCGAGGACTACCTGATCGTGCAGCGCGATGGCGCCGAAATCCATTTCTGGCCGTGCGACGACCGCCGCATTGCCGAGAACACCTCGTGCTACCTGCGTGTGCCGAACACGCAGGCGCTGTTTGAAGAATTCACCGCGCGCGGGCTTGAGCTTGCGCCGCCGGCGGTGCGCTCGTGGGGCATGAAAGAGCTCTACGTGATCGACCCGCACGGCAACCTGTTGAAGCTGGGCGAACACGCCCCCGCCTGACCGAACTCCCGCACCATCATGACCGACCACCCCATGCGCCTCTCTGGCCTCGAACCGTTCAACATCGGTGAGAGCACGCTGTTCGTCAACGTCGGCGAGCGCACCAACGTCACCGGGTCCAAGGCGTTCGCGCGCATGATCCTGAACAGCCAGTTCGACGAGGCGCTGGCCGTGGCGCGCCAGCAGGTCGAGAACGGCGCGCAGGTCATCGACATCAACATGGACGAGGCGATGCTCGATTCCAAGGCGGCGATGGTGCGCTTCCTGAATCTGATCGCCTCGGAGCCCGACATTGCGCGCGTGCCAATCATGATCGACTCGTCCAAGTGGGACGTGATCGAGGCGGGTCTGAAGTGCGTGCAGGGCAAGGCGATCGTCAACTCGATCTCGCTCAAGGAAGGCGAGGAACAGTTCGCGCACCACGCCAAGCTGATCAAACGCTACGGCGCCGCCGCCGTGGTGATGGCCTTCGATGAGAAGGGCCAGGCTGACACGTACCAGCGCAAGACCGAGATCTGCAAACGCAGCTACGACTTCCTGGTCGAAAAAGTCGGCTTTGCGCCGGAAGACATCATCTTCGATCCGAACATCTTCGCGGTCGCCACCGGTATCGAGGAACACAACAACTACGCGGTCGACTTCATTGAAGCAACGCGCTGGATCAAGCAGAACCTGCCATACGCGAAGGTGAGCGGCGGCGTATCGAACGTGTCGTTCTCGTTCCGTGGCAACGACGTGGTACGCGAGGCGATCCACACCGTGTTCCTGTACTACGCGATTCAGGCGGGCATGGACATGGGCATCGTCAACGCGGGCCAGTTGGGCGTGTACGAGAACCTCGACGCCGAACTGCGCGACCGCGTGGAAGACGTGGTGCTCAACCGCCGTCCGGATGCGACCGACCGCCTGCTGGAAATTGCCGACCGCTACAAGGGCGGCGGCACCAAGCGCGAAGAGAACCTCGCCTGGCGCCAGGAACCGGTGGAAAAGCGCCTCGCCCACGCGCTCGTGCACGGCATCACCGACTTCGTGGTTGAAGACACCGAAGAAGTCCGCGCGAAAATCTTTGCCGCCGGTGGCCGTCCGATCCAGGTGATCGAGGGCCCGCTGATGGACGGCATGAACATCGTCGGCGACCTGTTCGGCGCCGGGAAGATGTTCCTGCCGCAGGTGGTGAAGTCGGCCCGCGTGATGAAGCAGGCCGTGGCCCATCTGATTCCGTTTATCGAAGAAGAGAAGCGCCAAATTGCCGCGGCCGGCGGCGACGTACGCTCGCGCGGCAAGATCGTCATCGCCACGGTCAAGGGCGATGTGCACGACATCGGCAAGAACATCGTCACAGTCGTGCTCCAGTGCAACAACTTCGAAGTCGTGAACATGGGCGTGATGGTCCCCTGCAACGAGATTCTGGCGAAGGCCAAGGTCGAAGGTGCGGACATCATCGGCCTGTCGGGCCTGATCACGCCGTCGTTGGAAGAGATGGCCTACGTGGCCTCGGAAATGCAGCGCGATGACTACTTCCGCGTGAAGAAGATCCCGCTGCTGATCGGCGGCGCCACCACAAGCCGCGTGCACACCGCCGTGAAGATCGCCCCCAATTACGAAGGCCCCGTGGTCTATGTACCGGACGCCTCGCGCTCGGTGAGCGTGGCATCGAGCCTGCTGTCGGACGAAGGCGCCGCGCGCTACGTCGAAGAGTTGCACGCCGATTACGACCGCATCCGCACCCAGCACGCCAACAAGAAGGCCACGCCGATGGTGTCGCTGGCCGCCGCGCGCGCCAACAAGACGAAGATCGACTGGAGCAACTACACGCCGCCCAAGCCCAAGTTCATCGGCCGCCGCGTGTTCAAGAACTACGACTTGAACGAGCTCGCGCAGTACATCGACTGGGGCCCGTTCTTCCAGACGTGGGACTTGGCCGGCAAATTCCCCGACATCCTCAACGACGAGATCGTCGGTGAGTCGGCCCGCAAGGTGTTCTCGGACGGCAAGAGCATGCTCGCGCGCCTGATCGCCGGGCGCTGGCTCACGGCCAACGGCGTGATCGCGCTGTTGCCCGCCAACACCGTCAACGACGACGATATCGAGATCTACACCGACGAATCGCGCTCGGAAGTCGCGCTCACCTGGCGCAACATCCGCCAGCAGAGCGAGCGTCCGATCATCGACGGCGTGATGCGCCCGAACCGCTGCCTGGCGGATTTCATCGCGCCCAAGAGCACCGGCATTGCCGATTACATCGGCCTGTTTGCCGTCACCGGCGGCATCGGGGTGCAAAAGCGTGAAGCCGCTTTTGAAGCCGACCACGACGACTACAGCGCGATCATGCTCAAGGCCCTGGCCGACCGCTTTGCCGAGGCCTTTGCCGAATGCCTGCACGCCCGCGTGCGCCGCGACCTGTGGGGCTACGCGCCGGACGAAACCCTCGACAACGACGCGCTCATCCGCGAGGAATACAAGGGCATCCGCCCCGCGCCCGGCTACCCGGCCTGCCCGGAGCACACCGTCAAGCGCGACATGTTCCGCGTGCTCGACGCGCAGGAGATCGGCATGGACCTGACCGAAGCGCTGGCGATGACGCCAGCCGCCTCCGTGTCGGGCTTCTATCTGTCGCACCCGGACAGCACGTACTTCACGCTGGGCAAGATCGGCCAGGATCAGGTGGACGATATGGTCGCGCGCAGCGGTGAAGATCGCGCGTTTGTGGAGCGCGCCCTCGCGCCGAATCTCTAATCTGTGACAAGACGTTTAGAACATGGCGAATCGTTCGCCATGTCTTACGACTGTGAAGCCTTGCCAGCATTGGCTTTGCAGGCATTTCAAGAGGGGTGATGCTTTCATTACAAAGGCTTACACCCCCTAACAGTCGTAACCGGAAGGGCTCCATACACTGAACCCATTCGCTCAACACACAGAGCGATGCCGCGACGAATCCCTCGCGTGGCCGTTCAGAGAACAAAAGGAGTCTCTCCATGAACAAGCTGCTGATCTCCCTGTCCGCCATCGCTATCGCTGCTGCTTCGGCTTACGCCAACGCACAAACCCCGTCGGCCAACGCTGGCGCGCAAGCCAACGGCACGGCAGCCGTCGCTCCTGCTGCTGCCCAACCGGCCCAAGCCAATGTCGGCACGGGCCTGAAGGCCGACGCCAGTGCCAAGCTGGACACCGACGCCGCCAAGCACCAACTGACCACCAAGGCCGAACACGGCACCAAGGCCGCACACGAGCACAAGGCCAAGGCTGAAGCCGGCGTGGACAAGACGGCAGACAAGGTCGGCGAGTCGGTCGGCAAGGCTGAAAAGTCGGCCCACAAGACAGTAAAGGCTGCCAAGGCAGACGCTACCGGCAGCACCAACGTCAACGCCAGCGTGAACACCGGCGCGGCAGCACAGAGCAAGTAAGCCAGCCGGACGGGCGCCGGGCTCCAAACCCGGCGTCAGTACGCAGTGGCCATCACGGGGCGGATACCACCGCCCCGTTTTCTTTTTTCTGGGCGCCCCTCGCATGTTGCGACGCGATCACACTCGTAGGCGCCGATGGAAGCCCAGAGAAAACCGCCGGAACCGGCGAGGCGAATCGAACACGCAGGCGACTCCGGTTTCACGCCACAGTCCGATACAATTGCTGTCGCATCGAACCAACAAGCGCAGCGCGCGCTCCGGCATCTGCCGGGCGTGCCGTCCACGAGGAGCAGCATGATTCGCGTCCTGATTGCGGACGACCATGAAATCGTCCGCGCCGGCCTTCGGCAGTTTTTGTCTGAAGAGCGGGACATCGAAGTTGCAGGGGAAGCAGCGAGCGGGGAAGAGGTGATGGAGCAACTCCGCACCGGCGCCTTCGACGTGGTCGTACTCGACATCTCCATGCCCGACCGCAACGGCATCGATACGCTCAAGCTGGCACGCCAACGCCATCCGGATCTGCCTGTGCTGATCCTGTCCACCTTTCCGGAAGACCAGTACGCGATCAACCTGATCCGCGCCGGTGCTTCAGGCTATCTGACCAAGGAAAGTGCGCCGGATGAGCTCGTCAAGGCCATCCGCACCGTGTCGCAGGGCCGCCGCTATGTGAGCCCGACCGTCGCCGAACTGCTGATCGGCGGCCTGGAAAAGCCGACCGACCAGCCCTTGCACCAGACGCTGTCCAAGCGCGAATTCCAGATCTTCTGCAAGCTCGCGCGCGGGCAATCGGTGTCGATCATCGCGGAAGAGCTGTTTTTGAGCGTCAAGACGGTCAGTACCTACCGCACCCGCATCCTGGAAAAGATGGGCATGAAGTCCAATGCCGACCTGACCTATTACGCCATCAAGAACGGCCTGGTGGAGTGACGCTTCACCGGATGGAAAACCAAGGCAACACGGCCCGCCCAAAGGGCTAACCGGCCGGAAATCCTGTTGGCATGTAGGACAACGCCTGATACCACCCGGGCGGCCCGCTGGCTACCATCAACGCATGCTGGATCAAGCTGTTACCCTCTCCGCCCGTGGATTGCGCGTCCTCCTCATCGAGGACTCCCCTGTGCTTCGCGGCATGGTGCTGGAGTACCTCAAGGCATCCGCTTTCGTCGCGGTTGTCGAATGGGCCGACACGGAAGATTTGGCGCTGCGCCAGCTGGCGCAAGGCCACTACGATGTCGTGATCGTCGATCTGCAATTGCGTCAGGGGAATGGTTTCAAAGTCCTCCAGACGTTGCGCGATCAAGCATCGCCCAGCGTGCGCATCGTCTACACCAATCACGCGCAGGTGCCGACCTACCGGCAGCGCTGCTTTGAAGCTGGCGCCAACTACTTCTTCGACAAGTCGCTCGAACTCGACAAGGTGTTCGAGGTCATCGAAGAACGTGCCGGCGCGGCACGCCCCCGTCAGCAGACCGTGCACCATCCGCACGCCTGAGACCTGCCCGCCAGCGGCCGCCATGCTGCGAAACCGAACATCGCCCACATTGCTTTCGACCCCCACAAGGAGCGTTTCATGAAGACCCTGTGTGCTGCAATTGCGTTGACGTGCATCTTCCTGGCCGGCTGCAACACCATGGCGGGTGCCGGTAAGGACATCCAGAATGGCGGCCAGAAGCTGGAAAACGCCGCCGACGATGTTAAGCAGAAGATGTAAGCGCCGCGTTGTAAGGCGCGCATGAAAAAAGCCCCTTAACCTGGTTAAGGGGCTTTTGCTTTTCTGTTGCCCTACTTTTCAGACCAGCGCGCCGCCCTCGCCCGAGCCTGGTGCCACACCACCGGGCAGTGTGTGCGGACCAGCAGGCCCGCTGTCGCTAACGCCCTCGCGATAGAACACCGCGTCAGTGGGCGGCAACTCGGCAATGATGGTCACACCACCGCCGGGCGTCGAATCGATGGTCAACGTGCCGCCCAGCGCAATGGCGCGCTGCTCCATGCCCAGCAGGCCGTGATGGCCCACCATGCGACGGCGTTCGATGTCGGCCGGAAAGCCACGGCCGTTGTCGCGCACGCGCAGGCGCACGCCCTCTTCGCTGGCATCCAGCGCCACGGACACCGTCGTCGCATGCGCATACTTCGAGGCGTTGGTCAGCGACTCCTGCACGATGCGATACAGAGCGATCGCCGCATCATCGGTGAGCTTGGGCATCTCGTCAGGCAGGCTGACCTCGGTATGCCAGCCGTTGCGCACGCCAACGTCCTCGGTCAGCTGCGAGAGCGCTTCAACCAAACCCAGGTTGAGCAGGATGGTCGGGCGCAGGTCTTCAATCAGGCGACGTTTGATCTGGATGCCCTGGTCCACATGCGACATCACGCGCGTAATTTTTTCACCCACGGCCGGCTCGATGGACGTGATGCGTGAGCGCAGCCAGTGCAAATCCATCTTGGTGGCGGTGAGGATGGCCCCCAGCTCGTCGTGCAGCTCGCGCGCAAGGCGCGTCTTCTCGTCTTCAGTCACGCGCTGCAAGTGGGCGGCTAGGTCGGACAGCTGGCGCGTGCGTTCGCGCACCATACGGTCGAGCTTCTGGCTTTCCTCTTCGAGCAGGTCGCGCTCCTGCTCGGTGGCGGCAAGACGCTTGGCGTGCTGCATGCCCAGCGTCACCAGCAAGATGATGTTGACTGCGGTGATGAGCGCGATGCCGTAGCGCGAGAGCGCCAGATCGCGCTCGGCGTGCTCAAGGCTGCGGGCCACGGTGCCGATCTCGCGCTGGCGCAGCCGGTCCAGGCCCTGACGCACGGCTTCCATCGAAGCCTTGCCGAAATCGGTACGCACGAGGTCGAGCGCCACCTCCAAGTCACGCTTGCCGTAAATCAGCGTGAGCTCCATCTCGGTGAGCTTGCGGCTGACCTGCAGCGCCGTCTCCGAGAACAGCTTGAGTGCTTCTGGATCGTTGGCGTAGTGATCGCGGATCTCCGCCATCAATGCGTGGATATGCGGAATCGCCTTGTTGTACGGGTCGAGGTATTCGTCCTTGCCCGTGAGCAGGAAGCCGCGCTGCCCGGCCTCGGCGTTGACGAGTTCGGCGAGCAGTTCGTTGATGGCGGTTTCTGCCTGCTGCGACTGAATCACCTGCCGATACCCTTGGCTCAGGCGGATGTTGCCCGTCTCCGAGGCAATCAGCACGCCCAGCGTCAGCAGAATGCCGCCGGCGAGCAGCAGGGTGGAGCGCAAGGATGACCGCATGGCATGCAGACCCATGTGAACGCATGAAACGCATCCGGCCGCCCGACGCGGCGCACGTTGCGTGTGTTTTTTTATGGCAATGCCCATGATACCCCGTGGGCGAGCCGGGCGACACCTAGGACGCACCCGCCCAGGCACGCGGTGTGCTTGGGAGTACGCCAACAGGGAGCCTGGTCCTGACGCAATGCAGCACAAGACACATCTCCCTGCGATACACCGCATTCCCCCCCTATCCGGAGGCAACAACATGCTGAAGTGGGCACTCATTTTCGCCATCGTTTCTGTGGTGGCCGGCGTACTGGGTTTTACCGGCATTGCCGCGGGCGCGGCGAGCATCGCCAAGATCCTGTTCTTCATCTTTGTCGTGCTGTTCGTGCTGTTCCTGGTGCTTGGCGTCACGATCTTCAAGGCGGTTGATTAGCACCGGCTGCGCAGACGAGAAGGCACGGCCCACGTCTTGCTAGCTCACATGGCAGACGGCCCGCCTTTTCATGATGCGCAGGAGCCGAAATCGCAACTGACCCACTGCGCCGCCGGTATGTGCTTGCCGCGGCGCCACGACGAGGAGCTTCGCCATGTCTCTCTTTGCCAGCCAACGCATTCGCAACCGATTCGAAGACGTTAGCGAGCACGCGCGCCGCGCACTCAACGGCACTAGCGCGGCCGTCAATCACGCTCGCCATGCCGCGCGTCCTGCCGTGGAAGATGTACAGAGCCTGCTGCACTCGCTTGAAGACGCGATCGAAGCCCTCGCGGATGAGGGCAGCGCCGAGGCTAGTCGCGCCCGCCGCACACTGCGGGCGCGTGCCGACGCATTGCGCCATACCGCCAATGATCGTGCGCATCAGGCACGTGAACGGATGGACTGGGCGCTCGGCCGCACGCAGGAAACCATCAGCGCGGCGCCATTCAAGTCGATTGGGGTAGCGGTGGCGATCGGCGCGGCCATCGGCCTGGTCGTCGCACTGGCAGGCGGTGGCAGCCGTCGCGCGGAAGCGGAATAGCCAGATCGCTTGCGATGGGCCGGCAGAGCCAACCCGGCCCTCGACAAGGAACCTGCAGACACTTTACGGAGGCGCGGGGACCGGCAGGCGCCGCCCCCACCTTCAGCATCCCCGCTACCGGCCCCCGTGGCCAGATGCCCGGACCAACCCGTTTGGCGGCCGGGCTTTTCTTTGGGCGAAGCTCAGACGCCCCAGAGCACATTGGCCTCTTCGGCCAGCGATTCCTCCAGCATGTGCAGCAGCGGGTACGCACGCTGACCGAGGTGCGGCGGCTCTTCCTCGCCGTCTTCGTCATCCTTGGCGGTCAGTTCGGCCACATGGATATGCGCCTGATGCGTATCGTCCTTGATGGCGCGCTTGAGGCGGTCGATGGCGTGGGGCATCTCTTCGGGCGTGATGACGCCGCGCTCGCCCAGCGTCTTGCCGATCACGCCCAGCAGCACCATGGCGAGATCCTTCTGCATGGAAAACTTTTGCGAAGCGTGCGAAGTAAAGGTGATCATGATTTCGTGGTTTCCCTGAGTTGGGTGGAGCCGCAGATTGCCACGGGGCGGACCGGATACCTCTAGGACCGTGGCGCACCTGATAAAATTTCGTACTTTTCCCCGAACAACGCAACTGGCGGCGCCGAAACTGGATTTCAACCGGTTTCAGCACTGTCGGCGTCATGGTTTCTTTATGCTGCCCTCCCACAAACAGACGATCGCCCAATTGTTGTCCGACGCCGTCGGCTCGCTGCTGCCCGAAGGCCAGGCCCGACCGGAGATCGTCCTGGAGCGCCCCAAGCAAGCCGCGCACGGTGATATCGCCTGTAACGTCGCGCTGCAACTGGCCAAGCCGCTGGGCAAGAACCCGCGCGAACTCGCTGGCAGCATTGCTGACGCCATCCGCGCCGATGCCCGCGGCCAGCGCCTGGTCTCCGCCGTGGAGATCGCCGGCCCCGGCTTCATCAACCTGCGCCTGTCGGCCGCCGCGCGTGCCGATGTGATTGCCGCCGTGTTTGCCGAAGGCGACCGGTTTGGTGCCGCCAACACCCATGACGGCGCCCCGGTGCTGGTGGAATTCGTCTCGGCCAACCCGACCGGCCCGCTGCACGTCGGCCACGGCCGCCAGGCCGCGCTGGGCGATGCACTGGCCAGCCTGCTCGACTGGCAGGGCCACACCGTCCACCGCGAGTTCTACTACAACGACGCCGGTGTGCAGATCCACAACTTGGCCGTCTCCGTGCAAGCCCGCGCGCGCGGCTTCAAACCCGGCGACGCCAACTGGCCCGAAGCCGCCTACAACGGCGACTACATCGCCGACATCGCCGCCGATTACCTGGCCGGCAAGACCGTCCGCGCCTCCGATGGCGAACCCGTGACGGGCGCCGGCGACGTCGAAAACATCGAAGCCATCCGCCGCTTTGCCGTCACGTACCTGCGCAACGAGCAGGACATCGACCTGCAGGCCTTCGGCGTGAAATTCGACCGCTACTACCTGGAATCGTCGCTCTACACCGAGGGCAAGGTGCAGCAGACGGTCGATGCCCTCATCGCCGCCGGCAAGACGTACGAACAGGAAGGCGCGCTGTGGCTGCGCACGACGGACGACGGCGACGACAAGGACCGCGTCATGCGCAAGTCCGACGGCGCCTACACCTACTTCGTGCCCGACGTGGCCTACCACACCACCAAGTGGGGCCGCGGCTTCACGCAGGTCATCAACGTGCAGGGCAGCGACCACCACGGCACCATCGCCCGCGTGCGCGCAGGCCTGCAGGGCCTGAACATCGGCATCCCCAAGGGCTACCCTGACTACGTCCTGCACAAGATGGTCACCGTGATGAAGGACGGCGCCGAGGTGAAGATCTCCAAGCGCGCCGGTTCGTACGTGACGGTGCGCGACCTGATCGAATGGTCCAACGGTGATGCGGAGAGCGAATCCGGCGTCGACACCATCCGCGCCTGCGTGGAAGCTGGTGAGCCGAACTGGCCCGCTCGCTTCACGCGCGGCCGTGACGCCGTGCGCTTCTTCCTGCTGTCGCGCAAGGCCGATACGGAATTCGTCTTCGATGTGGACCTGGCGCTGAAGCAGAACGACGAGAACCCGGTGTACTACGTGCAGTACGCCCACGCACGCATCTGCTCGGTGTTCGAGCGCGCTGGCGTTGATGCCGCCTCGCTCACCAGCGCCGACCTGGCCGCGGTAACCGGCCCGGACGCCAGCCCGCAGGCAACGGCCCTGGTGCAGCGCCTTGCGGCCTTCCCCGACATGCTGGCCGATGCCGCGCGCGAGTTGGCCCCGCATGCCGTGGCCTTCTACCTGCGCGACCTCGCGGGCGACTTCCACGCGTTCTACAACGCCGATCGCGTGCTGGTCGACGACGAAACCGTCAAGCGCGCGCGCCTCGCACTGCTGGCCGCCACGCGCCAGGTGCTGCGCAACGGGCTGGCGGTGATCGGCGTCTCCGCGCCTCAAAAGATGTAAAGCCCGCAGCGACGACCGCAGTGACGACACACGGCGCTCTTATAATCGGGCGCTTCTAGAAGGATGGACATGGCACGCAATACGCAATCTTCCCGTGCCCGCTCGCAACGGGGCGGCACGTTTCTGGGTCTGGTGCTTGGCCTGATCGTCGGTTTGGCGATCGCCGTCGTGGTGGCGGTGTACATCACCAAGGCGCCGGTGCCGTTCGTGTCGCGCAACGGCGCGCAGCCCAAGCCGAGCGAGCCGGGCACTGTGGTCAACCCGCTGCCGACGCCCGCGCCAGCCGCACCGCAGGCCAGCGCCCCGGCCGCCGATCCGAACGCCCCGCTGTGGAGCCGCGTGCCGGCCAAGCCAGTGGACCAGGTGCCGGAGCCGAACGCCCCGCCGCCGGTAGCTACTACCACCCACCCGACCGAACCGGGCACGACCACGCAGCCGGCCAGCACGCCTGCCGCGCGCCCGCCCAAGCAGACCACCCAGCCCACGCCGCCCGCAACGGCCTCCAACGAGAAACCCGTGGCGGACCCGATTGCCGAGATTGCCCGCCAGGACGCCGCCAAGACAGGCTATTTCCTGCAAGTGGGCGCTTACAAATCGGCCGACGATGCCGAGCGCCAGAAGGGCAACCTCGCCATGCAGGGCTTCGAGGCCAAGGTGACGCAGCGTGAAGTGAACGGCGCTACCATGTTCCGCGTGCGCATGGGCCCGTACAACTCGCTGGACGAGATGACCGCCGTGCGCAGCCGCCTGCAGGCGTCGGGCGTGGAATCGTCAGTCATCCGCTTCGCTCGCCAGCAGTGACATGAAAACACGCAGCCCGCTTGAACCCGGCGGGCTGTGATCTGTCAGAAACCTGAGATTCAGTTACGCTGGCACCCGCCTTGGGCTGCACAGATTCGGTTTCCCTGGCTTTCCCGCCTATTTCGTCCATTCGCCATGAAAAAACTCGCTGCTTTCCTGATCGCCCTCGCTACCGGCGCCGGTTTCCTGATGACCGCGCCGGCCCAAGCCGCGCCCACCGCCGGCAAGGAATACAAAGTGCTGCAATCGCCGCAGCCGGTGCCTGCGGGCAAGATCGAGGTGACGGAGTTCTTCTGGTACGGCTGCCCCCATTGCTACGACTTTGAAAACACCTGGACGGCCTGGGTGGCCAAGCAAGGCAAGGACGTGGTGATCAAGCGCGTGCCGGTGGCCTTCAACGCCAAGCTGGAACCGCATACCCGCATCTATTACACGCTGGAAGCGCTGGGCAAGCTGGACGCCAAGGACGCCAGCGGCCGCACGCTGCACGACCGCGTGTTTGACCAACTGCACAAGAACTACCGCTCGATGTCGGAGCTGGACGACATTGCCAAGTTCATGGCCGCCAACGGCGTCGACGAGAAGCAGTTCCGCGACGCCTACAACTCGTTCAGCGTGAACTCCAATACCAAACGCGCCGCACAACTGGCCGATCAGTACAAGATCGAAGGTGTGCCGACCATCGTGGTGCAAGGCAAGTACACCACGTCGCCGGCCGATGCTGGCAGCAACGTGGGCGCTGCGCAGACGCTCGACTACCTCGTCCAGCAGGTGCGCGACCGCAAACTGTGATGGATGACCGCGCCTGGGGCTTAGCCCAAGGGCGTGATACCGCCACCAACGCCCGCCTCCGTGCGGGCGTTTTTCGTGCCGACCTTCCCTGCCCTTCCTCGACAGGACACCCGACATGAGTCAAATCGTCTTCATCACCGGCGCTTCCAGCGGCATCGGCCAGGCACTCGCACGGCAGTACGCCGCCCAGGGCGCCACGCTCGGGCTGGTCGCACGGCGCGTCGACGTGATCAACGACTTCGTGCAAACGCTGCCGGCCGGCATCCGCGCGCATTGCTACGCCGCCGACGTGTGCAGCGCCGAGTCGATGCATGCCGCCGCTGAAGCGTTCATCGCGGCGGCCGGCGTGCCTGACGTGGTCATCGCCAACGCCGGCATTTCAGAGGGCACCGACCTGAGCGAACCGGGCGATCTGGCAGCGTTTGCCCGCGTGATGGACACCAACTGGATGGGCACGCTCAACACCTTCCAACCCTTCGTCCAACCGATGCTGGCGCGGGCCAAGCCAGGCGCACCGGGTGGCACGCTGGTCGGCATTGCCAGCGTGGCAGGCGTGCGCGGGCTGCCGGGTGCAGCGGCGTACAGCGCGTCCAAATCGGCGGTGATCAAGCTGATGGAGAGCCTGCGCGTCGAGTTCGGCCCGCGCGGTCTGCGTGTGGTGACCATCGCCCCCGGCTACATCCGCACACCGATGACCGCGCACAATCCGTATCCGATGCCATTCCTGACGCCGGTGGACGTGTTCGCACAGAAAGCCGTGGAGGCGATCCACCGTGGCGTGCGCTTTACCGTGCTGCCGTGGCAGATGGGGATCGTGGCCAAGCTGCTGCACGTGCTGCCGCGCTGGCTGTATGACTTTGCCTTTGCGCGCGCGCCGCGCAAGCCCCGCAAACCAGAGAACGCCTGATGATGTTTACCGATGCGCTAGGCGTTGCCCACGCCCCCGTCGATACCACACCGCGCATCGCAAGCCTGGTGCCGTCCATTACCGACCTGTTGTTCTCGCTCGACCTGGGCGATCAGCTTGTCGCCCGCACCGGCTTTTGCATTCACCCGCGCGAGGCGGTGCGCAACGTGCCCAAGGTGGGCGGCACCAAAACAGTCAAGCTCGACAAGTTGCGCGAGCTGGCACCCACGCACGTCATCGTCAACATTGACGAGAACACGCGCCCGACCGTCGACAAGCTGCGCGAGTTCATCCCCAACATCATCGTCACGCACCCGTGCGCGCCGGAAGACAACCTCGCGCTATACCAGTTGCTGGGCGGCATCTTCCGTCGCGAGGCGCAGGCGCAGAAGCTGTCAGACACGCTCACGCAAGAGCTGGAAGCCCTGCGCGGCCGCCACTTCCTGCCGCACCGCGTGCTGTACGCCATCTGGCAAGACCCGTGGATGACGGTGTCGCGCGACACGTACATCTCGCGCATGCTCAAGCTCATCAATTGCCACACGTGGCCAGACGATCCGTCGCCCGTGCAATGCGGCACGGACAAGAGCGGTGACTGTGCCCGCCCCAACCGTCCCGACACGCGCTATCCCACCTTCCGCTGGAGCGACGAGGTAGTGCGCAACATCGACTGCGTACTGCTCTCCACCGAGCCCTACAGCTTTACCGAAGAGCACGTCGACGCGCTGGAAAAGCAGATCGGCAAGCCGGTCTACCTGGTCGATGGCGAGATGGTGTCGTGGTACGGCAGCAAGGCCATTGAAGGCGTGCGGTATCTGGCGCAGTTCGGAAAGACGTTGCGCCTGTAGCGCAGCAACCGCCCAAAACAAAACCCGCCAGCAGGCGGGTTTTTCGTTGGCGGTGGGCCAAGTGCTAGCGCAGGAAGTTGTAGTCGTACTCCACCTTGGCAATCCGCAGGTGGTACGTCGCATACCACTGCTCACGCCCCATCTTCTGCGCGGTCAGGTGCTCGACCTGGTTCTTCCACTCGCGAATGGCCTCCAGCGACGACCAGTACGACACGGTGATGCCAGGCCGCCCCTGCTCCGTTGCCCCTTCATCGCGCACGGATTCAATGCCCAGGAAGCCCGGCATGTCACGCGCCAGCTCGACCATGCGATCGGCCATCGCGCCGTAGCCGTTGTCGCCATCGGTGCGCGTGGACGAGAAGATCACCGCGTAGTACGGCGCCACGGGCGTGTTGGCGGGAAACGGCAGAACGGCGGCGCTGTCATCAAGAACGTCGTGCTGGTCGGCCATGCTGGGCTCCGGTGGAATGCGCTTTAGGTTGCTACGTGAAAGCGGATGATGCCATCGGTGCCGGTCTCGCGCACCAACTCGCCCCGATGCCACAGGGCGTGCAGGTGTGCCAGCGCCTCGCCCATCGCAAACGTCATCTGGTGCACATCGAACTGGCGTTTGAAGATGACGTTGACGATGTCACGCGCGGACTGCGGCGCGGCCTTGCACGCGGCCAGCGTTTCGGCCAGACGGTCGACGTGGTGATCCCGGAGTTGGCGGATGCGCGTATGCAGCCCGCGGAACGGCCGCCCGTGCGACGGCAGGATCAGCACATCGGCCGGCAGCGGCTCGTACTTGCCGAGCGAATCCAGATACAGCGTCAGCGGATCAGCCTCGGGTTCCAGATCAAACACGCTCACGTTGGTGGAGATGCGCGGCAGCACCATGTCACCGGAAATCAGCACGTTGGCATCTTCACTGTAGAGCGCGACATGCTCGGGCGCATGGCCGAAGCCGGTGATGACACGCCACTTATGCTGGCCGATGGTGACGACGTTGCCGTCCATCAAGCGGCGGTACTGGCCCGGGACACCCGGTACCAGCGTGCTGTAGTAATCCTTGCGGTTGCGGATGCCATCGATGGAGGTGGGGTCCGTCAGGCCGTGGCGCTCGAAGTGGCGCGCGGCAAATTCGCCGCCGGCGTTCGAGGCGCCCGTACCGCCCACCAACATGCGCGCGAACGCATAGTCGCCCAGACTCATCCACAGGCGCACGTTCCAGCGTTTCTGATCGCCGCCCTCGCACAGCCAGTTGGAAAGGCCAACGTGATCGGGGTGGCAATGCGTCACCAGCACGCGTAGCACCGGCAGGCCGTCGAGATGGTTCGCGAAGATGGTTTCCCAGTACCCGCGAATGGCTTCGTGGTTGATGCCGCAGTCGACGATGGTCCAGCCGTCCTGCCCGTCCTGGTGATCGCGCAGCAGCCAGAGGTTGATGTGATCGAGCGCAAACGGCAGCGGCATGCGCAGCCAGTAGATGCCGGGGGCGACTTCAAACCGCGTGCCGCCTTCGGGAAGCGTGTCGCCAAAGGGATAGTCGAGTTGGTGTTCGAGCGCGTTCATGGGTGTGGTCTCAAGTGCCGCCTTCGGAAGGCAGTCTTCATGCATTGCGGTTTGACGCCATTGACGCTAACGTAAACGTCAATTCGTCGCCGGTCTCCCATCTTAAGCGAAAACTTAAATTGGCTGCCCGATGCGCACCCGCCATCACAGGATCACCCGCCGTATGTCTGCTTCCACCCCGTCTGCCGCCGCTGAGCTTGCCGCTGATCTCGAATCCGGCGAGAGCTGCGAACATGACGATGTCAGCTACACCATCACCGACCTCGCCCGCGAATTCGACATCACCCCGCGCGCCATCCGCTTCTACGAAGACCAGGGCCTGCTGGCACCGGATCGCCAGGGGCCGGGCGGACGCCGCCGCGTGTACTCCGCCGGCGAGCGCACACGCCTGAAGCTGACCTTACGCGGCAAGCGGCTCGGGCTGTCGCTGGGTGAGATCAAGGAGATCCTGGATCTGTACGAATCGCCGCGCGATACGGTGCCGCAGCTGGAGCGCTTTCTGGCGTCACTCGCGCAGCACCGCGCCGTGCTCACGCAGCAACTCGATGATCTGAACGCCCAGCTGGCCGAAATCGACCAGCACGAGCGCCAATGCCGTCGCCTGCTGGAAGACGCCCAGGCAGGCACGGCCAAACCGCCGAAGCGACGCAAGGCAGCTTGATTCGGTAAATTTACGCAGTTGACGTTTACGTAAACGTCAATACAATACGCAACACCCTGCAGCATCCTCCCGGCACGGGTGTGCCCGCCACAAGCGACGTGCACCTCACAACGCCAAACACATACCTAGAGACACTCGCGGCCAACACCGCGCCCAAGGAGACCCACCATGATTGACCTGCCCGGCTTGAAATTCGACTTGGGCGAAGACATCGAGATGCTGCGTTCGGCCGTGCGCGACTGGGCGCAGGGCGAACTGGCACCGCGTGCAGGAGAGATCGACCGCACCGACCAGTTCCCGATGGACGCGTGGCGCAAGATGGGTGAGTTGGGTGTGCTCGGCATCACGGTGGCCGAGGAGTACGGTGGCGCCAACATGGGCTACCTGGCGCACATGATCGCCATGGAAGAAATCAGCCGCGCCTCGGCGTCGGTTGGCCTGTCGTATGGCGCGCACTCGAACCTGTGCGTCAACCAGATCCACCGCAACGGCACGGCAGCCCAGAAGGCCAAGTACTTGCCCAAGCTGGTGTCGGGTGAATGGGTGGGCGCCCTCGCCATGAGCGAGCCGAATGCCGGGTCGGATGTCGTCAGCATGAAGCTGCGCGCCGAACTCAAGGGTGACCGCTACGTGCTCAACGGCACCAAGATGTGGATCACCAACGGCCCCGACTGCGACGTTCTGGTCGTCTACGCCAAGACTGAGCCCGAACTGGGCGCACGCGGCATGACCGCGTTCCTGGTCGAAAAGGGCATGAAGGGCTTCTCGGTGGCGCAGAAGCTGGACAAGCTCGGCATGCGCGGCTCGCACACCGGTGAGCTGGTGTTCGACAACGTGGAAGTGCCGGTGGAGAACATCCTCGGCCAGGAAAACGGCGGCACCAAGGTGCTGATGAGCGGCCTCGACTACGAGCGCGCTGTGCTCTCCGGCGGCCCGATCGGCATCATGCAGGCTTGCATGGACGTGGTTACACCGTACATCCACGACCGCAAGCAGTTCGGCCAGAGCATTGGCGAATTCCAGCTCATCCAGGGCAAGATGGCCGACATGTACACCACGCTGCAGGCGTGCCGCGCGTACCTGTACACGGTCGGCAAGAACCTCGATTCGCTGGGCCGCGACCATGTCCGCCAGGTGCGCAAGGATTGCGCCGGTGTGATCCTCTATACCGCCGAAAAGGCCACCTGGATGGCCGGCGAAGCCATCCAGATCCTGGGCGGCAATGGCTACATCAACGAATTCCCGGTCGGCCGCCTGTGGCGTGATGCCAAGCTGTACGAGATTGGTGCCGGCACGTCGGAAATCCGCCGCATGCTGATCGGGCGCGAGCTGTACGCAGAAACGATGTAAGGCGGGCGCCTAGCAGTCGTCGCGGACAGGCGGGTGGCACGGAGCCATCGGCCAAACGGATAAGGAGGCGGAACGGTTTCAGGGCGTGAACACGGCAGCAGAGGCCATACAATCTAGGTCTTCGTGGTTGGCTGCTTCTCTGATCGCTTTTCCGCCCTCCCCCCGCGCGCACGCCATGTCCCATTTCCCCAAGCTCCTGTCCTCGCAGATTGCCTTCGACGTCGCCCGCACGATGCTCGACGGGTTCGACAAGCACTACCGCTTGTTCCGCGAAGTCTGCATCCAGGCCAAGGTGGCGTTCGAGCAGGGGGACTGGCCGGCCATGCAGCAATTGCAACGCGACCGGATCGCCTACTACGACGAACGCGTGCGCGAAGCATCGGTCATCCTGGAAGACGAATACGACGCCGAGAACATCGACGACGAGATCTGGCGCCAGATCAAGCTGCACTACATCGGCTTGCTGACCAACCATCACCAGCCGGAACTGGCCGAGACCTTCTTCAACTCGGTGTGCACGCGCATCCTGCACCGCTCGTACTTCAACAACGATTTCATCTTTGTGCGGCCGGCCATCTCGACGGAATACATCGAGAACGAAGAGTCGCCCACCAAGCCGACGTACCGCGCCTACTACCCCGGCTCGCGCGACGGCCTGGGCACCTGCTTCGAGCGCATCGTGCACAACTTCCAGCTCAATGCGCCATTTGAGGACCTGGAACGTGATGTCGGCTACCTGGTGCGCGCAGTGGAAGAGCAGTTTGGCGATTTCCGTATCTCGCCGAATTTCCAGGTGCACGTGCTGTCGTCGCTGTTCTTCCGCAACACGTCGGCCTACATCATTGGGCGCGTGATCAACGGCGACAAGTCCTACCCGCTGGCCGTGCCGATCATGCGCAATGCCGACGGCCAGTTGCGCCTGGACACCGTGCTGCTGCGTCCGGAACAGTTGATGATCCTGTTCTCGTTCACGCACTCGTACTTCATGGTGGACATGGAAATTCCGTCCGCCTACGTGACCTTCCTGCGTGACCTGATGCCGCGCAAGCCGCGCGCCGAGATCTACACCTCACTCGGTCTGCAGAAGCAGGGCAAGAACCTGTTCTATCGGGACTTTTTGCACCACCAGCAGCACTCGTCGGACAAGTTCATCATCGCGCCCGGCATCAAGGGACTGGTAATGCTGGTGTTCACGCTGCCGTCGTACCCGTACGTCTTCAAGGTCATCAAGGACTACTTCCCGCCGCCGAAGGAAACCACGCGCGAGCTGATCAAGAGCAAGTACCAGCTGGTGAAGCGCCACGACCGCGTGGGCCGCATGGCCGATACGCTGGAGTACTCCGACGTGGCCTTCCCACTGTCGCGCTTTGATGAGGCGCTCATCAAGGAGCTGGAGAAGCACGCCCCCTCGATGGTCGAGTACCAGCGCGGCGAAGACGGCAGCGAAGAAATCGTCATCCGCCACCTCTACATCGAGCGCCGCATGACGCCGCTGAACATCTGGCTGCACGAAGGCACCGATGCGCAGGTCGAGCACGGCATCATCGAATACGGCAACGCCATCAAGGAACTCATCGCCGCGAACATCTTCCCGGGCGACATGCTCTACAAGAACTTTGGCGTGACGCGCCACGGCCGCGTGGTCTTCTACGACTACGACGAGATCGAATACCTGACCGACTGCAACGTCCGCAAGGTGCCGCAAGCGCGCACCGAGGAAGAGGAGATGTCGGGCGAGGTCTGGTACAGCGTTGGCCCGCACGACATCTTTCCGGAAACGTACGGCACGTTCCTGCTGGGCGATCCACGCGTGCGTGAGGCCTTCCTCAAGCACCACGCAGACTTTTTCGATCCGGCCATGTGGCAGTCCTACAAGGACCGCCTCCTGTCCGGACACATTCACGATTTCTACGCGTATGACGCAAGCGAACGCTTCGTCAACCGATACGGCACCGGCGCACAGGGGACAGCAGCCGAACACCCTACCGAACAGGTCACAACAACGCTGCAGCGCGCCGCCGCCTAACTCTCTCAACACGACGGGAAACCATGCCTCATCGCATCAAAGAACTTTTTGAGAACAACCGGAAGTGGGTCGAGCGCGTCAACGCCGAAGACCCGGAATTCTTCTCCGCGCTTGCGAACCAGCAGAACCCCGAATACCTGTGGATCGGTTGCTCGGATTCGCGCGTACCCGCCAACCAGATCATCGGCCTGCCGCCGGGTGAGGTGTTTGTCCATCGCAACATCGCCAACGTGGTGGTGCACTCGGATCTGAACTGCCTGTCAGTGCTGCAGTTTGCGGTGGAAGTGCTGAAGATTCGGCACATCACCGTGGTGGGCCACTACGGCTGCTCGGGCGTGAAGGCTGCGCTGACCAAGCAGCGGTTCGGGCTGGCAGACAACTGGATTCGTCATGTGCGGGATGTGGCGGAACAGCATGAGACGTACCTCGGCACGGTGGTCAATGACCAGTCGCGACACGACCGCCTGTGCGAGTTGAACGTGATCCACCAGGTCAACAACGTGTGCCTGACGACGGTCGTGCAGGACGCGTGGGATCGTGGGCAGCAGCTGACCGTGCATGGATGGATCTATGGCGTGAAGGACGGGATGTTGCGCAATCTGGGCATGGCGGTGAATTCCAATGAGGAATTGCATGCGCAGCTTTCGGATGCGTGGCTGAACTATGGGAAGGATGGGAGTGCGCCGACTCCTACGGGGTACTGATTTTGTTGTTGGGGGTGGTCTTTTGTTGGTGGTCCATCCCCTGTTTCATCCCCTGCCGGGGCTGACTCACTTTCTTTGTCTTGCCAAAGAAAGTAAGCAAAGAAAGGCGCGCCCAAGATGGCGACCCATCCCTTGAATTTATGTCGCAGGGAGGGGAAGGGAAAAACTCGCTGCGCTCAAACAGTTTCCCTTCCTTTTCCTCCCTGCAACAGAAATTCAAGGCGCCATCTAGGGCATCAACGGCCACACCGTCGGAGCGCCAACGCTGTAGTGGGTACGCGGCAAGACGCAAAACAAACGCAGTAACGAATGCGCGGCAAAGCGCGAAGCAAACGGCAACACAGCAACACAGCAACAATCAAGAGCCTGACAGCGCACGCACACCAACGGTTTGGCCGTTGACGTTCCTGCCCTAGATGGCGCCTTGAATTTGTGTAAGCGGGCGGAAAAAAGATGGGGAACTGTCTGAGCGAAGCGAGTTTTCCCCATCTCCGCCCGGTTACACAAATTCAAGGAGGGGGTCGCCATCTCGGGCGCGCCTTTCTTTGGTTACTTTCTTTGGCAAGACAAAGAAAGTGACTCAGCCCCGGCAGGGGATGAAACGGAGATGGACCAACAAGGCCCACCCAAAGCAAGAGACACATAACCCTGCACCACAAGTGCAGAAACATGTTGCAAGCACAGACCCAGGAGATTGCAGAAATGTCCGACCGCATCGTCATCGTCTCAGCAGCCCGCACCCCGATGGGCGCCTTCCAGGGCGAACTCGCCAGCCTCACTGCCCCGCAACTCGGCGCCGCCGCCATCCGCGCGGCAGTCGAACGCGCCGGCCTGAAGCCCGAGCAGATCGAAGAAGTCATCATGGGCTGCGTCCTGCCCGCAGGCCAAGGTCAAGCACCGGCCCGCCAGGCAGCACTCGGCGCAGGCCTGCCGCTGTCGGTCGGCTGCACCACGGTCAACAAGATGTGCGGCTCGGGCATGCGCGCAGCAATGAACGCGTATGACGCATTGCTCGCCGGCTCGTTGGACGTGGTCGTGGCCGGCGGCATGGAAAGCATGACCAACGCCCCGTACCTGATCCCGAAAGGCCGTGGCGGCTACCGCATCGGCCACGGCATGATCTACGACCACATGATGCTGGACGGCCTGGAAGACGCGTATGACAAAGGCCGCGCCATGGGCACCTTCGGCGAAGACTGCGCCGAGAAGTACGGCTTCACGCGCGAGGCGCAAGACCACTTTGCAATGACCTCCGTGCGCCGTGCACAGGAGGCCACCGAATCCGGCGCGTTCCGCTGGGAGATCACGCCCGTCACCGTGTCCAGCAAGGCCGGTGACACCGTCATCGACACCGATGAAGGCCCGCGCCGCATCAAGGTCGACAAGATCCCCTCGCTCAAGCCCGCCTTCAAGAAAGACGGCACGGTGACGGCGGCATCGTCTTCGTCGATCAACGATGGTGCCGCGGCGCTGGTGATGATGCGCGAGTCCACCGCCAAGCAACTCGGCATTACGCCGCTGGCGGTGATGCTTGGCCACACCACCCATGCGCAGGCACCGGGCTGGTTCACCACCGCACCGGTCGCAGCCATCGACAAGCTGTTCAAGAAGCTCGACTGGAACAGCAACAATGTCGACCTGTTCGAGATCAATGAGGCGTTTGCCGTGGTGCCGATGGCGGCCATGCACGACCTGCACATCCCGCACGAGAAGGTGAACGTGAACGGCGGCGCGTGTGCGCTGGGCCATCCGATCGGCGCATCGGGTGCGCGCGTGATGGCCACGCTGCTGGGTGCGTTGCAACACCGTGGGGGCAAGCGTGGCGTAGCGAGCCTGTGCATTGGCGGCGGTGAAGCCACCGCTGTCGGCATCGAACTCTACTGATCGAAAGGAAAAAGCCCGCACGATGACAAATGCAACGTCCCGCCGCACGCGCACCGCACTCATCCTGGGTGCGTCGCGCGGCATTGGCCTGGAAACCGTCAAGCAGTACCGAGCCGACGGCTGGCGCGTGATCGCCACCGTGCGCACGCAAGAAGCCGCGCAAGACCTGCAGGCCCTGGGTGCCGAAACGCATGTGCTGGACCTGACCGACGCCAACGCCATCGCCGGCCTTGCGTGGAAGCTCGACGGTGAAGCGCTGGACGTGGCGATCTACGTGGCGGGCATCTACGGCCCGCGCACGCAAAACGCCACGCCGGTCAGCCAGGCTGACTTTGATGCCGTGATGCACACGAACGTGTGGGCGCCGATGAGCGTGCTGCCTGCCGTGCTGCCGATGGTGGAAGCTGGCCGCAATGGTGCGAACGAAGCGGGCGGTGTGCTGGCTGTCATCTCCAGCCGCATGGGCAGCATTGGCGATATGGGCAGCAGCGCAGGCTGGCTGTATCGCACCAGCAAGGCGGCGGTGAATGCCGCGCTGCATGCGCTGTCGTTCGATGCGCAAAAGGCGACGTGCCTGACCCTCCACCCCGGCTGGGTGCAGAGCGACATGGGCGGCGCCGGCGCGGCCATCACGCCGCAAGAGAGCGTGGCCGGCATTCGCCGCGTGATTGCCAATGCCACGCGCGCTGACAACGGCGGGTTCCGCAACTACGACGGGAGCACAATCGAATGGTGAGCTTCCCAACCGACCAGCGCACGGCCATGCTCGCACTCAAGGGCGTCGGGCCAACCGTGATCGCGCGGCTCGAGCAGATGGGCTTCAGCCAACTCGAGCAACTGCGCGACGCCAGCGTGGACGAGATCGTGCGGGGCGGCGCAGCCCTCACTGGCTCAACGTGCTGGCGCAACAGCCCGCAGGCACGCAACGCAATCGGCGCAGTCGTTGCACTTGCCAAAACTTGGTAGAGCACCATGCTGCTGACGCCTGAACAAGACATGATCCGCGACGCCATCCGCACCTTCGTGCGTGAGGCGATCACACCGCACGCGGCCGCGTGGGACCGCGATGCGACGTTCCCGAAAGACGTGCACCGCCAGCTCGGCGAGCTGGGCGCGTATGGCGTGGCCGTGCCGGAAGAACTCGGCGGCGCAGGGCTCGACTACCTGTCGCTCGCGCTGATCCTGGAAGAGATTGCCGCCGGCGATGGCGGCACCTCCACCGTCATCAGCGTCAATAACTGCCCCGTGTGCAGCATGCTGATGGCGTTTGCGAACGACGCCCAGAAGCAGCAGTGGCTCGTGCCGCTGGCACGCGGCGAGATGCTCGGCGCGTTCTGCCTGACCGAGCCGCATGTCGGCTCTGATGCCTCGGCCCTGCGCACCACCGCCGTGCGGGACGGCGACCACTGGGTGCTCAACGGCGTGAAGCAGTTCATCACCAGCGGCAAGCATGCCGACGTGGCGATCGTCATGGCCGTGACGGACAAGGCCGCAGGCAAGCGCGGCATCAGCGCGTTCCTGGTGCCGACCAAGACGCCGGGCTACGTTGTTGCACGGCTGGAGGACAAGCTCGGCCAGCATTCGTCGGACACGGCGCAGATCGTGTTTGAAGATTGCCGCATCCCCGCCGATTGCCTGCTGGGCGAAGAAGGCGCGGGCTACAAAATGGCGCTGTCCGGGCTCGAAGGCGGGCGCATCGGTATTGCCGCGCAGAGCGTGGGCATGGCACGCGCAGCCTTTGAGGCAGCACTGGCGTATGCCAAGGAGCGCGAGAGCTTCGGCCAGCCGCTGTTTGCGCATCAGGCGGTGCAGTTTCGCCTGGCGGAGATGGCCACGCGCGTGGATGTAGCGCGGCAGATGGTCTGGCACGCCGCCAGCCTGAAAGACGCAGGGCTGCCGTGTCTGAAAGAGGCGGCCATGGCCAAGCTCAACGCCAGCGAGATGGCCGAGCGCGTGTGCTCCGACGCCATCCAGGTCTTCGGCGGCTACGGCTACGTGAGCGACTTCCCGGTGGAGCGCATCTACCGCGACGTGCGCGTGTGCCAGATCTACGAAGGCACCAGCGATATTCAAAAAATCTTGATCGCCCGCGCACTCGCGTAGGCCTTTTTGGGGAAGCCGCAGCACAACAAGGGGAGCACATCATGAACGGGGCCATCGATTTCTACTTCGACTTCTCATCGCCGTACGGCTACTTCGCCAGCACGCGCGTGGAGGAGCTCGCCCAGCGCTACAACCGCGCAACGGCGTGGCACCCGATCCTGCTGGGGGTCGTGTTCAAGACCACCGGCGGCTCCCCGCTGCCGCAAGTGCCGCTCAAGGGCGACTACGCGTGGCGCGACTTCGAGCGCACCGCGCGCTTCAACGGCATCGAGTACCGCAAGCCGACGCACTTCCCGCTGCCCACGCAATACGCCGCGCGCGCCACGCTGTGGGTGCACGACCACCACGGCGGCGATCGCGCCATCGACTTCGCACGCGCCCTGTACCGCGCCCTGTTTGTCGATGACATCAACATTGGCGAGCCCGCAGAGGTGATGAAGATTGCCGACGCCATGGGCATCGACGGCGCCGCACTCAATGCGGGCGCCAGCACGCAGCAGATCAAGGACCAGCTCAAGGCCGAGATCGATCTGGCGATGTCGCGCGGCGTGTTCGGCTCACCGTACGTGATCGTCGATGGCGAAGCCTTCTGGGGCTTCGACCGCTTTGACCAGATCGAAGCGCTGTTGCGCGACGGGCGCATATGAAGACCACATCCACAAGGGCGGTCGATGCACAGACCGCCGCTGACGAACCCCAACAAACCTAAGCATGACTGCAGTCTCTCAATCCGCCCCCCGCCATCCCCGCTTTGACGCGATCCTCTTCGATTGCGACGGCGTGCTGGTAGACAGCGAACCGCTCGTCAACCGCCTGATCTGGCAGATGCTGAATGAACTCGGCATCGAGATCAGCCAGGAAGACTCCATCCAGCGTTTCCTGGGCAAGGCCATCCGCGAAGAGCTGGATGCGATTGCCGAAATGCGCGGCGCGCCGCTGCCACCGAACTGGCTGTCCACCTTCCACGCGCGCCGCAATGCGCTGCTCGAAGCCGAAGTGGAAGCCGTGCCGCACATTGCGCACGCCATCGATATGCTCTCCAAGCTGGGCCTGCCGATGGCCGTGGCCTCCGGTGCCGATCGCGTGAAGGTGGAACTGCAACTGAACCGCACCGGCTTGATCGAGCACTTCCAACCGACCGATGTGCGCATCTTCTCGGCCACCGAGGTGGCGCGCAGCAAGCCCGCGCCGGATGTGTACCTGCTAGCCGCCCGCAGCCTTGGGGTCTCGCCGTCGCGTTGCCTGGTGATTGAAGACAGCCCCACGGGCGTCACGGCCGGCCACGCTGCGGGCATGACCGTGCTGGCCTACGCCGGCCGCAACGCGCCCGGCCCGCTGCTTGCCGCGGGGGCTACGCAAACCTTCACCGATATGCGCCACCTGCCGGAGCTGCTGGCCTGATGAGCGCCCAAGCCAAGCCGATCCACCCGACCGACGCCTGCCCCTGCGGTGGCGTTGCGTACGCGCGCTGCTGCTGCCCGTTCCATGCGGGCGAAGCGGTGCCGGCCACGGCAGAGCAATTGATGCGCTCGCGCTACAGCGCCTATGTGCTGGGCGACACGGCGTATCTGCGCCGCACGTGGCATCCGTCCACCTGCCCCGCCAATCTGGAAACGAGCGAGGCAGATGCCGCCGCCACACGCTGGCTTGGCCTGGACGTGAAACGCCACGTACCGCAAGACGCCACGCACGCAACGGTGGAATTCGTCGCGCGCTACAAGGTGGGCGGCCGCGCGCATCGCCTGCATGAAACCAGCCGCTTCGTCCGCCTGGACGCCAGCGGCGCTGAATCCGCCGAAGGCCGTTGGCTCTATGTCGACGGCACCTTCCCTGACTGAACCGCACCGCACACTTCCTGCACTGCTGCCATGCCGACGCTAGACACCAAGCTGAACCCCCGTGCCGAAGACTTCAAGGCCAACGCCGATGCCATGCGCACCCTCGTCGCCGACTTGCGCGACAAGGTGGCCCGCATCGCCCAGGGCGGCGGTGACGACGCCCGCGCCAAGCACCTCGCCCGCGGCAAGCTGCTGCCGCGCGACCGCGTGCAGCAACTGCTCGACCCGGGCACGCCGTTTTTGGAGTTCTCGCAGCTGGCGGCGTATGGCATGTACGACGACGCGGCGCCGGGCGCCGGCATCATCACCGGCATCGGCCGCATCTCGGGGCAGGAATGCGTGATCGTCTGCAACGACGCCACGGTCAAGGGCGGCACGTATTACCCCATGACCGTGAAGAAGCACCTGCGCGCGCAGGAGATTGCCGAGCAGAACCACCTGCCCTGCGTCTACCTGGTCGACTCGGGCGGCGCCAACCTGCCGAACCAGGACGACGTCTTCCCCGACCGCGACCACTTCGGCCGCATCTTCTACAACCAGGCGAACCTGTCGTCCAAAGGCATCCCGCAGATCGCAGTGGTGATGGGCTCGTGCACGGCGGGCGGTGCGTATGTGCCCGCCATGAGCGACGAGTCGATCATCGTGAAGGAACAGGGCACGATTTTCCTGGCCGGCCCGCCGCTGGTGAAGGCGGCCACGGGTGAAGTCGTGAGCGCGGAAGACCTGGGCGGTGCCGATGTGCACACGCGCCTGTCGGGCGTGGCGGACTACTTCGCCAACAATGATTCGCACGCGCTGGCCCAGGCCCGCAGCATCGTCGCGCACCTGAACCGCCGCAAGCCGGAGCAGGTGCAGATCCACCCGCCGGTTGAGCCGCGCTTTCCCGCCGAAGAACTCTATGGCGTGATCCCCACCGACACGCGCAAGCCGTTCGACGTGCGCGAAGTTATCGCCCGCATCGTCGACGACTCCGCCTTCGATGAATTCAAGGCGCGCTACGGCACCACGCTGGTCTGTGGTTTTGCGCGCATCTGGGGTTACCCGGTCGGCATCATCGCCAACAACGGCATTCTGTTTTCAGAGGCTGCCCTCAAGGGCGCGCACTTCATCGAGCTGTGCTGCCAGCGCAAGATCCCGCTGGTGTTCCTGCAGAACATCACCGGCTTCATGGTGGGCCGCAAGTACGAGAACGAAGGCATCGCCAAGAACGGCGCGAAGATGGTGACGGCAGTGGCGACGGCACAGGTGCCCAAGTTCACGGTCATCATTGGCGGCTCGTTTGGTGCGGGCAACTACGGCATGTGCGGGCGGGCGTATTCGCCGCGCTTCCTGTGGATGTGGCCCAACGCGCGCATCTCGGTGATGGGCGGTGAACAAGCAGCGAGCGTGCTCGCCACCGTGCGCCGCGACGGCATTGAAGCCAAGGGCGGCCAGTGGAGCGCCGATGAAGAAGCCGCGTTCAAGGCGCCGATCCGCGACCAGTACGAGCGCCAAGGCCACCCGTATTACGCCAGCGCGCGCCTGTGGGATGACGGCGTGATCGACCCGGCCGATACGCGCAGCGTGCTGGGCCTCGGCCTGTCGGCCAGCCTGAACGCACCGATTGGCGATATGAACTTCGGCGTGTTCCGCATGTAAGCGGACGGCCATCGAACAAGGAATCTGCAGTGAACAGCAAGACCGCACGAACGTGGCGCAGCGCCTGGGCAGCCGTTGGCTGCGCGCTGCTGCTCGCGGCTGCGCATGCCCAAGACAAGCCCGCCCACAGCATGACCGAGGAGGTCATCGAGATACCCAAATCTGTGGGCATCTTCACCGTCAAGCTCGAGACGACGATCTTCAAGCCGGCCGGCAACGGGCCGTTTCCGCTGATCGTGCTCAACCACGGCAAGGCGCTGGGCAATCCAGCTTTCCAGAGCCGCGCACGTTACAGCGCGCAAGTCGCACCGCTGGTCGCGCGCGGCTACGTGGTCGTCCTGCCAATGCGCCAGGGCTTCTCGAAGTCAGGCGGCGCCTACATCGGTGGCGGCTGCAATGTGGAGAGCAACGGCACCGTGCAGGCCGAAGATGTGGTCGCCACGCTCGATTACATGACCAAGCAACCGTACGTCGATCGTGATCGCATCGTCATCATGGGCCAATCACACGGCGGCCTCACTACGATGGCCTTCGGCACCATCGACTACCCGGGCGTGCGCGGTCTGGTCAACTTCGCAGGCGGCCTACGCAACGACAGCTGCGTCGCCTGGGAAATCAATCTCGTGCGCGCCTTCGGCAACTACGGCAAGCAGTCACACTACCCCTCGCTGTGGTTCTACGGCGACAACGACAGCTACTGGCCCAAGCCGCTGCCCGACCGACTGTTCGCCGCCTACACGGAAGCGGGCGGCAAGGGACGCATGGTTGACTACGGCAACTTCCAGGGCGACTCGCACGGCATGTTCGCCAGCCGCGCAGGCCTGTCCATCTGGCTACCCGAGGTCGACGCTTTCCTGCGCGAACTGGGTCTGCCTGCCGGCCCGGTTCAGACCGCCGCTGCACCTGACAACGCCGCCAGCACGCAAAGCGGCGCCAACAAGGACCCCCAATGAACGCCTTTGAAACGCTCGCCTTCGCGCAGCACGGCGCCGTTGCTACGCTCACGCTCAACCGGCCGGATGTGCGCAACGCTTTCAACGAGACCGTCATCGCCGAGCTGACGGGCGCGTTCCGTGCGCTGGCGCAGGAGCCCAGCGTGCGCGCCATCGTCCTGGCCGGCAACGGCCCCGCCTTCTGCGCCGGTGCCGACCTGAACTGGATGAAGAAGATGGCCGGCTACTCGGATGACGAGAACCGCGCCGACGCCCTGCGCCTGGCCGAAATGCTGCGCGCCATCTATACCTGCCCGAAGCCCGTCATCGCGCGTGTGCAAGGCGACACGTATGCCGGTGGCGTTGGACTGGTCGCCGCGTGCGACATCGTGGTCGCTGTCGATACCGCCAACTTCTGCCTGTCGGAAGCCAAGCTCGGGTTGATTCCGGCCACCATCAGCCCGTACGTGATCCGCGCGCTGGGCGAGCAGGCCTCGCGCCGCTACTTCATCACCGCCGAGCGCTTCTCTGCTGCCGAGGCGCATCGCCTGGGCCTCGTGCATGAACTCGTGAGCGCCGACACGCTCGACGCCAAGGTGGGCGACATCACTGCCGCGCTCGTCGCCAACAGCCCGAACGCCGTGCGGGAGAGCAAGCGCCTCGTGCGCGAGGTGTCCGGCGCCGCCGTCAACGACGCGCTGCTGGCCGACACCGCAGACCGCATCGCCGCCATCCGCGCCTCGGAAGAAGGCCGCGAAGGCGTGCAAAGTTTCCTGGGCAAGCGCAAGCCGAACTGGCTGCTGCCGGCCTGACCCGCATAACTAGAAACCACGCATTACTTGAAGGAAGTCCTCATGCAACCTACTCCGCTCAACTTCGTTCCGAACGCCGCCAAGGTGCCCGTCACGCCCGGCCAGGCCCCCGACGCACGCTGGAGCCGCGAAGCCATCGAAGCGCTGTTCGCGCTGCCGTTCAATGACCTGCTGTTCCAGGCGCAGCAGGTGCACCGCGCCAACTTTGATGCGAATGCGGTGCAGCTCTCGACGCTACTGTCGATCAAGACCGGCGGCTGCCCGGAGGATTGCTCGTACTGCCCGCAATCGGCGCGCTATGACACCGGCGTGGAGGCTGAAAAGCTGATGCCGATTGATGAAGTGCTGGAAGCCGCATCGCGCGCCAAGCAGAACGGTGCGAGCCGCTTCTGTATGGGCGCTGCGTGGCGCAACCCGAAGCCGCATCAACTCGACGCCGTGGCCGACATGGTGCGTGGTGTGAAGGCGATGGGGCTGGAGACCTGCGTGACGCTGGGCATGCTCAAGCAGGAGCAGGCTGCGCAGCTGAAAGACGCGGGGCTGGATTACTACAACCACAACCTCGATACCGCGCCGGAGTTCTACGGCGAGATCATCACCACGCGTACGTATCAGGATCGGCTCGACACGCTGGAGCATGTGCGTGATGCGGGCATCAACGTGTGCTGCGGCGGCATCGTTGGCCTGGGGGAATCGGTGCACGAGCGTGCGGGCCTGATCGCCGAGCTGGCGAACATGGAGCCGTATCCGGATTCGGTGCCCATCAACAATCTGGTGAAGGTGGAAGGCACGCCGCTGGCGGGTAATGAGGAGTTGGATCCGTTTGATTTTGTGCGCACGATTGCGGTGGCGCGGATCACGATGCCCAAGGCGATGGTGCGGCTCTCCGCTGGCCGCGAGGCGATGGATGATGCGTTGCAGGCGCTGTGCTTTATGGCGGGGGCTAACTCGATTTTCTATGGTGAGAAGCTGCTGACGACGGATAACCCGGAGGCGGATGCAGATCGCAAGCTGCTGGCGCGACTGGGGATGCGGGTGGAGGTGCAGGATCACATGCACCATAGCGCTGATGCTGGGCACTCGCATTCGTCGCATTGCCATATCGACATTACGCCGGCGGACTGATGTGTTGGATGGGGGATGGTTTTTTGTTTGTGGTCCATCCCTTGTTTCATCCCCTGCCGGGGCTGACTCACTTTTCTTTGTCTTGCCAAAGAAAAGTAAGCAAAAGAAAGGCGCGCCCGAGATGGCGACTTCCCCTTGAATTTATGTCGCAGAGAGGGGAAGGGGAAAACTCGCTTCGCTCAAACAGTTCCCCTTCCTTTTTCCTCTCTGCAACAGAAATTCAAGGCGCCATCAAGGGCTCCAACGGCCACACCATCGGAGCACAAACGCAGTAGTAGATACGCAGCAAGACGCGAAGCTGAACCTGCAAAAGCAGTCGAAGATCGCGAGCGAAGCAAAGCAGCACACAGCAACAAACGAGAGCCTGACAGCGCATGCACACCAACGGTTTGGCCGTTGACGTTCCTGCCCTAGATGGCGCCTTGAATTTGTGTAAGCGGGCGGAAATAAGACGGGGAACTGTCTGAGCGAAGCGAGTTTTCCCCGTCTCCGCCCGGTTACACAAATTCAAGGAGGGGGTCGCCATCTCGGGCGCGCCTTTCTTTTGCTTACTTTTCTTTGGCAAGACAAAGAAAAGTGAGTCAGCCCCGGCAGGGGATGAAACAAGGGATGGACTACAAGGCCCTTCCTTGGCGGAAGCCAAAAAAGGGATGCACCACAAGTGCAGAAGATGCAGAGAACACCGGAGACAAACACCAAATGATCACCAAACTCCTCATCGCCAACCGAGGCGAAATCGCCTGCCGAGTCGCTGCCACCTGCCGCAAGCTGGGCATCCGCACGGTCGCCGTCTACTCGGATGCCGACGCCAACGCCCGCCACGTCGCGGCCTGCGACGAAGCCATCCACATCGGTGAACCCGCCGCCCGCGACAGCTACCTGCGCGCCGACCGCATCCTCGAAGCCGCGCTCGCCACCGGCGCCCAGGCCGTCCACCCCGGCTACGGCTTCCTCTCAGAAAACGAAGCCTTCGCCAAGGCCTGCGCAGATGCCGGCATCATCTTCGTCGGCCCACCGGCCTCGGCCATCGAAGCGATGGGCAGCAAAAGCGCCGCGAAAGCACTGATGGAAAAAGCCGGCGTACCCCTCGTCCCCGGCTACCACGGCGACAACCAGGACGCCGCCTTCCTGCGCACGCAAGCCGACCGCATCGGCTACCCCGTGCTCATCAAGGCCAGCGCTGGCGGCGGCGGCAAGGGCATGCGCGTGGTGGAATCGGGCGATGCGTTTGAAGCGTCATTGGCCTCCGTCAAGCGCGAAGCCTCCAGCAGCTTCGGCGATGACCGCGTGCTGATCGAGAAGTACCTCACGCGCCCGCGCCACATTGAAATCCAGGTCTTCGCCGATGGCTTTGGCGATGCCGTCTACCTGTTCGAGCGCGACTGCTCCGTGCAGCGCCGCCACCAGAAGGTGTTGGAAGAAGCCCCCGCCCCCGGCATGACGCTGGACCGCCGCCGCGCCATGGGCGAAGCCGCCGTGGCCGCCGCGCGCGCCGTCGGCTACGTGGGCGCCGGCACCGTCGAGTTCATCGTCGATGAAGACGGCACGTTCTACTTCATGGAGATGAACACGCGCCTGCAGGTCGAGCACCCCGTCACCGAAATGATCACGGGCGAAGACCTCGTCGAATGGCAATTGCGCGTGGCCTCCGGCGAGCCGCTGCCGCGCTCGCAAGATGAACTGCACATCCACGGCCATGCGCTCGAAGCGCGCATCTACGCCGAAAACCCCGACCGCGATTTCCTGCCCTCCATCGGCACGCTGAAGGTGCTGCGCACGCCGGCAGCGGTGGAGTTCACCGTCGGCGCGCAGGCCAATGGCGAACCCGCCGCCGTGCGTATCGACGCCGGTGTGCGCGAAGGTGATGCCATCAGCCCCTACTACGACCCGATGATCGCGAAGCTGATCGTCTGGGGCCGCGACCGTGAAGAAGCGCTCGCACGCATGCTGCAGGCGCTGGGCGAGTTCCATCTAGTCGGGCTGTCATCCAACGTAGCGTTCCTGCGCCGCCTGGTGGCATCGAAGCCGTTTGCGACAGCGGATCTGGATACGGGCCTGATCGCGCGCAACCACGACACGCTGTTCCCCGCTGCGCTGGACGTGCCGCAAGACGCCATCGCCCTGGCCGTGGCCGCGTTGCTGGCGCGCGAGGCGCGCAGCCTGCGCACAGACACGCGCGATCCGCATTCGCCGTGGGCGCGCGGCAGCGGCTGGCGCCTGAACGGTGCGGCCGAACGCGCACTGCGTTTCACGCACGGCGAACAAGCCGTCGACGCCACGCTCATCTATGGCCGCGACGGCTCGCGCCTGAAGACCAACGGTGATGAAGCCCCCTTCACCACGCAACGCCACGGCGAAACCTTCACCGTCGCGCTCGGCTCGCACAAGGCCACCGGCCAGGTGCATGTGGATGGCGATGCCTTCCACGTCTTCACCGGCGGCGCGCACTGGACGCTGGAGCGGCACGACCCGCTCGCCCACGCCGGCGAGACCGACGACGAAGGCGGCAAGCTGACCGCGCCGATGCCGGGCAAGGTCATCGCCGTGCTCGCCACGCCGGGGCAGACCGTCACCAAGGGCGCACCGCTGGTCGTCATGGAAGCCATGAAGATGGAGCACACGCTCACCGCCCCGGCGGACGGCGTAGTCGAGTCCGTACTGTATGGCGTGGGGGATCAGGTGACGGAAGGCGTGCAACTGCTGGCGTTTAAGCCGGCGGAGTGACGCCAAAGTGGGCCGCCGCGCGCTTGGGCGGTCCACTCTTCAACGCGTGTATTATGTACAGAATTATGTACTGATTTCGTGAGGAGGCTGCTATGGCTTTTTCAGCACGCGACGTGATTCCGCTATCCCAAGCGCGCGCCAACCTGTCAGAGTTGGCCGAGCAGGTTAAAGCTGGCGCAGAGAAGATCGTCACCAAAAACGGCGAGAGCTATATAGCCCTGATCGACGCGCAACGGCTCGACTACTACCACCAGCTTGAACGCGCACGGATTCATCTGCTGCTGCTGGACGATGCCGCTAAGGGGTTGGCTGATGTGGAGGCCGGGCGCGTCAAGGATGCCCGACAAGCACTCGGCGCGTTGAAGCGCCGGCGTGGCAGCAAGGCATAGCTGACGGATGGCGCGCAAACCACGCTTATCCGTCAAGTTGACGGAGAACTTCGAACACAACCTCGAAGCCATCGAAGCGTTCTGGATCGAACGCGAATTTCCCGAAGGCTACGACCGCCTGCTCGATGAATTGACGGAGACCGTTGTTCCCAATCTGGAGCAATTTCCGACGATGGGGCCACCGCTGCTATCGAGGACGGCGACATCGGTCGAGGCGCTTACAAAGCAGGGCCAACTGAAACGTCAACTGGCACGCGTTGCCGACGGCGAACTGCGCGAGTACGTCCTTCAGGAGTACCTCGTCTTGTACGCCCATCTCGGTGAAACGATCTATCTGCTGTCGATCCGGCACCACCGACAACTGTCCTTCGACTTTGCGCACCTGTGGCCCGGACAGCACTAAAACCAGCCGCCACGCGCCTCGGCGGCCCCTGCTACACTGCTTGACGTATACGTCAACCAGCATCCATCCCGCACTCGAAGTCGCCCCACATGCACATCCAGATCTACACGCCCGACGGCAAGCCCCAACCCTGGCTCGATGGTTTTGCGCAGGCGCTGCCTGAAGCGCGGCTGTCGGTGTGGGAGCACGGTGCGGCGCAGGACGCTGATTACGCCGTAGTCTGGCAGCCGCCTGCCGACATGCTGCGCGGGCGCACGGATTTGCGCGCGGTGTTCAACCTGGGCGCGGGTGTCGATGCCATCCTCGGCCTGCGTGCGCAGTCGCCCGATGCCATTCCCGAAGGGCTGCCGATCGTGCGCCTGGACGACGCCGGCATGGCCGCGCAGATGGGCGAATACGTCACGCACGCGGTGCTGCGCTTCTTCCGCCGGCTCGACGAGTACGAGCGTCAGCAGCAAGCCAAGATGTGGCGCTTCCTCAAGCCGTTCAACCGCGACGAGTTTGTCGTCGGCGTGCTGGGGCTGGGCGTGCTCGGCACACACATTGCCAAGACGCTGGCGGGCTTCGGCTTTCCGGTCCGCGGGTGGAGCCGTTCGACCAAAGCCATCGACGGCATCGATTGCCGCGCCGGGGCCGATGCGCTGCCCGGCTTCCTCTCCGGAACGCGCGTGCTGGTGAACGTACTGCCGCTCACCGCCGACACCGAGAACGTGATCGACGCCAAGCTGCTCGCGCAACTTGCGCCGGGCGCGTTCCTCGTCAACGTGGCACGCGGCAAGCATGTCGTGGAAGACGACCTGCTGGCCGCCGTTCGCAGCGGGCACATTGCCGGCGCCGCGCTCGACGTGTTCCGCAAGGAGCCGCTGCCCGTCGATCACCCGTTCTGGACTGAACCGCGCATCCACATCACGCCGCATATTTCGGCGCTGACGCTGCGCGAAGTGAGCATTGCCCAGATCGCGCGGAAGATTCGCGCGCTGGAAGCTGGCGAACCGATCGTCGGCATCGTCGATCTGCAACGAGGTTATTGAGATGAGCTACCCGCAATTTGTGAAGGTGGTCGAAGTCGGCCCGCGCGACGGCCTGCAAAACGAGAAGGCGCCGGTCTCGACCGACACCAAGGTCGAGCTGGTGAACCGGCTGTCCGACGCCGGTTTCGTCAACGTGGAAGCCGCGTCGTTCGTGTCGCCCAAGTGGGTGCCGGCGATGGCCGACGGCGCCGACGTGATGGCGCGCATCCAGCGCCGGCCGGGCACGCTGTATTCGGTGCTCACGCCGAATATGAAAGGCTTTGAAGGCGCTGCGGCGGCGGGCGCGGATGAGATCGTGATCTTCAGCGCGGCCAGCGAGGCTTTTGCGCAGAAGAACATCAACTGCTCGATTGCGGAATCGATCGAACGCTTCGTGCCGGTGGCCAAGGCTGCCAAGGATGCGGGCATTCGCGTGCGCGGGTCGATCTCGTGCTCGCTGGGCTGCCCGTATCAGGGTGAGGTGCCGGTGTCGTCGGTCGTCGATGTGATCAAGCGCATGGCGGACCTCGGCTGCGATGAGATCGACATTGCCGACACCATTGGCGTGGGCACCGCCGGGCGCGTGAAGACGGTGATGGAAGCCGCTGCGGCAACGTTCCCGATCGACCGCCTCTCCGGCCACTTCCACGACACGTATGGCCAAGCGCTGGCCAACATCCTCGCCAGCCTGGAAGTCGGCATCCACATCTTCCACGCGTCGGTGGCGGGGCTGGGCGGCTGCCCGTACGCCAAGGGCGCGACCGGCAACGTGGCGACCGAAGATGTGCTGTACCTGCTGCACGGCCTCGGCATCCGCACCGGCATCGACCTGGACAAGGTGGTGCTGGCGGGTGATTTCATTTCCCAAGCCATTGGTCGCCCTACCGCTTCACGCGCAGGCCGCGCACTGCTGCTCAAGCTGCAAGACCAGATCGCCCAGGCCTGCATCTGAACCTTCACAAAGAACAACGACGATGACCGCACCCGACACGAACGCCCCCCTGCCCGAATCCGCCCAGCGCGTGGCGGACCACCTGCGCACGCTCGGCTATGAAAAAGCCATCGTGATGCTGCCGGCCACCGGCAAGACCTCTGCTGAAGCCGCTGCCGGCCTGGGCTGCTCGGTGGCGGAGATCGCCAAGTCGATCATCTTCCGCCGCGCCAAAGACGACGTGCCGGTGCTGGTGATTGCCAGCGGCACCAATCGGGTCGACGAGGCAAAGGTTTCCGCGCACGTGGGTGCACTCGCCAAGGCCGACGCCAAGTTCGTGCGCGAGAAGACGGGTTATGCGATTGGCGGCGTGTGCCCGGTCGGCCATGCGGTCAAACCGGTCATGCTGCTCGATCAAGACCTCTTCCAGTACGCCAGCGTGTGGGCCGCCGCCGGCCATCCGCACGCGGTGTTCAACCTCACGCCCGCCGAGCTGGAAGCGATGACCGGCGCGCCTGTGGCCGACATTGCCCAGCGTGATTGATCGAACATCGATGGACAGTTGCACCCGCGCACAACTGAAGCTCTCGCTGGGCAAGCTGCGCAATAGCCGCGCGCAAGCCGAGCGCGCACAGCCGGTCACGTCGCCGTGCATCAGCGTGTGCAAGATGGATGACGCGCGTGGCCTATGCCTCGGTTGCATGCGCACGATCGACGAGATTGCCGCCTGGTCGACCATGAGCGACGCGGCGCGCCTCGCCGTCTGGCAGACGCTGCCCGAACGCGCCTGCGCCTGGCTCAACGACACCCCCCGCGCCTGACCCCACACCAACATGGCCGAACACGACATCATCACCCTCCCCAATTCGATGCGCGTGTTCGAGCGCGGCTGGCTGTCGTCCAACAACATCCTCTTCTTCGATGACGAGGTTGGTGACGGCGAGCACGGCGGCTGCGCGCTGGTCGACTCCGGCTACCTCACGCACGCACCGCAAACGGTGGCGCTGGTGCAGCACGCGCTGCAAGGCAAGCCACTACGCCGTCTGCTGAACACGCACCTGCACTCCGACCACTGCGGCGGCAACGCGGCGCTGCAGGCACTGTACAGCTGCCACACCCGCGTGCCCGCTGCGCAGGTCGACGATGTGCGCCGCTGGGACACCGACGCCCTCAGCTACGGCCCCACCGGCCAGGAATGCGCCCGCTTCACGCTGCCCGACAGCGATGCCGATGCGGGCCTGGCCGACGGCATGACCGTGCACCTGGGCGGCTTCGACTGGCAGGTCATCAGCGCGCCGGGGCATGATCCCAACGCCGTCATTCTCTACAGCCCGGAGTCGCGCGTGCTGCTCTCAGCCGATGCACTGTGGGAGCGCGGTTTCGGCATCATCTTTCCCGAGCTGGAGGGCGAGAGCGGCTTTGCAGAACAGCAGGCCATTCTGGAGCGCATCGCGCAGCTCGATGTGCGCGTGGTGATTCCGGGACATGGCCGGCCGTTCACTGAAGTTGGCGCCGCCATCGACGCATCGCTCGGGCGGCTCGCGTATCTGCGTGCGGACCCAGAACGCAATGCGCTGCATGCCATTCGCGTGCTGGTGAAGTTCAAGCTGCTGGAGCAGCAGGCGCTCTCGCACGAAGCGTTGTTCGCGTGGTTCACGCAGACCACGCTGATGACACGCCTGCAGGCGCGCTTCTTTGCAAACCAGTCGATGACGGACCTGCTGGATGCCGCCATCGGCGCGCTGGTCAAGGCCGGTGCCGCCACGGTCGAGCAAGGGCAAATCCGCAACCGCGATTGAGCTGCCGGTCGCTACAATGCAGCGAAGCCGTTTCTCTTCGCCAGGCATGTCGAAACCCGCACCACCCAACCTAACAGAATCCACCACGGACGCCGATGCACCGCGCCGCAAGCGCGGCCGCCCCGCACAGGATGCCAACGAAGGCCTGCGCCGCGCGCTGATCGAACAATCCGCCAGACTGTTCCGCGAGAAGGGGTACGGCAACACCACGGTGCGCGACATTGCCGCCGCCACGGGTGTGCATGCGGGCAGCTGGTTCTATCACTTCAAGACCAAGCAGGAAATCCTGCAAGCCGTGATCGAGCACGGCCTGACGGTGGCGCTGGCCGACATCGAAGCGATCGACATTGATGGCCAGCCCCCGCGCGAGGCGATGCGCCAACTGGTGCGCGCGCACCTCTACACGATCCTGGCGCCCAATCAGGATTTCATTCCGGTGATGCTGTACGAGTGGCGCTCACTCGATGCGCACGCGCAGGAACGCATCATCGCGCTCAAGGACCGCTACGAGGGCATCTGGAACCACGTCATCGACCGCCTGCGCGCGTCCGGCGACTGGGCACAACCAACGCCGGTGGACCGCCTGCTGATGTTTGGCGCGCTCAACTGGACGGCGCAGTGGTATCAGGCCGGTGCGGGTATCAGCATCGATGCACTGGCCGATCAGGCGGTGCTCTTCATCCTGCGCACGCCGCCGCAGCCGGCAGCTTAGTTTTCCTCAACGCGCGTCGCTCTCGAACAGCGTCTGGTTGGCGCTGCGCAGCACGTGCTTCTGAATCTTGCCGGTGGCCGTCATGGGCAGCTTGTCGACCACGCTGATGTGCTTGGGCACTTCAAAGCTGCCGAGATGTTCGCGGCAGTGTGCCTGCAACGCTGTCGCATCCGCCTGCGCATCCGGCTTGAGGCAGACGAAGGCCGCCACCGCTACCACCCAATGCGCATGCGGCAACCCGACCACTGCGGCATTCGCCACAGCCGGATGGCGCAACAGCACCTCCTCCACCTTGAGCGACGGCACGTTCTCGCCGCCGGTCTTGATCATGTCCTTGATGCGGTCCTTGAACTGGAGCTGGCCGTCGGCGTCCCACATGCCCAGGTCGCCCGTGTGGTGCCAGCCGAAGCGGCGCGCGTTGGCGGTGGCCTGCGGGTCTTTATAGTAGCCGAGCATGACATTGGGGCCGCGATGCACGATCTCGCCCAACTGATTGGGGCCGAGGAGGTTGCCCTCGTCGTCCATCACCGCCGCCTCGTTCACCATGCACGGCTGTCCCCAGTAGTTGCCGGTGCGCTGCAGTTGCTGGTCGGGCGCAAAGTACATCGTCATCGGGAAGATTTCCGTCTGCCCAGAGCCAAGCGCAAAGTTCGGACACACCTCGGCAATCAGCCGTTCGAGCAGCGGCTTGGCCATCGGCGCCATGGCATACAGGCACAAGCGCAGGCTGGAGAGATCGCGCTGCGCGCGCAGCGGATGGTGCAGCAGCGCGGCGTACATGAGCGGCAAGCCAAATAGCTGCGTGATGCGCTCGTTGGTAATCGCGTCAAGCAGCGCGGTCGGGTCGAAGCCGCGCTGGATGACAAGCGTGGCGCCCACTGTCATCGCGGAAGCTGCGGTCGAAAACTGGGCGCAATGAAACATCGGCAGGATGCACGAGAACACGTCTTTCTCGTTCAGGTTCAGGCCGGCGATGTTGGACATCAGCGCCGCGTGCACGGAGCGGTGCGAATGCATCGCGCCCTTGGGCCGGCCCGTAGTGCCGCTGGTGTACATGATGAGCGCGAGATCGCGGTCATCGATCATCACGGCGGGCAGCGTGTCGGCGTGACCTTGCAGTGCCTGCTCGACAGTCTCCGGGCCACCTGCGGCTGGCTCACCGAAGCACTGGTGCCCAGGTAGCCCGAGCGCTGCCAACGTTTCACGCAGCACCGGGTACAGCGCCGCATCGATCACCACGTGCCGCACTTCGGCATGCTCAAGGATGTAGCGCACATCGTCTGGCCCAAGCATCGCGTTGATGGGCACCCACACCAGCCCCGCCTTGATGATGCCGTAGGCCGCCACCAGAAACTGCGCCGAGTTGCCGCAAAGCATCGCCACTTTGTCACCCGGCTTGAGGCCACTGGCCAGCAGGTGATGGGCGTAGCGGTTGCTGTCGGCATTGAGCTGGGCATGCGTCATGCGGCGCGGGCCATCGACCAACGCGACCTTCGCGCCGAACTTGCGTGCGCTGCGATGCAACGTATCGCCCAGCGTCACCCGGTTCAGCAGGTTGGCTTCAAGCGTGGTGTCTGGCGTGGCTTCGGACATGGGACGTCTCCTGTGGACCGCATGAACTGCACGACGAAACGATGGACGACAACAACGACGATGCAGCCCTCAGGCCGCGGCAATCTCCATCAGCAACCCGCCCGGCGCGACCTGTGCGCCGACCTGGGTGAACAGGCCCTTCACCTCGCCGGCGAGCGGCGCGGCAATGCTGTGCTCCATCTTCATGGCTTCGACCACCAGCAATAATTGGCCAGCGGAGACGGCCTCGCCCTCCGTCACGTGGACAGCGACAACGCGGCCATTCATCGGTGCGCTGATGCGGCCGCTGCCGGCTTGCGCACCGTTGCGTTCCGCCTTGGCGTAGGTGGTGTCGATGGCGGTGTGTTCCCGGCCATCCAACACGAAGTGGTAAGCGGTTCCGGTGATCGCGTATTCGATCGGGTACAGCCTGTCGCCCAGCGCGAGCGTGAGGCGGCCATCGGCTTCGGACACGATTTCCGCTTGCGCGGTGCCGCCGTCCCAGCTCACTTCCCAGCGTTGCACGGCGAGTGCACGCACGCGCATCTCGATCGCCTCGCCGTCGAGCGTGAAGCGGCACAGCGTGGGGTACGTGCGGCTGCTGGCCCAGCCCTGCAGCTCGGTGGGATAGCGGCGCACGGCGTCCTTGCGCGAGTGCGTGAGCAGCACTGCGGCGGCCTGGCAGACCGCTGCATCGGGTACGGCCGCCTGGCGCATCGCCACCGGAAAATGCCGGTCGATGAACGCGGTGGAGACGTCGCCAGCAAGGAACGCCGGATGCGCCACGCACTGGCGCAGGAACGCACGATTGGTTGGCAGCCCCAGCAGCAAACAATCATCCAACGCGTGCACCAACCGCCTGCACGCATCGGCACGATCCATGCCGTGCGCGACGATCTTGGCGAGCATCGAGTCGTAGTACGGCGAGACCACCAGCCCATCCGCCAACGCATGGTCCGTACGCACCTCGCGCGGTGCACGCCAGCGCGCGACGGTGCCGCTTTGCGGCAGGAAGTTCTGCTGCGGGTCTTCCGCACACAGTCGCACTTCGATGGCGTGACCACCTTGCGCGCGACGCGCATCGATGGCGTCCTGCGACAGCGGCAGCGGCTCGCCCAGCGCCACGCGCAACTGCCACTCGACCAGATCAACGCCGACCACCGCTTCCGTCACCGCATGCTCGACCTGCAGGCGCGTGTTCATCTCCATGAAGTAGAACGCGCCGTCCGGGGCAAGTAGAAACTCCAGCGTGCCGGCGCCCACGTAACCGATGGCGCGTGCTGCGGCTACCGACACCGCGCCCATGCGTGCACGCAACTCCGGCGACACCGCAGGCGATGGCGATTCTTCAATCACCTTCTGATGCCGGCGCTGCACCGAACAGTCACGCTCGCCCAGGTGGACGACGTTGCCGTGCTTATCGGCAAACACCTGGATCTCGATATGGCGCGGCTCGACGATGGCCTTTTCGAGGATCAGCTCGCCGGAAGCGAACGCGTTCTCCGCTTCGGAACGTGCGGACTGCAGCGCGGCAGCAAAGTCTTCTGCGCGATCCACACGCCGCATGCCGCGTCCGCCGCCGCCGGCTGCGGCCTTGATCATCACCGGGTAGCCGATGCGTTCCGCTTCCTGCTGCATGCGGGCATCGGATTGGTCTTCGCCCTGGTAGCCGGGCACGCACGGCACACCGGCGGCCTCCATCAAGCGCTTGGCGCCGGCCTTGTTGCCCATCGCGAGAATGGCTTCCGCAGGTGGGCCGATAAAGACAAGGCCCGCTTCTGCACAGGCATTGGCAAAGGCATCGCTCTCGGCCAGGAAGCCATAGCCGGGATGCACAGCCTGCGCGCCGGACTTGCGCGCCGCCTCCAGCAACGCGGCGATGTTCAGGTAAGACGCCTGTGGTTGCGACGCGCCAATCGGCAAGGCGAGGTCCGCTGCGCGGCAATGCGGGGCATCGCGGTCGGCATCGGAGTACACGGCAACGGTACGCATGCCGAGGCGCCGCGCGGTACGCAGGATGCGCAGCGCGATCTCGCCCCGGTTGGCGATCAGGACTGTGCGGAAAGCAGCGTGCGGCGTGCCCATTGCTCAGCCCTTCTTGCCCGGTAGCGTGTTCATGTATTTGCAGATGATGCCGAGCATCACCTCATCTGCGCCGCCGCCGATAGAACCCAGGCGTCCATCGCGGTAGTAGCGCGAGACGGGGTTGTCCCACGTGAAGCCCATGCCGCCCCAGAACTGCAGGCAGGCGTCGGGCACGATGCGCGAGAGGCGCCCGGCCTTGAGCTTGGCCATCGATGCGAGCTCCGTCACATCCTGCCCGTTGATGTAGAGATCGCACGCGCGGTAGGTGAGCGCACGCAGCGCCTCCACCTCGGTCTTCAGTTCGGCCAGCTTGAAGTGCACCCACTGGTTATCGAGCAGGCTGGCACCGAACAGCTTGCGCTCCCGGCCGTACTCGATGGTGCTGTCGATGCACATCATCATCGTCTGCAGGCTGCTGGCGGCGGCCCACATGCGCTCCTCCTGGAACTGCAGCATCTGGTACGTGAAGCCTTTGCCCTCTTCACCGATGCGGTAGCGCTGCGGCACACGCACGTCGTCAAAGTAGATGAGGCCAGTGTCCGACGAGTTCATACCGATCTTGCGGATCTTCTTGCCGACCGATACGCCCTTCGTGTTCATCGGCACGATGATCAGCGACTTGTTGCGGTGCGCCGGGTCATCCGACGTATTGGCCAGCAGGCACATCCAGTCGGCCTGCAGGCTGTTGGTGATCCACATCTTGCTGCCGTTGATGATGTAGTCGTCGCCATCCTTGCGTGCGGTGGTCTTGATGCCGGCCACATCGGAACCGGCGCTCGGCTCCGATACGCCGACGCACGCCACCGCATCGCCGCTGATCGCAGGCGCGAGAAACTGCGCACGCAGTTCATCGGAGCCGAAGCGCGCGAGCGCGGGCGTTGCCATGTCAGTCTGCACGCCAATCGCCATCGGCACACCGCCGCAGTGGATGTGGCCGAGCGTTTCCGCCATCGCCATCGCATACGAATAGTCGAGGCCCAGGCCGCCGAACTCGGTCGGCTTGGCAATGCCGAGAAAGCCCAGATCGCCCATCTTCTTGAAGAGCGCCTTGGCGGGGAACATCTCGGCCGCTTCCCACTCTTCCACGTACGGATTGATGTCGCTGTCGATGAAGCGTTTGAGGTTGCGCTGCAGTTCCTGGTGTTCGTGGGTGAAGTGCATGGTGTCTCGCTCCGGTGGCCTTGGGCTGTTTGCGTTGTTCGTATGAGTTGGCGCTACGGTCGGGCAACGCCAAATTGGATGGGATGCAGCGTGCGCCTGCGCGCTTCGTCGCAGACGGCCAACACGCAGGCCAGAACCTTGCGCGTGTCGCGCGGGTCAATCACGCCGTCGTCCAGCAGGCGGCCCGACACCGTGAACGCGCCGGACTGCCGCTCGAAGGTGTCGATCACCTTGGCGCGCATCGCCTCGATGGCGTCGTGGTCGATGGTCTGCGTCTTGCGTTGCATGCTGGCGGCCATGACAGTGGCCATCGTTCCAGCGGCCTGCTCCGCGCCCATCACGGCGGTCTTGGCGTTGGGCCAGCTGAAGCAGAAATCCGGGAAGAAGCCGCGCCCCGACATGCCATAGTTGCCCGCCCCGAACGATGCGCCGCAATGGACGGTGATGCGCGGCACGGTGGCGTTGGCCATCGCCTGGATCATCTTCGAGCCGTGCTTGATCATGCCCGCCTGCTCGGACTGCTTGCCAACGATGAAGCCCGTGGTGTTTTGCAGGTACAGCAGCGGCGTATCGGACTGGCAGCACGCCTGAATGAAGTGGACAACCTTCGTGGCACCCGCCGGGTCCAGCGGCCCATTGTTGGTGATGATGCCGACGTGCATGCCGCAGATGGCGGCGTGCCCGGTGATCGTAGCCGGGCCATAGTCCGGCTTGAACTCGAGGAAGTCGGAGCCATCGGCGATGCGCGCAATGACTTCGCGCATGTCGAGCGGCTTGCGATGATCGGTGAGTGCAATGCCGAGCAACTCTTCCGCATCGAAACGCGGCGGTGCGTAGGGGCGATCGGCTACCGGCACATCGCGGTTCCAATCCAGGGCAGCAACGAGTTCGCGTGCGATGCGCAGCGCATCGGCGTCGTCTTCGGCCAGGTATTCGGCGAGGCCCGAGGTGGTGGCGTGCATCTCGGCGCCGCCCAGTTCCTCTTCGGTGGCGATCTCGCCGGTGGCGGCCTTGAGCAACGGCGGACCGGCAAGGAACGCGCGCGCGCGATCGCGCACCATCACCACATAGTCTGAGAGACCAGGCATATACGCCCCGCCCGCCGTGCTCGACCCATGCACCACGCTGATCACCGGAATGCCCGCCGCCGACAGCCGCGCGAGCCAGTAGAAGCCGCTGCCGCCGTGGATGAAGGTCTCCACGCGATAGGTCAGCAGGTTGGCGCCAGCCGATTCGACGAGATGGATGAACGGCAGCTTCTGCTCCAGCGCGATGGCCTGCGCGCGCTGGAATTTCTCGATGCCCATCGGCTGCACGGCACCGGCATCGATGCCCGCGTCGTCCACGATGATCATCGCGCGCACGCCGCTCACCCAGCCGATGCCGGCGATGAAGCCGCCACCGGGAATCGAGCGTGCTGGGTCTGCGTGGTCGAGGCAGAAGCCAGCCAGCGAGGACAGCTCCAGGAACGGTGCACCGGCATCGAGCAGGCGGCCGAGCCGGTCACGCGGTAGCAACTGCCCGCGCTGCTCGAAGCGTGCGCGCGAGGCTTCGGACTTGTAGCGCGTGCGGTTCTCCAGCGTGCGCAGTTGGTCGACGAGTTCCGTGAGCGCGGCGTGGTTCTGCTGGTAGGCGTCGCTTTGCGGGACGATGCGCGACTCAAGCACCGGCATCATCGGTCTCCTTGTCTTGCAGCACCTTGGGCGTGGCGGCCAGGTGGAAGCCGTTGAACGGTGCGGCGCCATGACGCGGTGCCGGCATGGGCGTGCCGGGCCGCACGTTGGGGCGGCCGCCGTCCACGCGCAGCGTCGTGCCCGTGATGAACGCCGCCGCTTCCGACAACAGGTAGACGATGGCCGACGACACCTCCGCCTCGGTGGCAAAGCGCCCCGCCGGCACCGTGCGCGGCATGCTGCGGATGGTCTCGGCCATCCACGGCGGATAGGCGTCCATGCCCGACGACGCCACATAGCCCGGCGCCACCGCATTCACGCGCACGCCGTACTGCGCCCACTCGAATGCGGCCGTCTCCGTAAAGTTGATCATGCCGGCACGCGCCGCGCCCGAGTGCCCCATGTTCGGCATACCGCCCCACATATCAGCGACGATGTTGACGATGGCGCCGCCGCGCTGCTGCATCGCCTGGTTCAGGCACTCGCGCGCCATCAGGAAACCGCCGGTCAGGTTGGTCTGCACGACGGCCTCCCACCCCTTGACGGAGATGTCCTTGAGCGGCGACGGAAACTGCCCGCCCGCGTTGTTGACCAGCGCATCGATGCGGCCGTGCTCGCCGAGGATCTGCGCGACCGTCGCCTGCACGGCAGCCTCGTCGCGGATGTTGCAGACATAGGCGTGCGCGGTGCCGCCGGCTTCGACGATCTCCGTGCGCACGGCGGCGAGCTTGTCCGCATTACGCCCCACCAGCGCGACCGCCGCGCCGAGCGATGCCAGCTCATGCGCGGTGCACCGGCCGATGCCGCTGCCACCACCCGTCACCACTGCCACTTGCCCCAGGAACAACCCCGGTCGAAAGACTGAGCGATACATGTGTGTCTCCTCAAACCCAACCAAGCTGGCGAGCAGCGAGATCACTCAGGACCTCCTCCGCGCCGCCGCCGATCATGTAGACCTTCACTTCGCGATAGATCCGTTCCGACTTCGTGCCGCGCATGAAGCCCATGCCGCCGAGCAGTTGCACCGCCGTGTCGGCGCAGAACTGCAGGCTCTGCGTGGCGAAGTTCTTGAGCATGCACAGTTGCGCGACGGGCGACTCGCCCGCCTGCATGCGGCGCATCAGGTCCTCGAGCAATGCGCGCGTGGCTTCGATGCGCGTGGCCATCGCCACCAGCTTCTGCCGCGCCACCTGGTGTTGCACGAGGCGCTTGCCGAAGGTTTCGCGCTGGCTGGCCCACTCCACCGCTTCGGCCAGGCACGTGCGCGCGAGGCCATAGGCCTGCATCGCCAGCGCCAAACGTTCATGGTTGAAGTTGCGCATCACCAGCTCGAAGCCGCGGTTCTCCGCACCGAGCAGGTTGCCTACAGGCACGCGGCAGTTGTCGAAGTGCAGTTGCGCCGTGTCGGAGCACCACCAGCCCATCTTCTTGAGCGGTGTGCGCGACAGGCCCGGCGTATCGCCATCCACGAGCAGCACCGATATGCCACCCGCGCCAGGGCCGCCCGTGCGCACAGCCACGGTCAGGTAGTCCGCGCGCATGCCGGAGGTGATGAAGATCTTGCTGCCGTTGACGATGTAGTGATCGCCATCACGCACCGCACGCGTGGTCAGATTGGCGACATCCGACCCGCCCAACGGCTCGGTGATGGCCAACGCGCTGATCTTCTCGCCCGAGAGGATGTCGGGCAGCACGCGCGATTTCAGCTCTGCAGAACCGCCCGCTACGATGGGCGGTGCGCCGATCGTGTGGCTGAACAGCGAAGCGAGCAGTCCACCACTGGCGGCGCGCGTCAGCTCTTCGATCATCGCGAGTTCAAGGAACAGGTCAGCAGGCGTGCCACCGTACTCCTCCGGAAAACCAATGCCGAGCAAACCCAGTTCGGCTGCCTTGCGATACAGCTCGCGCGGGAAGGTTTCCGCCTCTTCCCAGGCATCGATGTTCGGTAACACCGCCTTGTCGACAAAGCGGCGCACGGTCTCACGAAAGGTGTCGTGCTCGGCATTGAAGAGCACGGATGTCAGCAGACCTGTGTACATGGTCGCCCCGTCGGTTAAGGATGATCGACCGGCACGCGCACCGGCATCGTCAGCAGCACCTGCGCCATGCCCTTGCCCAGCGGATCGTTGCGCAGAGACGCCATGCCACCACCGCCCAGCGCCCGCTCGCAGACGAAGTTGAGTGCGTGAATGCCCGGCAGGTCGTAGCGGGTCACGCGGCCACGCGCGACGTGTGCGAGATAGGCGGCGACGGCGTCTTCGGTCAACTGTGCGCGCAACAGCGGCAGGTCTTCCGGCCGGCGGGCGATCACGCCGATGTTGGAGGTGTCGCCCTTGTCACCGCTGCGGGCGTAGGCGAGTTCGATGAGCGGGACTTCGCGCGTCGGGCCGGTCGGCAGTGCTGCCGTCATCGTCGCGGCGGTTGAGGCTTCCAATGGCGCACCGCCCGTCGGCACCGCAACATCGAAGCTCTCACCGCCCAGCAACGTCACACGTGGCTGCACGCGCGCCTTGTCGATCAGGAAAGCGTATTGCTTGACGGCGGGTACAACGCTCGGCCGCCCACCGGCCCCCGTCGTGCCGGGTGCCCAGGATGTGCCGGCCGGTGCGATCTCGCGGGCGAACAACTCCAATGCTTGCTTGTTCGGATGCGCCACCGCCAGCCACATCACCGATTCAAAGCGTGGCACCTCGGGTTGATGCGGGCCGAACAGATAGGCCGAACCGAGCGTCTCGATGTGCGTGGCGCTGTAGTCCGGCAGACCGAGCTTGTGGAACAGGCCGCGCGTGCGCTCCAAAATCGCTTCCGCCGTGCGGTGCGCCTTGCGGTCCGCGTCGACGCCGACGATGGTGAGCTGGCCGGTGGCGCGGTAGCCGTCAGCGTAGGTAGCGCTCACCTTGTAGTCGGGCGTGGGTGCAATGCCATGAGCGCCGTGCACTTCCACGCGATGCTCGCCGGCCTGCGTCATCGTCACCTGCGTGAAATCGCAGACGACATCGGGCAGCACATAGCGCGCGGGGTCGCCGATCTCGTACAGCAACTGCTCACCCACGGTGGCGGGCGTCACCAGCCCGCCGG